>ERZ779762.1590-NODE-1590-length-12284-cov-2.509935_pt1 | contig 12284 bp, 9 predicted proteins | sample MGYA00511887_ERZ779762 | MGnify/ENA primary metagenome ERZ779762 (study PRJEB29588, sample SAMEA2163052) | human gut metagenome | biome: human gut; feature: human-associated habitat; material: faeces | place: Denmark | collected 2008/2010 ...
CAGCAGATTGATAAAGAGCAGATGAACCGGCTGTTTACCCGCAGTCTCAAACGCGAATTTGACGGCTGAAAAAGTGAATGAAAATCGAAAAAAGACATACTCTGTCCGGAAACATTGTTAAAAACCGGCGGAAAAATGCGGATTGCGCGCAACTTCCCCTTGCACAAGACGCGCGTTGCTGATATACTTGACGGTAGAGGTTTCTGTTTTTTTGATTGCTTTGAAGAGGTGAGTACACATGGCTTACAAATCGAGGGTTTCCGACGCTGTTGTGCGCAGGCTTCCTATGTATTATCGTCATCTGCGTGAGCTTGAAAAGGCGGGCGTCGTGCGGATTTCTTCCCAGGAGCTGGGCGAACGCATGAATTTGACCGCTTCGCAGATTCGGCAGGACATCAACTGCTTTGGCGGCTTCGGCCAGCAGGGCTACGGCTACAACGTCGAATATCTGTATCAGGAAATCGGCAGGATTCTGGGGTTGGATAAAACCCACCACCTGATTATTGTAGGGGCAGGCAACCTCGGACAGGCGCTTGCCAATTATATGAATTTTGAACGGCGCGGCTTTATTTTCACCGGGGTCTTTGATAATAATCCGGCGTTGTACGGGCGTAAAATCCGAGGCATCGAGGTACGTCCGATGGAAGAGGTAGCGGATTTTGTTGAGCAGAACAATGTAGATATCGCGGTTTTGACGATTCCCAAAAACAGCGCGGAGGAAGTCGCAGATCGTCTTGTTTCCGTCGGGATCAAGGCGATCTGGAATTTTGCACATGTGGATTTGAAGGTTCCAAAAGAAGTGCAGGTTGAGAACGTCCATCTGTCCGACAGCCTGATGAAGCTATCTTATATGCTTGAGCGTTACGAAAAGGAGAGCAGGAAAACGAATGAATAAATGCGTTTTGCCAGCGTCGGGCTCTGGCCATCCAGTTGTCTGTTGGCTTTTAACTGCGGCAGAAATGAAGCGCTGCGACAGCAATACTTCTGAGATTTTCGGTGTCCCGTCCGTCGTTTTGATGGAACGGGCTGCTCTTTCCTGTGTTGATGTGATTGTGTCGCGTCAAAAAAAGCTGGAAGAGCAGGCAGGACAGCTTGGCTTACATCCAAAACGGCGCGTCCTGATTGCAGCGGGCGGAGGCAATAACGGGGCGGATGGTATCGCAATTGGCAGACTTCTTTTGCAGGAGGGATATGATGTTTCCTTTTATCTGACGTCCAGTGAAGAAAAAGCGGGCGAACTTTTAAAGCTGCAGCTGCATGCGGCAAAGGCTTACGGCGCCGTTATCTGTGACACAATCCCGGATGGAGAATATGATATTATTGTAGATGCTTTGTTTGGAATCGGTCTGTGCCGTCCGGCAGAAGGAATTTATCGGGAAGCAATCGAATGGATCAACGCGCAGGATGCCTTTGTGCTTGCGGTGGATCTTCCCTCCGGAATCGAAACGGATACCGGGGCGGTGCTTGGCTGCGCTGTCCGGGCAGACGTGACAGTCACGTTCGGCTTCTGGAAGCGCGGGCTTTTGTTCTATCCGGGCTGCAAATATACCGGAAAAGTGATCTGCACACAGATCGGCATCACTGAGGATGGATTTTTGGATCAGACGCCGGAAGCCTTTACATTTACTGCACCGGTGGCAGAGCTGCTTCCGGCACGCCCTGAGGATGGAAATAAGGGCACGTTTGGAAAAGTGCTGCTGCTTGCGGGCAGTGAAGCTAGGGCGGGAGCGGCGATTCAGTGCGGTCGGAGTGCGTTTTATGCAGGAAGCGGCATGGTAAAGCTTTCCAGCCCGACATTGATACATCCGGTGATTCAGACGGCGCTTCCGGAGGCAATGACCGCAGATTCTGTGGAAGCATCCGCCAGCTGGGCGGATGTGATCGGCGCAGGTCCCGGGTTATCCTTATCTGATCGCGCCCGGAAAGAGCTTTTGTTTGTGCTGCAGCAGACCTTGCAGCCGCTTGTGCTGGATGCGGACGCAATCAATCTTATCGCAAAGGACGAAGCACTTTTACAGGAGCTGATTGAACACCAGCAGAATCCGGCGACGCGCCGGAAGCTGATTTTAACGCCGCATCCCGGGGAGCTTGCCCGGCTGGAGGGCTGCGCGATTGAAGAAATTTTAAAGCAGCCCGTGTTCTATGCAAAAAAGTGGGCGAATCGTTTGCAGGCAGCTGTTCTGTGTAAGGGTGCGAGAAGCATTGCAGCTTCGCCGGACGGCAGCATTTATATCAATCGCAGCGGCAACAGCGGCATGGCGGTGGCCGGGAGCGGGGACGTACTGACCGGAATTGTGACGGCACTGCTTTCGACGATCGACGATCCGTTCTGGGCGCTGTGTATCGGCGTCTATCTGCACGGTCTGGCAGGCGACTTGGCAGCCCATACAAAGGGCGAATACAGTATGACCTCCAATGATATCGCGGAAGCGGTCTGGGCGGTACTTGTGAAGCAGGAGAAAAATTATGTGTGAGGAAATGATCAAAAATCCATATAGAAGAGTGTGGGCTTGCGTAAATTTGGACGCGCTGCACGACAATCTGCGCCAGATTGCAGCCTGTCGGAAAAATGATGCCGGAATCATCGCGGTCATCAAAGCGGACGGTTACGGACACGGCGCGGTGATGCTGGCGCGGGAAATGGATGAAATCCCGGAAGTCATCGGCTACGCGGTGGCAACGGAGGAAGAGGCAGTATTGCTGGCAGATGCCGGAATCAAAAAGCCCGCGATGGTGCTCGGCTATACCTTTCCGGAGGCTTATGAGGAAATGGCACTTCGGGGTGTCCATGCGACGGTTTTCACCGATCAGATGTTGGAGGATATGAACCGTGCTGCCCAAAAAGCCGGCAAAAAAATGCATGTTCACATCGCGGTAGACACCGGTATGTCGAGAATCGGCATCCGCCCGGACGATGAGGGACTATCCTTTGTCGCACGCGCGATGCAGTGTCCGAATCTTTCCATTGATGGAATTTTTACCCATTTTGCGACAGCGGATGAAGCAGATAAATCCAAAACGAATGTGCAGTATGAAAAATTTTCGAGCTTTACCGATCGTGTGGAAAAGGAACTTTCCCTGAAAATCCCGCTGCGGCATTGCTCCAACAGTGCGTCCATCCTGGAGCTGCCCGATATGCACATGGATGCGGTGCGCGCCGGAATCATTCTCTATGGCATGTGGCCGTCAGATGAAGTCAAACGCGACGGCATCGTGTTAGAACCGCTCCTGTCTTTAAAGAGCCGTATCGCTTATATCAAAGAACTGGATGCAGGGCAGGAAATCAGCTACGGCGGGACGTTCTGTACAGCGAATCCTATGCGTGTGGCGACGATTCCGGTGGGTTATGCGGACGGCTATCCGCGCGGACTTTCCAACAAGGGCGATGTTCTGATTGCCGGAAAACGCGCAAGGATCCTGGGACGCGTCTGCATGGATCAGTTCATGGTCGACGTGACAAAGATTCCTGAGGCAAAGGTAGGGGATATCGCAACGCTCATCGGCACAGACGGCATCGAAACGATTACAATGGAAGAAATCGGCGACCGCTCCGGCAGATTTAACTACGAAACCGCGTGCTGCCTCGGAAAGCGGATTCCACGCGTCTATGAAAAAGGCGGAAAAATCGTCTGTACGCGGGATTATTTTCACGAAGAGAAACTCTTTTTTTAAAGAATGGTATACGCGCTGAGAAAGCAGCCAATACTTGTCCTGAGGTAAAAAAACAGGAAAGGAAGAAAAAAGAGTGAAGCGCGGAGATATTTATTATGCAGATTTAAGACCCGTGGTCGGATCGGAACAGGGAGGTGTCCGCCCGGTGCTGATTATCCAGAACGATATCGGCAACCGTTACAGCCCGACTGTGATCTGTGCGGCGATTACTTCCAGGATGAATAAAACAAAGCTTCCGACCCATATCGAAATTTTTTCCGGGGAATATGAAATCGAAAAGGATTCCGTAATTTTACTGGAACAGCTCCGCACAATAGATAAAAAGAGGCTGAAAGACAAAGTATGCCATCTGGATGCGCGGGTGATGAACCGCGTAAACTCTGCCTTGAAGGTCAGCCTTTCGCTGGATACATAAAGAAACCGTACAAAGCAGATGTTTTCTTGACGTTTTCCAGCCAAAATGCTATGATAAAGAACTAGAAATACGTTAGATAAAGGAGAAAAGAAATGTCCGGACATTCAAAATTTGCAAACATCAAGCATAAAAAAGAAAAAAATGACGCTGCAAAGGGAAAAATTTTCACCATTCTCGGAAGAGAAATTGCAGTTGCCGTAAAAGAGGGTGGTCCTGACCCTGCGAACAACTTCAAGCTGGCACAGGTCGTTGCAAAGGCAAAATCCAACAACATGCCTAACGACACCATTGAACGAGGAATTAAGAAGGCTGCCGGCGACGTCGGCAACGTTAATTACGAATATATTACTTACGAAGGCTATGGACCCGGCGGAATCGCAATCATCGTCGATGCCCTGACCGATAACAAGAACCGTACCGCTGCCAACGTCAGAAGCGCGTTCACAAAGGGCAACGGCAACATTGGCACACCTGGCTGTGTATCCTTTATGTTCGATAAGAAGGGTCAGATCATCATCGATAAAGAAGAATGCGATATGGAAGCGGACGATCTGATGATGACCGCCCTGGATGCAGGCGCAGAGGATTTCAGCGAGGAAGAGGACAGCTTCGAAATTCTGACCGATCCCGATACTTTTGAAGAAGTGCGCGAAGCGCTGGAGAAGGCAGGCATTCCGATGGCATCCGCAGATGTTACCATGATTCCTCAGAACTATGTCAAGGTAACAGACGAGACTGCATTAAAGGGACTGCAGCGTACCCTGGATCTGCTGGACGAGGATGACGACGTTCAGGCAGTATATCACAACTGGGACGAAGAATAAAACGGACAAAAGACCGGATTTTTGCCGGAAAGACAAAGAGGTAAGAGGATACTATGGCATACGCAAAGGAAACGATCTGTATACAGTCTGGCTGGAAGCCGAAGAACGGAGAGCCGAGAGTGCTCCCGATTTATCAGAGTACGACGTTTAAATATGAATCCTCTGAGCAGATGGGCAGACTTTTTGATCTGGAGGAATCCGGATATTTTTACAGCCGTCTGGCAAATCCGACCAACGACTGTGTCGCACAGAAAATCTGTGAACTGGAGGGCGGCGCAGCAGCGATGCTGACCGGTTCCGGACAGGCGGCAAACTACTATGCCGTTTTCAATATCTGCGAGGCGGGCGACCATGTCGTATTGTCGTCCACCGTATACGGCGGAACTTTCAATCTGCTGGCGGTTACCATGAAAAAAATGGGCGTATCCTGTACTGTCGTAGACCCGGATGCGGATTACGAGACGATCTGCAAGGCGTTCCAGCCCAATACCAAATGTGTTATGGCGGAATCTCTGGCAAATCCCGCGCTGGTTGTGCTGGATTTTGAAAAATTCGCCCGTGCGGCGCATGCACATCATGTACCGTTAATCGTTGACAACACGTTCCCGACTCCGATCAACTGTAATCCGTTCGAATGGGGGGTCGATATCGTAACACATTCCACCACCAAATATATGGACGGTCATGCGATGGCACTGGGCGGTGCGATCGTGGATTCCGGCAATTTCGACTGGTCTGCATACCCGGATAAGTTTCCGGGACTCTGCGCACCGGATGAATCCTATCACGGTGTAGTTTATACCGAAAAATTCGGCAAGGCAGCATACATAACCAAGGCAACCTCCCAGCTGATGCGCGATCTCGGCGCGGTACAGTCTCCTCAGAACGCGTTTCTGCTGAATGTCGGTCTGGAGACGCTGCCGCTTCGGATGGAACGCCACTGCTACAATGCGCAGAAGGTTGCGGAATTTCTGGAAGCGAACGAGAAGGTTGCATGGGTCAACTACCCCGGCTTAAAGAGCAGCAAATATTATGAGCTGGCACAGAAATACATGCCGAACGGCACCTGCGGCGTCATTTCCTTTGGCTTAAAAGGCGGACGCAAGGCGGCGGAAGAAATGATGGATAAGTTAAAGCTTGCAGCTATTGTTACCCATGTGGCGGATTCCCGCACCAGCATTCTGCATCCTGCCAGCCATACGCACCGTCAGATGAACGACGAGCAGTTAAAAGAGGCCGGCGTAGCGCCCGATCTGATCCGTCTTTCCGTCGGTATTGAAAATGTAAACGATATCATCGCGGATCTGGAACAGGCACTCTAAAATCCTCGTATTGCGTTTTGATCCTATGGGAAAGAGTTTTTTTGCACAGTGAGGGCGAAGCATGAGTTGGGGGAAAAAGAAGAAACACGCTTCACAGAATACCATACCGGCAGCTGAGTTCAGGCAGGAGGGGGAGTCTGCGCTTTTTGAGAAAGCGCCAAAGGAACCACCAAAGCCTGCGCCGGGAGAATATCTGGATAACCCGCTTCCCGTTCCCAAACGACATGTCCGCAAAGAAATGAATTACGCTTTTGAACCGTCGCCGGATCTTATGTTTTATGAAATTCCGGTTGCGGATAACGATGATTTTGATGTATAAAATAAATCACTCCTGCACATCCTTTCTGAAAAAGAAATGCGGGAGTGATTTTTTATGGGAAAAAAAGAAGAACAGGAAATGCACCGGGACGAGCGAATCGAGCAGACCGGTCAGTTAACGCTTACAGATAATAAGGAAGAAACCTCGATCCATCTGCTGACGATCATCGGGGAAATTGAGGGGCATGACAACCTCGGAAGCAGCTCCAAAACGACAAAATATGAACATATTCTACCGCAGCTGGCGGCGATAGAGGACAGTAAGAATATTAGTGGTCTGCTTGTTTTGCTAAATACGATGGGCGGAGATGTCGAAGCGGGGCTTGCGATTGCAGAGATGATCGCTTCTTTGAGCAAGCCGACCGTTTCCCTTGTGCTGGGCGGCAGTCATTCCATTGGCGTCCCGATCGCGGTGAGCACGGATTATTCCTACATTGTGCCGTCCGGGACAATGGTAATCCATCCGGTTCGCATGAACGGGACGGTGATCGGCGCACAGCAGACCTATGATTATTTCCGGCAGATTCAGGATCGGATCACCGGTTTTGTCTGCAGCCATTGCAGTGTTTCCAAGCAGCGGATGGAAGAGATGATGATCAGACAGGGGATGTTGAGCCGTGACCTCGGGACGATTCTTGTCGGAGAGCAGGCGGTGTATGAAGGGATCATTTCTTCTGTCGGCGGTATTCGCGAGGCAGTGCAGAAGCTTCATGAGCTGGCAGACGGCTATCGGGCAGGTCGGATGAAAAAGAAAAACAGCAATAGTGACAAGAAGAAAATTAAGTGATATACTAAATTGATCTAGTCTTTTTCTGCCTATGCTAATTTAAAAATCCATTTTGCAGATGTAGAAAAAAGGCAGGTCAGTTGGAGGGATGATTATGGCATCAACTGCGTCGAAAGGAAGGAAAAAGACCCCTGCGAAAACAGGCAGAGGCGGCGCAAAGGGTGGAAAACAAAAAACAACCAGAAAACCGAGTGCAGCTGAACTTCAGGCACAAAGCGCGATTACAAGCGAAATTATCCTGATCGGCGTATTAGCACTCACAATATTGCTATTTTTATGCAATTTCGGCGTGATCGGTGTCATCGGCAATCAGATCAGCCGCGTAATGTTCGGTATTTTCGGCACGATGGCATATGCACTGCCGGTACTTGCCTTTATTGCAATCGCGTTTGGCATTTCCAATCAGGGAAATCGGATCGCGTCCATGAAGCTGACGGCGGGAATCATTCTGTTTTTTCTGCTTGGTGGAGTCTGCTCGCTCCTGTTTCAGGGGGGGACGCTGTCGATGGATTATTCGATCCGGGAGCTGTATCTGGAAAGCGCTGAAAAGCGGCAGGGCGGCGGTGTCATATCCGGCTCCCTTGCCTGGGGGCTGCACCGGCTTCTTGGCATGGTCGGCACAGTACTGCTTTTGTTGGTGTTGGTGATTATCTGCACAGTTATTATCACAGAGCGTTCGTTTGTGAACGGTGTAAAGACTTCTGGCAGATATGTCTATGAGACGGCACGTTCCGATGCGCAGAGGTACCGCGAGCGCAGCGAAAGACGCCGGAAAGAGAGCGAAGAGCGCTATGAACAGCGCCTACAGGCAAACGAAGAGCGCAGCAAACGTCTCCGCCAGGAAAACGAAGAACGTTCCGAGAAACGCAGAGAAGAAGAACTCGCCCGCGAAAAAGAAAGAAAACAGCTCGCCCGCCAGAAGCAGCTTAATGCAGAGCAGCAGCGCGAAGCCAAACAACGCCGTAAGGAAGAGGCTCAGGCACGTCAGGATGCAGATCAGATCTTCCGGATGGAGAAAAAAAGCACGGGCATTATGGCGGACACGACGCTGCGCAAGGCATCTGCCGGCCGTCGCGAGGACATGCACGAAATCACCATAACAGAAAATCCCGGTCAGGTGACGGAGCAGTATACCGTCAGACCGGTAAGTGTCAACCTCGATGCAGACCGCAGGAATGAAACGTTTCCCGATGCAGCGGTTGCGAGTGGGGCAGCTGTTTTAGCGACATCACCGATCATCACAGCAGAAGAGAGCATTCCTGCGGCTGCAGCGGATGCATCCGGCTCAGCTTTAATGAGCCATGTGCGGATTCATTCCGCATATTTGAACAAGGACAGTGACACAACCCCTGTACCCCAGGACAACACCGCAGAACCGGCGGATGCATTTTTATCGGGAATGCAGGACCCTGTGACCAGCCAGCCGCAGGCGGATGTTTATCAGGATATGAAAGAGGTTCACTACCTGGAACCGAAACAGCCGCAGCAGACAGAAGCATTTGTACCACTGGAATCCAGGGTGGAAACTTCTGTGGTGGAAACTTCTGCACCGGAGGTTACCTTGCATATGGATACACAGCCTGCCTGTGCATCACAGGAGCTTGCTCCTGCACAGGAATTGGAGCAGTCGGATTCGGACAAATTCGACGCTGTGCCGCCCAAGCTTCCATGGAATGACAACATGGACACTGCGGAGGAGCCGACCGTGATTCCAACCCCAAACCTGCAAAGTACCGGAGTGCCGCGCCCCAAAGCTGTGCCCCCCAAAGCACCACAGACCGCCGCAGAAGCCACTGTCGTTGGTCAGGAGCTTGCTAAGAAACAGAAAGAACAGGAAAAGCATGCGGCGCAACAGCCACCAAAGCCTGTCGTATACCATTATCCGCCGCTGTCGCTGCTACATAAAAGCAACAACGCCAATAATATGGACAGCGAGTGCGAACTGAGAGAAACGGCGAAGCACCTCGAGGATACGCTGCAGACCTTCGGCGTAAAGGTCACTGTTACAGATATCAGCCAGGGACCTACCGTAACCCGGTATGAGCTGCAGCCCGATCATGGCGTAAAAGTCAGCAAGATTCTGGGTCTGGCGGACGATATCAAGCTAAACCTCGCTGCGACAGATATCCGAATCGAAGCACCGATTCCCGGCAAGGCCGCAATCGGTATCGAGGTTCCGAACAAAGAGACGATGGCAGTCGGACTGCGGGAGCTTTTGGAAACGGATGCGTTTTCGAACTTCCCGTCTAAAATAGCATTTGCAGTCGGCAAGGACATCGCCGGCAAGGTGGTCGTATCCGACATTGCAAAGATGCCGCATATGCTGATCGCAGGATCCACCGGTTCCGGAAAATCCGTCTGCATCAATACGCTGATTATGAGCATTTTATATAAAGCGAAGCCTTCGGAAGTCAAACTGATCCTCGTCGACCCCAAGGTCGTAGAGCTGAGTGTGTACAATGGCATTCCGCACCTGTTAATTCCTGTCGTAACCGATCCGAAAAAAGCGTCGGCTGCGCTGCAGTGGGGCGTTGCGGAAATGACCGACCGATATCAGAAATTTGCAGACAGCAATGTCCGCGACTTAAAAGGATATAATAAGAAGCTCGAAGAACGAAGACAAAAGGGAGAAGAGGGCATACCCAACGACCTTCCGCAGATCGTCATTATCGTGGACGAGCTTGCCGACCTGATGATGGTCGCGCCGGGAGAGGTGGAAGGCGCAATCTGCCGGCTGGCACAGCTTGCAAGAGCGGCAGGCATCCATCTGATCATTGCGACTCAGCGCCCCTCCGTCGATGTCATCACGGGACTGATTAAGGCGAACATGCCGAGCCGTGTCGCATTCGCGGTCTCCAGCGGCGTCGATTCCCGTACCATTCTGGATATGAACGGAGCAGAGAAGCTGCTCGGAAAGGGCGATATGCTCTTTTACCCACAGGGCTATTCCAAGCCTGTCCGGGTGCAGGGTGCATTCGTTTCGGATAATGAAGTGTCTGATGTCGTGGATTTCTTAAAAAATCAGAACATCGGCAATGTTTACGATGCCAGCAATGAAATCGAGGAAAAGATGAAATCCATCGGAACCTCTTCGGGCAGTGCTACATCCGGCTCATCCGGACCGGAATATGATGCCTACTTTGCAGATGCGGGACGCTTTATTATCGAAAAGGACAAAGCATCGATCGGTATGCTGCAGAGAGTCTTTAAGATCGGCTTTAACCGCGCCGCCCGGCTTATGGATCAGCTGGCGGAGGTCGGTGTCGTCGGTGAAGAAGAGGGTACCAAGCCCCGTAAGGTACTGATGACCGAAACAGAGTTTGAACAGCTGGTAGAGGAAATCCTCTGATATCAGCATACAAAAGCATAGAACATGTCAAACACAGGCAAAGGAGAATGAATAGATGAAATCAGATATCGAAATCGCACAGGAAGCTGTTTTATGGCCGATTCAGAAAGTGGCCGAGCATCTGGATATTCCGGAAGACGATCTGGAGCTTTATGGCAAATATAAAGCGAAGCTTTCCGACGAATATTTAAAATCCATCGAAGACCGCAAAGACGGAAAACTGATTTTAGTGACAGCAATCAATCCGACCCCTGCAGGGGAGGGCAAGACAACGACCAGCGTCGGACTGGGCGAGGCATTCGCAAAAATGGGCAAAAAAGCGGTGATTGCGCTGCGTGAGCCTTCTCTTGGCCCTTGTTTTGGCATTAAGGGCGGGGCAGCCGGCGGCGGTTATGCGCAGGTCGTTCCGATGGAAGACTTAAACCTGCATTTTACCGGGGATTTTCATGCGATTACTTCTGCAAATAACCTTTTGGCGGCGCTTTTAGACAACCATATCCAGCAGGGCAATGCGCTTGGGATCGACTCCAGACAGATCTTATGGAAACGCTGCGAGGATATGAACGACCGCGTGCTGAGAAATATCGTTGTCGGTCTCGGTGCAAAAGCGGACGGCGTTGTCCGGGAAGACCATTTCGTGATCACCGTCGCTTCTGAGATTATGGCGATCCTCTGCCTGGCAGATGACATGGATGATTTAAAGGCGCGTCTGGCAAAAATCGTCGTTGCCTATAACTATCAGGGAGAGCCGGTGACCGCAGCTGATTTAAAGGCGGTTGGCGCAATGGCAGCCCTGCTGAAGGACGCGTTAAAGCCCAATCTGATCCAGACGCTCGAGCATACCCCGGCGATCGTCCACGGCGGACCCTTTGCCAATATCGCACACGGCTGTAACTCTGTCCGTGCAACAAAGGCAGCCCTGAAAATGGCGGATTATACGATCACAGAGGCCGGCTTTGGTGCAGACCTCGGCGCAGAGAAGTTTTTCGATATCAAATGCCGGATGGCTGGCTTAAAGCCGGATGCAGTCGTTTTGGTTGCAACGATCCGTGCACTCAAGTATAACGGCGGCATTGCAAAGGAAGACCTGTCTGCAGAAAATCTGGACGCGCTCAAAAAGGGCATTGTCAACCTGGAGAAGCACATCGAAAACCTGCAGCAGTTTGGCGTTCCGGTGGTTGTTACCTTAAACTCCTTCCTGACCGACACCGAGGCAGAGACGAATTTTGTACAGCAGTTCTGTGAAGAAAGAGGCTGTGAGTTCGCACTGTCCAACGTCTGGGCACAGGGCGGCGAGGGCGGCATTGCGCTTGCGGAGAAAGTATTAAAGACTCTGGAAGAAAAGGAAAGCCATTTTGCTCCGCTGTACGACGAAAATCTTCCGATAAAAGAAAAGATCGGCTGCATTGCGACAAAGATTTACGGTGCGGCTTCTGTTTCCTATACCGCAGAGGCATCCAGACAGATCAGGAAGCTCGAAGAGATGGGCTTTGGAAATCTTCCGGTCTGCATGGCAAAGACACAGTATTCCCTGTCGGATAACGCAAAGCTGTTAGGACGCCCGGAAGGCTTTACGATTACGGTTCGCGACGTGTAT
>ERZ779762.1598-NODE-1598-length-12229-cov-5.384344_pt1 | contig 12229 bp, 10 predicted proteins | sample MGYA00511887_ERZ779762 | MGnify/ENA primary metagenome ERZ779762 (study PRJEB29588, sample SAMEA2163052) | human gut metagenome | biome: human gut; feature: human-associated habitat; material: faeces | place: Denmark | collected 2008/2010 ...
GCGTGTGCAGAAATCCCTCTACTAACAAAAAGCAGAAGATCGGAAAGGAGACACGGCCGATCAGACGGAGGATACGGTCTGTGTTCCGAAGCATTTCAAAAAGAGCCGCATCATTTCGTGTTTCATCTACCAAAAGGAGCCCACGTTCGAAAACGCAGGCACCTATGTGGTCAATGAGCATGGTAATCATTGCAATCTTTTTTAAAGAACTCCCGGTCAGGGAAGGGGATTGTCTGCTCATCTGTTTTATTTTGCCAGCAGCATCATGATCTTATTGCTGCGGGTGATGAATTTGGTCATTTCTTCCGGTGCAAGTGGTTTATGGCTCAGCATTGCCAGGTCATAGAGCTGCTCGCAGAACATCGGAACGTTCTCGGAATCCTTGTGCTCGAAAATGTATTTGACCAGTGCATGGTTCGCGTTTAAGGTTAAGGTCTGGTCTGCGGCGAACATATTCGGGTCCATACCGCCCATGCCGCCCATAGCGTACATCTTCATCATATCCTGCATACGTCTGCCTTCCTCGGAGAGAGTGATGATGGAAGCAAGATTCTCATTCTTTAACTTCTCCACCTTGACGGTCAGCTTGTCGTTGCCAAGTGCCTTTTTAAACAGGTCGGTCAGCGTGTCGGTCTCTTCCTTTAAATCAGCGGCATCGTCTGCATCCTTTAAGGAGTCTGTGACATCCGCATCGATTCGCATGAATTTATAATGCTCGTTGCGTTGCTCTAACTGGGAGATGAAGGAGGTATCGATGTTGTGGTCTAAGATCACAGCGTCCATTCCCTGCTCCTTGAAGAGCTTGATGTACTGTCCCTGCTGTACCTTGTCGGTCACGTAGTAGATGACCTTGCGCTCGTCCTTTTCCTCTTCGGAATTGTCCTTTGCATCAGCATCCTCTGTGACGGAATTGCCGTTCTTGTCAACAACATCGGAAGCAGCATCGGTGTCTTCCTTTTTCTCCTCTTCTTTTACGAGAAGCTCCGGAAGGGTAAGGTACTTGTCATCCAGATTTTTAAAGAGGATATAGTCGTTCATCTTGTCGCAGAACTTGGTGTCTTTTAAGCAGCCGTATTTGATGAACGGGCTGATATCATCCCAGTATTTCTCATAAGATTCTCTGTCAGTCTTGCACATTCCGGTAAGCTTATCTGCCACTTTTTTGGAAATGTATTCAGAAATCTTCTGTACAAATCCGTCATTCTGCAATGCACTTCGTGACACGTTCAATGGAAGATCCGGACAATCGATCACACCTTTCAGAAGAAGCAGGAATTCAGGAATTACTTCCTTGATATTATCTGCGATAAATACCTGATTGTTATAAAGTTTGATCGTTCCTTCAATGGAATCATACTCTGTATTGATCTTCGGGAAGTACAGGATACCTTTTAAATTAAACGGATAATCCATATTCAGATGTATCCAGAATAACGGTTCCTTATAATCCATAAATACTTTGCGGTAAAATTCCTTGTATTCATCATCTGTACATTCATTCGGATGCTTCATCCAGAGAGGATTAATATCACTGATGGAAACCGGACGTTTATTGATCTTTACTTTATCCTTTGCAGGAGAAATTTCAACAACTTCCTTTTCACCTTTATCATTTTCTTTTTCTTCTGTCTTTGCTTCCTCATGAATATGTTCAACAACTACATCATCGTCTCTTAACTCAGATTCATCAATTGTCTCATATTCCTGGGGTGCATTTGCTTTGGAAAGGTAAATATGAACCGGCATGAAGGAACAGTATTTCTCAAGAATCTCACGCATACGGTACTCATTTGCAAATTCCAGGCAGTCTTCATTCAGGAACAGGGTGATTTCTGTACCAATCGTATTCTTGTTACCTTCCTGGATATCATATTCTGTTCCGCCATCGCAGGACCAGTGTACAGGCTGTGCACCTTCTGTATAGGAAAGTGTATCAATATGCACTTCATCCGCTACCATAAATGCAGAATAAAATCCAAGTCCAAAATGACCAATCATCTGATCATCTGTAGTTTTGTCTTTATATTTCTCAAGAAACTGAGTTGCACCTGAAAAAGCAATCTGGGTAATGTATTTCTCTACTTCATCAGCAGTCATGCCAATACCATTATCGATGAATTTCAAAGTTTTCTCATCAGGATTAACAATTACCTGAATCTCCGGTTTATATCCTTCCGGAAAAGTATATTCTCCCATTACTTCCAGTTTTTTCAGTTTAGTGATCGCATCGCATCCGTTGGAGACCAGCTCTCTTACAAAAATATCATGATCGGAATATAACCATTTCTTGATGATTGGGAAAATATTTTCACTGTTAATTGATAAATTTCCATGTTTTACAGCCATGCTGTCCACACTCCTTTTTGTTTTTAATCATTTGCCGCAACTTTATCTGTCAATATACTGCATTCTTATCTGCTCTGCCTCCGGAGCCAAAACTATCCTCTCCTGTTTATCCTTTGAAATAGCTTTTGACTCCTGTAAGTTGCTTCTCTGAAAGATATAGTAATACCATTTATTCCAAAAGTCAAGAAAAAATTAGCACTCACTAAAAATGAGTGCTAATAATTTTATATTTTACATATTCCCCTGTATTTTTTTCTTCAGATAACTCTTATTTCTTTCGTCTTTTGTATACCACAACTCCCACAATACATCCCGCTGCAATCGCCAGAATAATCACAAACGGTGTAATATTAGTCGTATCTCCTGTCTTTACCGCTGATTTCGCAGTTGCTCCATTCGGCTGCGGAGTCGGAGTTGCGGTTACAGTCTGCGCCTGTGTAATACTGAAATTCACCTGTTTAGTATCCTGCTCCCCTGTATTCTCCCATTCACTTCCATTATACTTCTGACGGTCAAATGTAACTGTCAATGTGTAGGTTCCGGCCTTTGTAATTCCAAATGCAGCAGTATAAGGTGCACTGCTCCAGCTATTTGTATTGATCACTTTCCAGTTATACGGTACATAGCGGACATCTCCCTTTCCCGGACTTTCATTGTCCATACCCGCTCCGACTGCTGTAAATGTAATCTTTGACTGTGTTGTATATCCATCTGAACTGATTCCTGTAATCTTATTATCTGCCGGATCTGCAATTTTCGCCTTGCGGGCAGCTTTAACCGTAAACTGAACTTTCACTTCTGCACTGATCTGCTGTTCATTATCAATCACAACTGACTCTGTATAGGAGCCGGCCTTTAAACCCGCCTTCGGGCGGATTTTAAATGTACAGCTCTCCCCCGGTGCAAGCTCTGTGGCTGAAAGTTTCCCGATTTTAAAGTTTTTACCTGACGGTGCATTTAAAGTTACATTTGTATTCCCCTCATTCGTCACTGTAACTTTCTGCGCTTCCGGTGCCTCACTATATCCTTCTTTTGCTTTTCCAAAATTCAGTTCTTCCGGTGTTACGGATAATTTATAAATCTTTTTCACTTCCGAAACAGTCGCAGAAGCTTTGATCGTTGTCAATACATCCTCCTGTCCTTCCGAACTGGTCTGGGCTATCTGAATACTGTCCAGATAATTGCCGACTTTCAGACCGGTCACCGGTACTGCTGTAAATGCAGCAGAATCTCCCGGCTCCAGCACTGATGCCGAAAGTTCCCCAATATCAAAATACTCTGCATATGGCTGCATCAGCGAAACAGTTGTATTTCCTGTATTGGTAAGTGTAATGGTCGTCGCTTCAGGAGTATCATAACCTTCCTTCAGATCATCATAACTGAAAGATTCCGGATCTGCCTGAACTGCTGTGATCTGTTCCTGTTCTGCCTCTTTTACAGATACTTCCGCAGTTACCTGCGCTGCTACTTCCGAATCCTCTTCACTTTCAAATATCAGGGTATCACTGTAATCCCCCTTCGTCAGACCGGTTTTTGGCTGTACCATGAACATAAGAGAATCACCTTTTGCAATCTGTATTCCTGATACAGCTTCACTTCCATCTTCGTTCATCACCTCAAAATAATCTGATTTCGGTATCTTTAAAGTGACAGTTCCATCCCCTGTATTTGTTACGGTTACGGACAGTGTCTCATTGGCCTGTGTATAATTTTCTTCGATATCGCTGAAATTAAGACTTCCTGTATTTACATCAAGAGACTGTGCCTCAAGAGATGCATCTGCATTGTCACCTGCCGATGGAGCCTCGCTGTCATCCGGCGTCTCTGTCGGTTCTGCAAAAGGCTCATCCGAAGGCTTCAGATCTTCGTCATCTGCTGAATCATCCTCACCTTCAACTGCAATCTTCGCTTCAAAAGAAACCTCAATACCTTCTTCCGTCCGGTATGTGATCATATCATCATATTCACCCGGTTCCAGCCCTTCCCTCGGCTGTATCCATACGCTTACAGATTCACCTGCACTCAGCGGTTCTGTAATATCCTGAACCATAAAATGTTCCGGACTGATCTCCTGAAAATTCAAGCTCTCATTTCCGGTGTTCGTAATCTGCACATACTGTGCTTCCACATCCTCAAGATCACTCTTTACTGTTCCAAAATCACAGATCTGATCTTCGCTGTCCTCTACAGTGACAGTCGCTTCGTAAGTCTTTTTATCTTTATCATCTTCACCTGCTGCCTGTCCATCTTTCTCTGATCCATCTGTCTGCACATTTCCGTTCTCATCCACCTGCAGCTGATCTTCTGTATAAATTTTCATCTGGGAATCATCAGTACCTTCTGTTGTTTCCTCCGGCTGACCTTTTGTGTTCTGAGATTCATCTTCCTGTTCATTCCCTGCATTCTGCTGTACATCTTCTGTTCTATCTACATCCTGATTTTCAGAATCCTGACTGCCTTCTGCATTATCTGCTGTTTCTTCCAGCTGTGCATCCTCTGTTCCATCTGCCGTTTCTTCCAGCTGTGCATTCTCTGTTCCATCTGCCGTTTCTGTCTGCTGTGCATCCTCTGCTTCCTGTTCCACTGCTTTCGCCTCTTCTTCAGTTGCAGCTACCTCTAACGTCTTTGCAGTAAGAGTACCTGTCAGTCCGCTTCCATCTACAGGGGTCAGATCAAGCACCAGTCTGCATCCCAGATCATCCTGAGTGATCGTATAGGTCTTCTCAGTACCTACCTGTGTTAACTCCTTCTCCCCGGTCTGTCTTGACCAGGAAAAAGTAAAATCTTCATCCGTAACCTCTTCCGGTGTAACCTTTGCATAATCTGCACTCACTACTACGCCTACAGCTGCCAGTCCCTTAATCTTAAGCTTACCGCCCAATTCTCCTGACGGAGCTGCCGCAAAAACCATGGATGGAATCATTGAAATAACCATCATCACAGTCATTACAACTGCAAGAAATCTCTTTCTCTCCATCTGTAGTCCTCCTTTTCATTTATAATAAGATTTGTAATTATTCAGCAGCCACTCTGAAGGTACTGAATAATTACAGTTCTGTGATGCTTCTGTGTCTGTCTGCCCTTTTCATTCCCATCACAGACCACAGCACCGTTTTTCTCTTTATAAAAGCATTATAGCATCGCATTTTCCGGAAATGTAATCTGTATTTTCTCCCTTAAAACAACTTCAGCCCCTGAGTATCAGAGTTCAATTTTCTCCAATATTCAGGGACCGAACTGTATTTTACAGTTATTTCTCCGATATATCACGTGATATCCATAATTTGACCGAACAGTTTTTATCCTTCTACTATCAGATATTTTCCATCCGGCAGAGCAAATACTTCACTTGCATCTTCCAGTTCTTCATCTGACATTCCTTCCACATCAGCGCCTGACTCTTCCAGATATTCTCTCACTTCTTCAATAGAATCCACAACCTGCGCCATGCAATCCTCAAGGAATGCTTCCGCTGCTTCATATGATTCTGCTACCGCCTGTGGAAAAAGCTGCTCCTGATTTTCAAGAAACGTATTAATACATTCTTCTGTAAACAATTTAAATAACCTCCTCAATCTTTCCCTTTGCCCGGATTAGCTTCTCAAGGACCGGTTCAACCTGTTTTGTCATATAGGACGTAGCTGCCCGTACCCCCTCCTTGGAATGCTCCATGGCAAAGCCATATTTTACCGCTTTAAGCATCTCTATATCATTATATTCGTCTCCGAACGCAATACATTCTTCCGGCGAAATATGATATCTTTTCTGATATTCTCTGATTCCTTTTGCCTTGTTTGTTCCAAAAGGAATAAAATCAATCCACTCATTTCCCGAAGTGACAACAACACATTCTTTTCCAAATCTGTCCATCCAGTATTTCACAGATTCTTCTGTAAGACCGGCCGGTTCAAACACAGCCAGCTTCATGATAGGAGCCGTCATCTCTTCCATGCTGTTTACAAATCTGCATTCATTTTTTACTTCATATAACATATGGTCATGAAATCTCTTTGTCTTCGGCATCAGGTAGTGGTAATCCTTTGCAGAACAGGTAAACTCGGCATCCTTCTTTTCCAGGATTGCAGAAATAATCTCCCCTGCCAGCTTTCTGTCAAAAGAATCCTGATACAGTACCTCTCCATGATCCACTGCCAATGCACCATTCTCCGAAATATAGGAAATCTCTGAAGCAACAGGTGCAAACAGCTTTGTCATATTCGGATATTGCCTTCCACTGGCTGCTACAAACATAATCCCCAGTTCCTCTAACTGCCTGATCAGCGAAAAAATTTCTTCAGGCAGAGACTGTGCCTTATGTAAAAGTAACGTCCCATCCAGATCACTTGCAACCAACTTAATCATTTCCATGTTCCTCGCAAATTTTTACCAGATCTGTCGGTTTCTCAGCGACAAGATCTGCTCCATTCTCATTCAGTTCTTTTCGGTCACGAAAGCCCCATAGCGCACCTACTGTATACATTCCTGCTTCTTTACCGGTCTTCATATCTGTACTTGTATCTCCCACATACATACATTCTTCCGGTTTTACACCAAATTTCTCCGCAACCATAAGCGGACCATCAGGTGCCGGTTTCCTGCGGATTGCTTCACTCTGACCAACTACCATATCAAATTCCCCATCAAAAAGCTGCGCAATTACTTTCACAGCTGCAGGATGAGGTTTATTTGAACAAACTGCCAGCTTCATTCCATGTTCCTTCAATTTCTTTAAGGTTTCCGGCATTCCCTTATAGGGAACTACTTTATACATCGGATCTGCTTCAAACATTTCCCGGTAAAGCTTCTGTCCCTCATCATAATGCGCAAGTTCCGGATCCCCCGCATCCTTAAGTGCGCGGCGAATCAGCATATTTGCCCCTTCTCCGCTGTAATATCTGAAATTATCCACCGGAAGTGTTTTCAACCCGAATTTTTCCATAATAATATTAGTCACATAAGCCATGGAATCCAGCGTATCAGCCAGTGTTCCATCCAAATCAAATATACATGCTTTAATCATCTTTTGTCATCCTCTTAAGTTAATTCCTGATTTCTTCATTTCATAAAATAATCTGGCAACCGGGAGTCCTACCACATTATTGTAATCTCCGTTGATCCCCTTTACATAAATTCCGAAAAGTCCCTGGATGCCATAGCTTCCAGCCTTATCCATAGGCTCTCCTGTAGCAACATACTCTCTGATCTCCTCATCTGAAACCGGATAAAACGTCACATCTGTACTTTCATAAAAAGTATGTTCTGTCCAGACTTTTTCTTTCTTTTCCCATACAGAAACGCCGGTATATACCTGATGAGTACTTGCCTGAAGTTTCTTTAATGTATTCACTGCATCCTCTGTATCATGAGGTTTGCCAAGGATCACATTCTCAAACACTACCACTGTGTCAGATCCGATCACAATTGTTCCGTCGGCACTATCTTTCATAGTGCGGATAACAGAAGCTGCTTTATCCGAAGCCAGCTGTTTTACTGCCTCTCCCGGATTGTCTGAGATACGATTCTCATCACCTGATGCAGGCAGCACTTCAAAATCCACGCCAGCCCGTTCCAACAGTTCTTTTCGTCTGGGCGAAGCAGATGCCAAAATAATTTTTCTCATAATAACCTCTTCTTTCCTGTCATAGTATACCTTGTATCTTTTTGGTATGCAACTGCTTTCATTAACTCTTTCCATAAAATTTCGCTTTTCTTTTTATCTGAAAAGTATTAAAATAACAATAACCTATAGCTGAATAAAATGGTGTCAGGAGTAAAAGATATTTTTATCCTGACTCGCTGTCAAAAATAGGAGAATATCAGAAAGGAGTTTATGATTATCATGGCTAAAATTAATAAATACTGGGGATATGTTGCAATAGGTGCCCTTACAGCAGCTGCTGCCGGTGCTGTAGCTGCCCTTATTGCCAAAAAAGGATCCTGTAAAGAGGATTTTGATTTTGAAGATGACTTTGATGATTTCGATCTGACTGATGAAAAGGAAACTGCTAAGGAAGATCAGGAACCTGCCGAAGATTTCCAGTCCTGGGAACATACAGGCGAACAGTCTGCAACAGATGACACCGAAAACGAAGAAGCTGCTGATACAGACGATTCTGAGAAGTCTTCCGATAAAGCTGCTGAAGTTGAGATTAAAGATGCAGAAGAGGAAGAAGATGCCGATGAACCCGAGAATTTTGAAGAGACTATGGACGCTGCATCTGAATCTGAAGAATAAACGTTACCGTTCACAGTAACGTAACCAAAAAGGAATGTTACTTCACGATTATACAATCGTAGAAGCAACATTCCCTTTTTATTCTGATTATATTACTATTTCAGTCTCATTATGCTTTCGGAAGTTTAAATGAGCTCTTCAGAGACACGATACGGTTGAATACCGGTGCACCCTCTTTAGAATCATGGATATCTGCACAGAAAAATCCTGTTCTTACGAACTGGAAGCTGTCATAGCCTTTTGCTTCCATAAGTGCTGGTTCTACATATGCAGTAACTTTTGTCAAAGAGTTCGGATTTACATTCAGAGAACCATCTTCTTTGTTGTATACACCCTTCTCCTCGTCTACGATATTCTCATAGAGACGTACTTCTGCTTTTCCTGCCTGACTTGCTTCTACCCAGTGAATGGTTCCTTTTACTTTTCTGCCATCCGGCGCATTGCCACCCTTTGTTGCAGGATCATAAGTACAGTGTACAACACGTACAGTTCCATCTTCATCAGCTTCATATCCTGTACAGGTTACAAAATATGCGTTCATAAGACGAACCTCTGTGCCCGGGAACATTCTCTTATATTTCTTAGGCGGATCTACCATGAAGTCTTCTCTCTCAATATAGAGTTCTCTGCCAAACGGTATTTTACGGGTTCCCAGTTTTTCATTCTCCATATTGTTCGGAGCTTCCAGATATTCTACTTCGCCTTCCGGATAATTATCGATCACAAGCTTGATCGGATCAAGAACAGCCATCAGACGTGGACGTTTCAGTTTCAGATCCTCACGGATGCAGTATTCAAGCATTGCATAGTCAACAGAGCTGTTTGCTTTGGATACACCGCAGAGTTCTACAAACATTTTGATGGATTCCGGTGTAAATCCACGGCGGCGCAGTGCTGCGATGGAAACCAGACGCGGATCATCCCATCCGTCTACGATGCCTTCCTCTACCAATTTCTTGATATAACGTTTACCTGTAACTACATTTGTCAGATACAGTTTTGCAAACTCAATCTGCTTCGGCGGCTGTGGGTATTCCAATTCTTTTACAACCCAGTCATACAGTGGTCTGTGATCCTCAAACTCCAGAGTACAGATGGAATGTGTGATTCCCTCAATCGCATCCTCGATGGGATGGGCGAAATCATACATTGGATAGATGCACCATGTATCACCTGTTCTGTGGTGAGTCATATGAGCAACACGATAGATAACCGGGTCGCGCATATTCATGTTCGGAGATGCCATATCGATCTTAGCACGAAGCACTTTCTCTCCGTCTGCATATTTGCCTTCTTTCATCTCTTCAAAAAGCTGAAGATTCTCTTCTACAGTTCTGTTGCGATACGGACTCTCTTTGCCAGGCTCCTTTAAAGTTCCACGATATTCTCTGATCTGGTCCGCAGTTAAATCGCAGACATATGCCTTACCCTTTTTAATCAATTTTACTGCAGCTTCATACATCTGTCCGAAATAATCGGAAGCGAAGAACAGTCTGTCCTCCCAGTCAGCTCCCAGCCATTTGATATCGGCTTTAATGGACTCAACAAACTCAGATTTCTCCTTAGTCGGATTGGTATCATCAAAACGCATGTTGAATTTACCATTGTACTCTTTCGCCAGTCCGGCATTTAAAAGAATGGATTTGGCATGTCCTATATGAAGATAGCCGTTTGGCTCTGGCGGGAAACGGGTATGAACGGTATCATAAACTCCTTCTGCCAGGTCTTTATCAATGATATTTTCAATAAAATTTTTGGAAACCGTTTCGTTCTCCATGTTTCTCCCTCCTGAAATCCTCTGTTATTTATAGCATATGAATACTATCAGTTAGTCTTAAAGCCTTCTTTTACAGGCTCCAGTTGATTTATCTTATCATAATCCCTCTCATTTTAAAAGTTTTTCTTAATAAAAACTTACTAAATTTCTGATTATCTTTTCATAAGTTGGTAAATGCCGATATATCCCGTATTTTAGGGCTTTATCGGTATTTTCTTTTCGGAAGATACCTTGCATAAGCTGGCATTTACCAGCATGAAAATGCAACCAAAAGTAGTAAATGAGTAGTAAATATAAGCTCCGATATTAACAAGCCAGTCTTTCCAGTTCTGCTTTTGCAGATTGAAATGTACCGTGTGCATAATAGCCAAGTGTCATGGTTATGTTAGCGTGTCCCATGAGATATTGCAGGGTGTTTGGGTTCATTCCTCTATTTGCCATATTCGTACAATAAGTATGCCTGAATGAATGTGGTGTGATGTTCGGTAACTTGTCCGTGTGATATTTGTTATACTTCTTAATCAGCCCTCGCACCATACCCTCATAGTTTCCTGCAACCTTAGGCAAGCCCTCACGGTTTAAGAATAGAAAATTGCTGTAACCACCTACAATCAGCGGTTGTGCCTTTCCTCTGTTCTTTAGTATTCTTTGGATTGCTTGATAAGCCCGTTCTGTCAATGGAAGTTCCCGTTTTCCGTTTTTGGTTTTTGGCGTTTCAATATAGTAGCCGATTTCGCTGTCTTTCAATAACTGGTGGTCTATATTGAGTATTTTGTTCTGCATATCAATATGCGTCGTCAGTCCGCAAAATTCAGAAATACGAAGTCCCGTTTCCAACAGAAGCACAACCTCATCATAATACTTGCTGTAAATCTTATCCTTTTCCATAAAGGCAAGCAGGCGTTCTTCCTGCTCTGGTGTAAGGATAACTTTCTGCTCCGTATCATCTTCCAGAACATCACTTAGCTTAAATTCAAACGGGTTCTTTCTGATACAGTCGTCTTGTATCGCCATGTAAAATGACGCTTTCAAGGAACGCTTATAGTTATCAATCGTTTTATAGGCATATCCTTTTTCGCTCATTCTGATAGCCCATTCTTTAGCGTCCGACTGCTTAACAGTATCAATCGCCCTCATACCCAATGGGTCATTTTTCAAAGCGTTCATAAGATACTGTCGTCCCTTTTCAGTAGCCCTCTTGATGTTCTTTCTTTGGCTGTTCTTCTTGTCGTAGAGCTGGCAGACTGTCATTTTACCGCCTGCTGTGTCGATACCGTCGTTAAGGTCTTTTTTAATCTGTGTTTCTTTTTCCCTCAACGATATATCATCACGCTTTCCAGCAGGTGTCTTGTCTGTCGGTACAAGTTTCCAAGAATAGATAAATTGTGGCTTTCCGTATATATCGGTATATTTATAAACGTATCTTCCGTCTTTTCGCTGGCTCTCTCCATTACGCAAATTGCGATTTTTACTGTCTTTTCGTTTTACATTAGACATAGTGTAAAGCTCCTTTCCGTCATGGAATGAGCCGTGATACGCTATACTTTATTATACCATATCTACGGCTCAATGACATTAGATTTCGTCCAATGTATCTATGATTTTTTCAAATTGTTTTCGCTTAATCTGAATACGATTACCGTTCACGATAACCCAGCCAGCGTCAATATTTTCTTCGGCTAATTTACGCAATTTTTTTTCGCCAATGCGGAAGTATTTAGACGCTTCTTCAATCGTCAGTGTATATTTTTCCCAGATAGGCACATCAGTATTGTTCATAATCTATGCACCCCCTTTACTGTGTGTTGTTTTTTACAAGCAGACAGACGGCTTTGGAAAGCTCCATTAGTATCTCAACTATTCCCATTCTT
>ERZ779762.1604-NODE-1604-length-12199-cov-2.637269_pt1 | contig 12199 bp, 9 predicted proteins | sample MGYA00511887_ERZ779762 | MGnify/ENA primary metagenome ERZ779762 (study PRJEB29588, sample SAMEA2163052) | human gut metagenome | biome: human gut; feature: human-associated habitat; material: faeces | place: Denmark | collected 2008/2010 ...
CGGCGCGAGAATGTGCCAAGGCACATTCTTTTTTATTCATGACAATAGAATGCTCGCAGAGCGTGCATTCTATTGTTTCTCCTGCCATTTTAGAATCCTTTTTTACCGCACGGTCGGAATCCGTGTTACAACAAAGCTGTTTGCCGGAAGCACGATGCCGTCTGCTGCATTGCTCTCGCACTCCGAAAGTTTTACGCTGTCCGGATGCTCAATGCAGTTATACGCGTCTTCACCCTCGCCGGTCAAAATCACGTTCTTTGCCGTTCCTGCTGCCCGGAAGCTGCCCAGATCGAGCTCGAGCGTTTTTTCGCAGTCGTTATGGTTGACCACCTTGAAGATGAGATCTCCGGTTCTTTCATCGAGGCTTACGTTTGCATAAACCTGCTCCTTGCGCAGCTCTTTTTCCTGTCCGTCCATCGCAAGGGTCACGGTTCCCATATTTTCTCCGTAAAGCTTCTGTACGAAATAGCTGGGCGTCCCATAGGCTTTCGTCTCATCGAACCAGATCATATCCGGAGACCACTGCGCGTAGCCGACTCTTGCAAACAGGGGCGCATAGGAAGCCAGCACAACAACGTCCGCATTTCTTTCCACGCCGGTCAAAAATGCAGCCTCTGCCAGTGCGCCGCCCAGGGTGTTTGCCTGAGGCAGGTTCATGCCGCTGATCGGATGAGAAGCATATTCCCCGGAGAACACCTTGACATCCCTCGGATATTCATCATAGAAATCTGTATGTGCATAAAACCAGTCGGGTTTTACATAGTAATGCTCATCCACTGCATAGCAGAAATTGTCTCTTGCAGGAACTTCTTTTTTATAGAATTCCCATGCCTTGTCGTAATGCTCGGAGGTGATATCCGGTCCTGCAGAGCCGATCAGCTTAATTTCGGGATATTTTGCGTGGATTGCCTTTTCGAATGCCTGATATCGACCAAAGAAGTCAATCTTTTCCGTCTGCCACTGCTCGTTGCCGATGCCGACCATCGTCAACCCGAAGGGCTCTGGATGTCCCATTTTTGCACGGACACTTCCCCAGGTGCTGTCTGCGGGACCGTTTGCAAACTCGATCAAGTCAACCGCATCCTGCAAAAACTCCTGAAACTCCGGCTCGTCCATTTCCACCAGTTCATAGGACTGGAACTGACACGCCAGACCGACGTTCAAAACCGGCAGCGGCTTTGCACCGATCAGCTCACACAGCAGAAAATATTCATAAAAACCGATGCCGAGGGTCTGGTTGTAATGGGAATACTGCGTGTGCCATCCGTTTTCCTCGCTCGTCAGATGCACTGCCCAGCGATTGAAATTCGTGCGGCGATCTTTGATGTCGCCGACGCTCTCTTTCCAGCGGTAACGATTTTCCAGTGTATTTCCTTCGATAATACATCCACCCGGAAAACGCAAAAAACCGGGATGCAAGCCTTTTAACAGATCAAACAGATCTTTGCGGAACACACCTGCCACCGCATCGTCCGGCATCATGGAAATCAAATCGAACTCGACCGTGCCGGGCTTTGTCAGGCTGATCGTAAATCTGCCGTTCCGGATTGTCTCCCCGGCTTCCAGTACTGCTTCATACAGGTTCCATTTCTGCCAGGTTTTCTCCGGCGCATGGATGCAGGAAACCTCTGCCTGCGCACAGATTCTGCCGTCCTTTGTGACCTGTACCGTAATATCTCCTTCCGGATACTGAGCCGCCCGCGCATAAAACCGAACGGTGTAGGTCTTTCCTTTTTCCAGATAAATACCGTCATACGCCTTATTCCAGAAGCCCTGTCCGGCATCCTGCGCCGTGAACCGCAGATACCACGGATTCACGCGGCTGATCGGGCTGCCCGTCACATATTCCATGCGGCCCTCACCACATTCTTTGGTCGCATTCCAGCCATAGCCCCACGCCGGCTTAGTATAATAATCTCCCACGTCCCCGTAACAGTCCACAAAGGAAAACGATCGGTTTTCAATCATCTCTGCGTACAGACCGCCGTCCGCCGCGTAGTTGATATCCTCAAAAAACAGACCGATCATGCCGTCCTGAACCGCCGCCTTTTTGCAGTTTGAAATCTGAAGCTTCACAACAATACCCTCCTTCTTATCTATTTGTAATATTCTTTAGTTTTATTTAAATTATTATACTTCGTGCAAAACATCTTTGTAAAGAGGGGGATGGAATTATTTTCCCGCCGCGACACGCTGCGGATACCATTTTTCAAACCAACCTGTAAAGATGCCCATGAGCACGGTCGCCGTATTGTTTAAGATCTGCATCAGTGCCGTATACCCTGCCGGCAGCAGAAATGCCGACCAAATTGCAATCAGAATGTAGAGGATTCCCCAGCCAGCCGCCAGGATTCTGTTCGCTTTCATAAAAATCGGATTTTCCAGCGCATCGTCGCCATGGTAGTTGTATTTGACATAAGCCGCACAGAGTGGCTCTTTTGTCAGGCAGGATAACAGCCACATCAGCCCGAAGCCCAGATATCCGGCAAGCAGTGCGATATTGACGCAGCCTTTTTGCAGGGCGAGGACAGAAAGCAGTGCGACAATTCCAAAGGAAAGCCGGTCATAAACCGTCAGCTTCCGGTTCCACGCAGCAAGCGGCAGGCACGCGCAGATCGCCAGCGTCACGATCACTCCGATATTTCCTCCGACAGACACCGCCACCCAGAACGTAATCCACGCTGCCAGCATGAAAATCATCTGCGGCTGTTTTTCTTTTTCTGCTGTCTTCCCGTCGGAATTTTTGCCGGATTTTTCTTTTCCCGCAGCTGCATTTGCTGCACCAAAGAAATCATCCCAGTGTATCATCAGGGAAAAATCTCCGGTCACGCGATACATTCCTTTTGCCAGTGCTGCATCCCCACGGATCTCTCCCCTTGCAATCGACTGCCAGACGTCCCAGGGCGTCTCGATCACCGTCGTTGCCTCCCTGCTGCCTGCATCCAGCACCGTGCTGCCGTCTTTTCCGAGCACGATCTGCCATGCTTTTCCCAGATCTGTATAGCGGATTTCCAGCACGCGCTCTTTTTGGTCGAAGCTGTCTTTGTTATAAAGTGCCGCCATCTGCCTGGTAAAGGTCAGCACCGGATCTTCCTTTTCGCCGCTCTTTTTTCCCACGCCCCAGCTCGCATCCGCCATTTTTTCAAATACATCTCTCGGATACAGAAGTTCCCTCAGCTTTTCCTTCGTGCCTTCTGAAATCGCCTGTTTCTGTGCGTATTCGCGCCCCGCCTGTCTGACACATTCCAGATATTCATCCGTCCGCGCCTTTAATTCCGGAACACGGAACAGCTCACCCTGTCCGCAGAAAATGCTTTCATACTGCCCTGCACCGCACACATGGTCGAACAGCTTCGTCACGCTGTCGTAATTATTCTTTGCCGTATAAAAGCCGCAGGTGGAAATCAGCAGATGCCGCTTACCGCTCATATCGTATCGGGACGGATGCCCGCCGCTCCCGGTCTGCCCCTCCTGCTCTTCCATAAACGGGAGGTTCATGGGCAGCTGCCTGTCGATAAAGTTTTTCAAAAGCCCCGGAACGCTGAAATAGTAAAGCGGAAAGCTCCAGATCATGAGATCCGCCCACAGCTCTCCTTCGATGCCCTCCTGCATGTCGTCTGTCATCACGCATTTGCCCGGCGTTTTGTTCCAGCAGGCAAAACAGCCCCTACAGGGAGCGATCTTTTTCTCGGAAAGGTTCAGCTGTCTGATCTCTGCATCCTTGTCGATTTCCAAAATGCCCTCCAGAAATGCTTTGGAGAGCTTTAACGTGTTGCTTCGATCGCCTTTCGGGCTTCCATTGATCAAAAGAATTTTCATACCAATCTCCATTTCGCAGGCGCTTTGCGCCGAAGGAACCGCGAGACAAACATCCAGTTCGTCTCTGCGATCCTGGCTACTTTGTGTCGCCTGCAACGCAGTTTCTCTTATGTTCAGTATAGCACACCCGAATATCCGCTGCATTGTCATTTTGGTAAAATCTGCCGTTTTTCGACCCTTATACTCCGGCTGTGTTACGGCACATCTACCATAATCACATCCGGTCCGATCTGTTTGATATCCTGATACGCAATCGCATACTCCGTATCGCAGCCAAACAGGCATTTCCAGTTTTTGCCGCCGATGCCCGGCACAATAATTTTCTGGATCACGCCGCTGCACTCATCGAACTCGAAGTCCGTCACATGTCCCATTTTTCGGCAGTCGCGTAAGTTTACGACTTCCTTGCTTTTTAATTCTGAAAAAAGCATCCGAAATTCTCCCGTTTTTTCTATCCTATGCAGCGGCGCGCACGCTGGTGCAGCGCTTTTCACTACGGCTGCAATGCGCTGCAATGCATCAAAATCTGCGTCATCGCTTTGAATAAATTCCGTTTTTTCGTCCATGCTCTTTTCATAGCTTTTCAATCACAGGAGGCAATGCCATGGCACTCAACAAAGTGGAAATCTGCGGCGTCAACACCGCCCGCCTGCCGATCCTAACCAATGAAGAAAAAGACGCGCTTTTTATCCAGATCCGGCAGGGCGACGCCGAGGCACGGGAACAGTTTATCAAGGGAAATCTGCGGCTCGTTTTGAGCGTCATCCGACGCTTTTCCTCTGCAGGGGAAAACGTAGACGATCTATTTCAGATTGGCTGTATCGGTCTGATCAAGGCAATCGACCATTTCAATACCGAACTGGGAGTACGGTTTTCAACTTATGCTGTTCCAATGATTATTGGCGAGATCCGGCGTTTTCTGCGGGACAACAACTCCATCCGGGTCAGCCGTTCGCTGCGCGACACCGCCTATAAAGCCATCTACGCGCGGGAAATGCTTTTAAAAAAGAACCAGAAGGAGCCGTCCATCACCGAGGTTGCCTCCGAGGTCGGCATCTCCCGGGAGGATATTGTCTATGCCCTCGACGCCATCCAGAATCCCATGAGCCTGTATGAGCCGATTTTCACAGACGGAGGAGACACGCTCTATGTGATGGATCAGATTCGGGATAAAAAGAACCGGGAGGAAAACTGGGTCGAGCATCTGTCTTTGTCCGACGCGTTAAAAAAGCTCAATGCCCGGGAACATGAGATCATTTCCCTGCGCTTTTTCGAGGGAAAAACGCAGATGGAGGTTGCCGAGCTGATCGGGATTTCCCAGGCACAGGTTTCCCGGCTCGAAAAAAATGCTCTCCGCATCATGCGCGCGTATTTGAGCGCATGATGCAGGGAGCATGTAACACACGGTGTGAGTATTTCACGGCATGACAGCACATCCCGGAATGCGTGCAGGCATGGCGGTCGGACGCAGCTACAACGCGCAGCTTCACTCCCGCACCATCTCTTTTTTCAGCCGCTTCATGATCTTTTTTTCCAGCCGGGAAATATAGGACTGGGAAATACCCAGATATGCCGCGACCTCCTTCTGGGTCATTTCCTGCCCGTCCGGCGTATCCAGTCCAAAACGCAGGCTGACGATTGTGCGCTCCCGCTCGGAAAGCTTCGCCACCGCATTTCTTAAAATCCTGCGCTCTGCCTCGTTTTCCATATCCCGGTAGATCACGTCCTCATCCGTCCCCAGGATATCCGACAAAAGCAGCTCGTTTCCGTCCCAGTCCACGTTCAGCGGCTCGTCGATCGAAACCTCCATCCGCGTCTTGTGGTTGCGGCGCAGATACATCAGGATTTCATTTTCAATGCATCGGGATGCATAAGTTGCGAGCTTGATATTTTTCCCGGGATTGAATGTATTGATTGACTTGATCAGTCCAATCGTGCCGATCGAAATCAGATCCTCCACGCCGACGCCCGTATTATCGAATTTCTTTGCTATGTAAACAACCAGGCGCAGGTTGTGTTCAATTAAAATTGACCGCGCCTCCTGCGCATATTCCTCTGTCGCCAGATCCTGAATCACCTCATTTTCCTGTTCCGTTTCCAGAGGTGCCGGAAGCACATCTGCGCCGCCAATATAATGAATATCCCCCTCATGTGCCATAAAAAATGCCGGTTCCCGGCGGATCAATTTAAACTGCACTTTTCCCGGCATCGCTACTTTTAATATCATGGTCTGCTCCTTTCTTTTCCTCCAGTAATGCTGGATGCAGAATCATCTGGTATCCGCCCGACCGGCTCAAACGCCCGGGTCCGACCGCAACCGTCACATCTGCAATCTTTTTCTCCTGTCCGTCTTTTCTCAGATACAGTTCTGAAACCGTCACCGCCCGAAGGAGTCCGTGGGCCCTGCCGATGCTGTGATAGGGAATCAGCCGAACCGCCTTTTCCGTCGAAATTCCAAGCTTTTTCGCCGTCTCTTCGTCCAAAACGCAGACCGGGCGCCCCGTGTACGGGTCTTTCAGGGAATTTCCGCTGTCCATCAACGCGCTTCCGGAAAAAAACTTCGTTTTCCAGAAAAAAGAGACTTTCCAGATCGGATGTTTCTGCCGCCTGCGCTCCCGGTCCAGAAGCTTTGCAGCATACCAGACGACAATCGCGCACCAGGCCAAAAGCTGCATCATGGAAACCTGCCCGCCGGTCCCAAAACCGTTTTGATCGGTTCCAAACAGCTCCCGGACTTCAGAAATGCCGTTGCAGACGCCGCCGAGCACGCAGGCACAACACATATAGCAGATCCAGACACGCCGCATTCCTTCCCGGCTTTTGACCTGAAAGCATCGCTGTACCCACCAAAGTGCTGCAATCAGGCAAAAAAACGTTTTTCCTGCCAGAATTATTCCTACTTCTCCCTGCAAAACCGCCGGAGCAGGCAGCAACAGGATTGCCGTAAAGCACAGCGCATTTCCGGCTGCTATTTCGATAATCCGTCGAACCCTTACTGTCATCCCAGACAGTTTCGCTGTCAGAAATAACAGCAGCACATTGATACAGGTGTGCATTATCCAGACCCGGTCTGCATAAATCCGATAGCTCACAAGCCTTTCCTCCCGCACGTTTTCCAAAACTGTATGTCCTTATTATAAAAATGCCGGCGCGTGGATTTTGTCGAAACGCTGTGCGCTGCCGGGGAAAGTTTCGACAAAAAAACACCGCGAAATGACTTTTTCAGTCACCTCGCGGTGTTTTCTGTTTCGTTACTAAAATTATTTATTTTTTCTGAAGGAAATCCGGAATCTTTAAATCTCTCTCCTGTACCTTGCTGCGCAGTACCGTAGGAGCAGGCTGAATGCCATTTATGCCTGCCGGCTTCTTTAATTCCGCATTGGAAGCAGCTCCGGGATGAACCGGCTGCTGCAGTGCGCTGTTATACGGTCTTGTCGTGTTCGCGCCCGTCGCGCTCACTGTGGTCTTCATACCGGTCTGGCCTACGGAAGGAGTGATCGGTTTTCTTGCAAAGGAAGTACCGAAGCGGGAAGCCGGTGTCTCCTCAATACCGGTTGCAATTACGGTAATCCGGCAGTAGTCTGCCTGGTTGGAATCGTACATGGCACCGAAGATGATGTTAACGTCATCGCCGGTGATTTCACGGACATAATCCACCGCATCGGAAGCGTCGAACATGGAAATATCGCCGGACACGTTGATGATGATATCGGTTGCGCCTGCAATCGTTGTCTCTAACAGCGGGCTCTCTACAGCGGCTTTGACTGCCATGACAGCCTTATCGTCGCCTTTACCTTCGCCGATACCGATGTGAGCAATTCCCTTGTCGCGCATAACGGTCTGTACGTCTGCAAAGTCGAGGTTAATGACTGCGGGGACGTTGATCAGATCGGTAATTCCCTGTACTGCCTGCTGAAGGACTTCGTCGGCCTTCATCAGGGCTTCCGGCATGCTGGTACGCTTGTCCACAATTTCCAGAATCTTGTCATTCGGGATAACGATCAGAGTATCCACGCTGTCACGCAGCTTCTCGATACCGGACATCGCATTGTTCATACGGGTCTTTGCTTCAAAGCGGAACGGCTTGGTTACAACACCGACCGTCAGGATTCCTTTGTCCTTGGCGAGCTTTGCGACAACGGGAGCCGCACCGGTTCCGGTTCCGCCGCCCATACCGCAGGTAACAAATACCATATCTGCTCCGTCTAAGGATTTGGAAATTTCTTCTGCACTCTCCTGAGCTGCCTGCTCACCGATTTCGGGCTTTGCGCCTGCGCCCAGTCCCTTGGTCAGCTTCTCGCCAATCTGCAGGTGCTTTTCCGCTTTGCAGAACTGCAGAGCCTGTCGGTCTGTATTGACTCCGATAAACTCCACACCGTCAATTTTCTCATCAATCATTCTATTTACAGCATTATTGCCTGCACCGCCAACTCCAATGACAAGGATGTGCGCTGCCGCTTCTGCGTCATTTACTTTAATCTCCAGCAAGGGTATTTCCTCCTTCATTCCTGACAAACTTCATAATATTTATCATATAATCATTTTCAGAATTACGCAACCCATTTTTTCAATTTCTTTGCGGTTATCCATCTTTCTGAAACGTCACATTTTTACGGTCTTCCGAGTAATTCTGCAGATCGAGTACTCCGCTTTCGCCCGACAGATTCGGTAAAATCTGCTCCAGGCGCATCACCTTTTCCTCCAGGTTATCCTTTCCCAGCTTTGCCCGGATATTGTCGAAATAAAGTGTTATTTCATTTGATTCGTTGAAATATATTTTATCCGTCGTGATCTGATGCTTGGAAAGCATTTGCGTAATCGAAAGGATTTCCTGAAAAATATCGGTATTCTTCACCGGAAGCGCCTCATACAAAACAACATGGTCGAACCTAATTCCCGTCACCTGCGGAATTCCTTCTGTCCTCGTCTCCGAAGATTCCACCACGATACCGTCCCGGTCAAAATACATGTAACGCCCCATGTATTCCACGTAGCCCGCCACAGACTTTTCATAAACACGAATCGTGATGCTGTCCGGCGAATCGACCCGGACACTCATCGTTTCGATAAACGGAATGTCCCGGATTTCCTTATTCCGATATTTTAACGAAAGATAGAGCGAATTGTAGGAAAGCCGGTCAGTCAGAACCATCGCCTCAATCTCTTCACTCGTGTAGTGGACGTTTCCCTCGACCGAAACGTTCTGCACCCGAAACACGGACACCACGACGAGGGCAGCCGCCGCCAAACAGACGATCACGATACTGGCAATCAGTACGCCGAGATTTGCGCGCAGCCACTCGCCCGGCGTTGCCACTGCATAGGAATACCCGGCAGCTTTGCCGCTGCTTTTTTTCCTTTTTTTGCCGGAAGCTGATTTCTTCCGACTTTTTTCAGATTTTCCGCCGTCCAGCAGCTTATATTTCTGTTTCTGTGCCAATGTCTGCTCCCAACTCTCTGAAATCCCTTACGATATCTTCATATCCTCTCCGGATAAAATGACAGTTTTCCACGACCGTCTTATGCTCTGCGCACAGCCCCGCCAGCACGAGTGCCGCCCCGCCCCGCAGTTCTTTTGCAAAAACCCGCTCTCCGTGCAGTTTCCTGCCTCCGGTGACCTCCGCGCTTGTTTGTCCGGCGACGATCGCAGCACCCATACGGTTTAACTGCTCGTGCACGCCAAACCTTCCATTAAAAACGCGCTCCGACACCATACAGTTTCCTTCTGCGCAGCACAGTGCCGTCAGCATCGGGGACTGCAGATCGGTCGGATAGCCCGGATATACGTCCGTTTTCAGCAAAAGCGGGGAAACCAGCCTGCCTGTACGTTTTACCAACAGTCCTTCTGAATCCGGGACAATCTGTGCGCCCATTTTTTTGGCAACTGCAATCACCGCTGTAAGCTGCCCGGTCGGCGCCTGCCGCAAAAAAGCTTCCCCGCCTGCCGCGAGTACACCGATCAGACAGGTTCCTGCCACGATCCGGTCCGCATCGATGGAAAATTCTGTGCTGTAAAGCTTTTTTACGCCCTCAATTCGAATCGTTTTGCTTCCGGCTCCTTCGATCTTTGCCCCTGCACCGTTTAAAAAACGGCATAGCGAAATGACCTCCGGTTCCTTTGCACAACCTGTCAGCACTGTTTCTCCCTTTGCACAGACCGCGCATAAAATCGCATTCTGCGTCGCACCGACGCTCGAAAACGGAAAAGGGATCTGTACGCCGTTCAGTCGCTTTGCAAATACCGTCAAAAAATTGTCATCCTCCCGCCTTATCTGACAACCGAAGCGCGCAAAGGCTTTCAGATGCAAATCGATCGGGCGGTCGCCGATGACACAGCCGCCCGGATCGCAGAAGGACGCCTGCCCCAGCCGCCCCAAAAGCGCGCCCGTCAGCACGATGGAGGAACGCATCCGAACCACTTCCTCTGCCGGAAGCCTGCTTTGCAGCGCACCGGAAGCGTCCACGCAGATCTCGTGACCGGTTTTTGTCACTGTTGCGCCGATTTTCTGCAAAATGCGGCACATGCAGTCCACATCCGAAATATCCGGGCAGTTTCGCAGTGTCGTCTTTCCGGCGATCAGAATGGTCGACGCCAAAATCGGCAGCACGGCGTTTTTCGACCCCTGCACTGTCATTTCCCCATAAAGAGGTCTTTTGCCTCTGATCCAGATTGAATCCACAAAACCACCGTCCGCGCTGCCCTTACCCTATACTATGGCAAAGATGCCGCATACGTGACAAATGCAGCTGCACTGCTGACACCCGTGCCCTGACGAAACGCTCGTCTTCTTTGCTCCCGATGAACGCGCGATACGCGCATACACCATTACACATCCCGGACCTTGATGCCGCGGGCAACGCTCATGACGAGCCCCATCTCGATCAGCAAAAACAGGATCGATGAGCCGCCGTAGCTGATAAACGGCAGGGACACGCCGGTGTTCGGCATTGAGTTCGTTACGACCGCAACATTTAAAATGACCTGAATCGCGATATGCCCCAGCACGCCGACAACTAACAGCGCACCGAACAGATCCGACGCGTTGTTCGCAATAATCATCAGACGCCAGATCAACAGCAAAAAAATCAGGATCACAGCGATGCCGCCGAACAGCCCCAGCTCCTCACAAATGATCGAAAAGATCATATCATTCTGCTGCTCCGGCAAAAAGCCCAGTTTCTGGATACTCTGCCCGAGCCCCTTTCCAAAAATACCGCCGGAGCCGATCGCATAAAGTGCCTGCAGCGTCTGAAAGCCCTTGCCGGACGCATAGGCTTCCGGATCGAGCCACGCCATGATACGGGCGAAACGGAAATCCAGCCCTTCGATGCTCTGCAGCTGCTTGACACCGAAAATTACGCCTATAACTGCGAGTGCTCCAATTCCTCCTATGATGAAAAATGGTTTGTATTGCGGACTCGCCACAAACAGCATCAGGACCGCAATTCCCAGCACGATAATCGCAGAGCTCAGGTTGTTGGTGATTTGCCAAATACAAAAAACGTGCGGCAGGGAAACTCCAATAACCGTCAAAAAGCCTTTCGACGTCCGAATGTTTCTTCCCATCTTGCAGATAAACGTCGCCAGAAACAGAATCATCGCCAGCTTTGCGATCTCCGCAGGCTGAATCGACATACCTAGATTCAGCCACCTTCTTGCACCGTTGACCTCGACGCCCAGCGGCGACAGCACGAGTACAATCAAAATCAGGGAAACCACATAGCCGATTACCGCAAACCGTTCCCAGAAATGATATGGGATGTGGGAGACGAAAAACATCCCCACCAGCCCCAGCGCCGCCGCAAACGCCTGATGCATCAGATAATAGTCCTCGTTCAGATTCTGCGTCGTCGCATCGTAAGCGCTGGCGGAATAAATCATAACCAGTCCGAAGCCTGTCAGAAACAGGATGATGAACAGAAGACTGTAATCAAAATAATGAACCGCCTGCTTTTTTACAGCCTTCCTTCGTCTGCTTTTAATTCTTTGTGCCATTTATTCACACTCCTACTTAAGCTATAACTACAAAGTCTATATCTTATAAAGTATACCATAATATCCCCCAGACGCACAAGCTTTCCGCACGAAAATAGAGCAGGCTAACTTCTATTCGATTTGTATACAAAAAAATGGTGCCGCTTCTTTGCGACACCATCTTTGTTTTACCAGTTATTCTTTATTTTTTAGCAGCAACTGCTTCTTTGATCTGTTTGGTAAGTTCTGGTACGATCTTATTCAGATCTCCAACGATACCATAGTCAGCTACATCAAAGATCGGAGCTGTCTCATCTTTGTTGATTGCAATGATCAGATCAGATTCTTCCATACCTGCTACATGCTGGATCGCTCCGGAAATACCGATTGCAAAATATACCTGAG
>ERZ779762.1606-NODE-1606-length-12190-cov-5.385084_pt1 | contig 12190 bp, 9 predicted proteins | sample MGYA00511887_ERZ779762 | MGnify/ENA primary metagenome ERZ779762 (study PRJEB29588, sample SAMEA2163052) | human gut metagenome | biome: human gut; feature: human-associated habitat; material: faeces | place: Denmark | collected 2008/2010 ...
GCCGGTGGAGGAGCTGAGTGAAAAGCAGAAGTATCAGCTGGTGTATACAAGAGTACTTTTGCAGAAACCAGAGATTCTGCTTTGTATTCAGCCTTTCCGCGGCGCTGATCTTGCCCACCGGATGTTTATCTGGAGTATGTTGGAAAAGTTTCTGGATAAGGGGATTTCAGTTGTGATCTTATCTTTGAATTTGTCGGATTCCCTGGCAATGGCAGATCGCCTGCTGATTCTTGGGGAGAATGGGGAAAAGAGGGAAATTGCAAGAGAAAATTTCCATAAAATTACATCGCCGGTGCCCTGGCTGCATATGTATCCGTCGGAGAGAAAATAAAATGTGTAAATATAATACTAAGGCTTAGGATTGTATTTCAGAGAGTTTAAAGAAGAAGGCCATTGCGAATATCTGCTTGATTATTTTATTGAGAAAAGCCTGAGAAAAGTATAAAATAGGAGATAATAAAAAATAAACGAAAGGGGTTTTTATCATGAGTAAACGAACAGAGAGAATGAGCCGGAGTGCAGCAGAGAGAATTAACCGCAAAGATACCGTGATCAGACAGAATAATGCAGAACTCGAGGAGCTGAGGAGTCAGTATGAGAATCTGGATATCTGTGAGGAGGATAAGCAGGTGATTGATGATTATATTGCTTGCAAAGATGCCAGAGCTGACAGGATGGCAGAGAAGCTCTATGAAAAGGGAAGAAAAGATGTGAAGAGATGTATCCGCATCCGAAAACTGATCCGCAGATGCATGATCCTGTCTGCCATTGTTACGGTGGTACTGATTCAGTATAATAAGAATGAGAAGCTGAGAGAAAGTCTGGAAGAGCTGCTGAAAATGTTCCGGGATAGAACTGTAAATGAATCAGAGGAAGATTTTTAAAATGTTTTACCGAATTCGGTTACGGTAGAACGAATGTGCTTATGTATCAGTTGGAAGGAATAAGCAATATAAATAATGCAGACAAAAATGTATTTTCGGAATTAAAAAAAATCTTCTTACAAAAGCAGAAACAAGGAAGACTCTAAGAGTGCATAAAACCAAAAAGGAGCAAGACAGCATGGGAACACAAAGATACTCAATTCTGTACAGCAGTAAAACAGGAAATACAAAAAAACTTGCGGAGAAGATCAGGGAGGTACTGCCTGAGGAAAACTGTGACTATTTTGGAACAGAAGGAGCGAAGGCTCTTTCATCCGACATATTATACATTGGATTCTGGACAGATATAGGGAATGCAGATCCTGCAACACTTGAACTGTTAAAGAGTCTGAAAAACAAGAAGATCTTTCTGTTTGGAACAGCAGGCTTCGGAGGCAGTGAAGCCTATTTCCAACAGGTTCTCGGGAAAGTTAAGGAATCTGTGGATGAGAGTAATACAGTGATGGGAGAATTTATGTGTCAGGGGAAAATGCCACAGTCAGTCAGGGACAGATACGTAAAGATGAAAGAGAAGCCGGATCATGCACCAAACCTGGATGAACTGATCCAGAATTTTGACAGGGCGTTATCTCATCCTGACAATGAGGATCTGGACAGGCTGGAAGAAATAATCAGAAGAGACCTGGAAAAATAATTAAGTCTTGACTAACAGAGGGAACTGCGGTATAGTGCTCGTTACTAAAAAAGGTAATTCATAAATTTTTATAGATTTTCGCGAAAGAGAGGTAACGAGACATGACATTTTATCAGGAATTACAATTGAGTTCGACCGGCTCCAAACAGCTGATCAGAAGCACCACAGACCCCAAAGAGAAAAGACGGCACATTTTAATCTATAATTTTAAAGTGTATCTGGTTATGGCTTTTTGCGTAGCAGTGGTGAGCATGTACAGCAAGCTTACAGGAAGCAGCAACAGTGTAGTTGGTGTTACTGTTCTGCTGGCAGTGCTTGTGCTGCGGCAGGCAGATTTCGGGATCAGGACAACACATGGACTGCTTTCCATTGCAGGGATCTTCGGTATTCTTATGGCAGGACCCCGTCTGGCAAATATAGTGCCTCCGTTAGCCGCGTTTGCAGTGAATGCTGTGTGTATTTTACTGCTGATGATACTGGGCTGTCATAATGTGATCATGTACAATCATTCTACCTTTGTTCTGGGCTATTTGCTGCTTCTGGGCTATGATGTGACAGGAAAGGAATACACCTTCCGTGTGATCGGCTTGTTGGTGGGAATGGTGATCTGTATGATCGTCTTCTATAAGAATCAGAGAAACAGAGCTTATCGAAGAACCTTCCTGGATCTGTTCCGGGAATTTGATCTTAAGTCAGCAAGAAGCAGATGGTATGTGAAACTGACACTGATCGTATCCAGCGCAATGCTGTTTATGAATCTTCTGGGACTTCCCAGAGCAATGTGGGCAGGAATCGCCTGTATGTCCGTATGTCTGCCTTTTACAGAGGACTGTATCCCAAGGTCTGTGAGCAGAGGAATGTTTAATGTTGTGGGCTGTCTGCTGTTTATTGTGCTGTATCTGGTACTTCCTAAATCCATGTATCCGTACATTGGAATGATCGGAGGAATCGGAGTTGGATATTCAGCAGGATATCCGTGGCAGACTGCATTTAATACATTTGGAGCGTTGTCTATTGCAGCAGGGATCTTCGGAATGCCGGCAGCAGTAGCACTTCGTATAGGTGCCAACGTACTGGGAGCAGCCTATACGGTAATCTGCAATAAAGTAACAGATAAAGTAGCAGAGTATATAGGCACAAATAAATGTGCAGAAAATCTTTCCTGACTGAAACTGCGGAGCGGTTATAAGCAAGTAAAAGAGCGGATGATTTTATCCGTCTGATATGTGTTCTGGGAATAGAGTGAATATTAACGTACAATGACAGAGGGAGAGAGAAAGAATATGAAACAGGATACCCTGGAAGGCAGGGCGAAAACGAAAAATGGTGTAAAACGATTATGCTTTTCCGCAGTATGTATTTTACTGGAAGCAGCTTTTATCATTGCTATGATCACAAAGCTGAATCAATATGCGGAGATTATCAATCTGATGACAAGGCTTCTTGCAGGTGTACTGGTTCTTAAGCTGTATGCGTCAGACCAGACTTCATCTATGAAAATGCCCTGGGTTATTTTGATCCTTGTATTCCCTATCTTGGGAGTGGGATTGTACTTACTGATTGGTCTCAATGGCGGTACCCGTAAAATGCGGGAGCGTTATGACCAGATCGACAGGGAACTTCTGCCGTTGCTTCCCAATGACAGTGAGTGCAGGGAAACGCTTGGCAGGAAAATCCCGAAGGCAGGCAATATTTCTGATTATATACAGAAAAATGCCTCCTATCCGGTCTATCAGAATACAGATGTTATTTATTATGATGAGGCAGTCAAAGGGCTGGAGGCTCAGCTGGCAGATCTGGCAAAGGCAGAGAAATTCATTTTTATGGAATATCATGCCATTGAGGATGCACAGGCCTGGCATAAAATCCAGAGAGTTCTGGAAGACCGCGTAAAGGCAGGCGTAGAAGTCAGAGTATTTTATGACGACATGGGTTCCATTGGGTTTATCAATACAGACTTCATTAAGAAAATGGAAAATGTGGGAATCCATTGCAGAGTGTTCAACCCTTTTACTCCGGGTCTGAATGTGTTCCTGAATAACCGGGATCACCGCAAGATCACAGTGATCGATGGAAAAGTGGGATTTACCGGCGGTTACAACCTTGCCAACGAATATTTTAATTTCACACATCCTTATGGACAGTGGAAGGATACAGGTATCCGTCTGGAGGGGGAGGCAGTCCGTTCCCTAACAGTAACATTCCTGGAGATGTGGAATGCTGTCAGTGATAAGGATAAAAATGACAGTGATTTTACCGGATTTCTGGTTCAGACAGATTATCAGGCAAAGCAGACAGGCTTTATCCAGCCTTATGCGGACAGTCCTATGGATCATGAACAGGTAGGCGAAGAGGTGTATATCAGTATGGTGAATAAAGCGGAAAAATACTGCTGGTTTATGACACCGTACCTGATCATCACAGATGAAATGAGCCATGCGCTGTGTCTGGCTGCCAAGCGTGGGGTAGATGTGAGGATCATCACACCTGGTATTCCGGATAAAAAGATGATCTACAATATCACACGATCCTTTTACCATGGACTGGTGAAGCATGGAGTGCGTATCTATGAATGGACACCTGGTTTCTGTCATGCAAAGATAAGTGTGGCAGATGACTGTATGGCAACCTGCGGAACCATAAATCTGGATTACAGAAGTCTGTATCATCATTTTGAAAACGGCTGCTTTATGGCAGACTGCCAGGCAGTTCTGGATATCCGAAATGATCTTGCAGCAACAATGGATGAATGCCGTGAAGTCACAGAACAGTACAGTACCGGACGCAGCGCATATCTGCGATTGGGACAGCTGTTTATGAGGTTATTTGCGGGATTATTATAACACTTGGAAAAAAGCAGAATATCGTGTACAATGGAATGGGGAACAGCAAAACTATTATAAATATGGGAGGAATTTTAACTATGGATCTTTCAACCTTAGTAAAAATGTCAAATACTTATGGAAGCAACCCTGCCTATGTTCTTGCAGGCGGTGGCAATACTTCTGTAAAAGATGACACCACATTGTATGTAAAAGGCTCCGGTACACAGCTTGCCACAATTAAGGCAGAGGAATTTGTGGAAATGAGCAGAGCACGTTTGAATGAGATCATGAAAACAGATTATCCGGAAGACGATGTCAAACGTGAATCGCTGTATCTTGCAGATGTTATGGCTGCAGTAACAGATGCTGACAAAACAAAACGTCCAAGTGTAGAAGCACTGCTTCATAACTTATTTGCCTATACTTATGTACTGCATGTTCATCCTACACTTGTCAATGGACTGACCTGCGGAAAAGGCGCAAAGGAACTCAGCGAACAGCTCCTTGGAAAAGATGTACTCTGGATCGATATCTGCAAACCCGGATATACGCTTGCACGTATCTGCTATGAGAAAATGAATGCTTATAAAGAAGAATACGGAAAAGATGTTCAGGTTCTTCTGCTCCAGAATCATGGAATTTTCGTTGCAGCAAATACTGTAGAGGAAATTGGAGCATTATTTGACGGCGTGATCAGTAAATTAGAGAAACAGGTAAAGAGAACTGCTGATGTCAGTGATGCTGTTACATCTGAAAAAGAACAGGCAGCAGAGAAGCTTTCCCGGTTACTGGGACATGCAGTAGAAGTTGTACCTGTAGCAGAAGCTGATAACTTCGTAAAAGATAAGGCAGCGGCTGCACCGCTTCTGAAGCCGTTTACACCGGATCACATTGTATATTGTGGACCATATCCGTTATTTGTAGAAAATATTGATCAGTCAAAAGCAGCGCTGGACGCATTTATGGCAGAGAATGACAAAGAACCAAGACTGATTCTGGTACAGGGAGTTGGCGCCTTTATTATGGAAGATGATAAGGGAAAAGCTGCAAAAGCACAGCTTCTTGTAAAAGATGCCATCAAGCTTGCAGTATATGCAGAAAGCTTTGGCGGACCGCTTCACATGACAGATGATATTACATACTTTATCACGCATTGGGAAGCAGAAGCATATCGCAGTAAGAAATAATATAATAAGGGCTGTCGTTTTTTGACAGCCCTTATTATATTGGTTTAAACACTATATTTTTAAAGGAAAAGGTTTATTTTCAGCAAATCTTATTTCTCTTCTTTTTTCTCTTTGGCTTTCCCGGATTCAGGAATATTTCCCTCACCATAGTAAGCTTTCAGATAGATTTCTTTCAGTTCAGACATTAATGGATATCTCGGGTTGGCACCGGTACACTGGTCGTTGAATGCCTGTTCGGTCATTTCGTCCAGAGTTTCAAGGAAGTACTTCTCGTCTACGCCATATTCTTTGATCGTATGTTTGATCTCAATAGTATCCATCAGTTCCTGCAGTTTCTGGAGAAGCTTCTCAAATACTTCGCTGTCGTTCTTGCCTGTCAGACCTACAGAACGGCCAATCTCAGCGTAACGTGCAAGTGTGTGCGGATACTGATACTGTGGGAAGGTACCCATCTTAGCCGGAACTTCGGCTGCATTATAGCGAAGAACATGAAGCAGAACCAGAGCATTTGCAATACCATGTGGAAGGTGATGGAAAGCTCCCAGCTTATGAGCAAGAGAGTGGTTTACGCCAAGGAAAGCATTTGCGAAAGCCATACCAGCCATGCAGGAAGCATTTGCCATATGCTGTCTTGCTTCTACATCGGAACCATCTTTGTATGCACGTGGCAGATAGTTAAATACCAGTTTGATTGCATTTAATGCAAGACCATCTGTATAATCAGATGCCATCATGGAAGCATAGGCTTCAAGTGCATGAGTCATAACGTCGATACCGGAAGCACAGGTCAGTCCCTTAGGTGCGCTCATCATATTATCTGTATCAACAATAGCCATGTCAGGCATTAATTCATAATCAGCCAGAGGCCATTTGATACCTGTAGTCTTATCAGTAATGATAGCAAAAGGTGTTACCTCGGAACCTGTACCGGAAGATGTTGGAACAGCTATAAAGTAAGCTTTCTTACCCATATGCGGGAATGTGAAGATTCTCTTACGGATATCCATAAAGTCCATAGCCATATCATCAAAGTTGGCATCCGGATTTTCATAGAGAACCCACATAATCTTGCCGGCATCCATTGCGGAACCACCGCCCATTGCGATAATGCAGTCAGGCTCAAACTTACGCATAGCCTCTGCACCCTTCTGAGCTGAAATAAGTGATGGGTCAGGCTCAACATCTGCGAATGTTGTATATGTGATGCCCATTTCATCGAGCTTGTCTGTGATTGGCTTTGTGTAGCCATTCTTATAAAGGAATGAGTCAGTAACGATGAATGCTCTCTTCTTACCCATTACATCCTTGAGTTCCTGAAGAGCTACAGGCATACAGCCCCTCTTGATATAAACCTTTTCAGGTGCTCTGAACCAAAGCATATTTTCTCTCCTCTCGGCAACTGTCTTAATATTGATAAGGTGCTTGCAACCAACATTCTCAGAAACAGAGTTGCCGCCCCATGAACCACAGCCGAGTGTGAGTGAAGGAGTAAGCTTGAAGTTGTAAAGGTCACCGATACCGCCCTGTGAAGAAGGTGTGTTAACAAGGATACGGCAAGTTTTCATTCTTGATGCGAACTCGTCAATCTTCGCTCTTTCGTTTACAGCGTCAACATAAAGTGAAGATGTGTGACCGTAACCGCCGTCAGCAATAAGATGCTCAGCCTTTGCAATAGCATCTTCAAAATCTTCAGCCTTGTACATAGCGAGTACAGGAGAAAGCTTCTCATGAGCAAACTCTTCGCTGATGTCAACTGATTCTACCTCACCGATAAGAACCTTTGTTTCCTCAGGAATTGTTACACCTGCAAGAGCTGCGATTGTAACAGGCTTCTGACCAACAATCTTAGCGTTAAGAGCGCCGTTGATGATGATAGTCTTTCTAACCTTCTCTGTCTCTTCCTCGTTAAGGAAGTAGCAGCCACGAGCCTTGAATTCCTTCTTAACTTTGCTGTAAATCTTCTTTTCAACGATAACAGACTGCTCTGAAGCACAGATCATACCGTTATCAAATGTCTTTGAGTGGATAATTGAGTTAACTGCGAGTAAAATGTCAGCTGTTTCATCAATGATAGCAGGTGTGTTACCGGCGCCAACACCGAGTGCAGGCTTACCTGATGAATAAGCAGCCTTAACCATGCCGGGGCCGCCTGTTGCGAGGATGCAGTCAGCTTCCTGCATAAGTGTGTTTGTGAGTTCGAGTGAAGGAATATCAATCCAGCTGATGATACCCTCCGGAGCGCCTGCCTTAACAGCAGCTTCAAGAACAACCTTGGCAGCCTCAATTGTGCTCTTCTTAGCACGGGGATGCGGGCTGATGATGATACCGTTTCTTGTTTTAAGACAAACGAGTGTCTTGAAGATAGCGGTTGAAGTTGGGTTTGTTGTAGGAATAACGGCAGCGATTACACCGATTGGCTCAGCAATCTTCTTAATACCGTAAGCCTTGTCTTCCTCAAGAACGCCGCAAGTCTTAACATTTCTGTAAGCATTGTAAATATACTCAGATGCGAAGTGGTTCTTGATAACCTTATCTTCTGCAACGCCCATGCCTGTTTCTTCAACAGCCATCTTAGCGAGCGGAATTCTCATCTGGTTAGCAGCAGTAGCGGCAGCAAGAAAAATCTTGTCAACCTGCTCCTGTGTGTAGGTAGCAAAAATTTTCTGAGCTTCTCTTACTCTTGCAAGGGCAGCTTCAAAGCTTTCTGCGTTATCTACGATAGGATACTCTTTTGTACTCATTTAATCTACCTCTTATCTTGCATAATTATATTAGATTCAGCAAAGCTGAAAATGATATCAAATTAATTTGCCTCAATTACTCGGCTTTCTCGGCAGCCTTACCGCTTGCCTTTGTTGCCTTTGTTGCCTTTTTTGAAGAACTGCCTAAGTCAGCCTTGAATTTAAGGTTGTTTTTCTTAGCATAGCTCTGGGCATATGAACCGCTTGCTCCGTGGATTGTAACTTCCTTACTGCATTCTGCGAATACATTGTCGGGAATACTTGTAATACAAGCCGGAATTGTAATGTCTGTAAGCTCACGTGACTGATAAAAAGCATATTCATCAATCTTTGTAAGTTTACCGCTGTCGGGAAGAACAACATTGTTAAGTGCCGCACCCGAAAAAGCTCTCGGTCCGATTTCTTTGAGTGTACTCGGAAGCTTGATTTCTCTTAACTCAGAGCAGTTAAAGAACACGCTGTTGTTAAGGATTTCAAGGCCTTCGGAAAGATTTACCTTTGTGAGGCTGTGACAGCTTGAAAAGGCATAATCTTCAATCTGCTTGATACTTGACGGAATTGTTACTTCCGTAATTTTGGAGTTATTGAACACGCTTGCACCGATTACGGTAACTTTGTAGTTCTTGTAGCTTTCGGGAATTTCAATAACCGTGTCAGAACCTGTGTACTTTGTAATCATAAGTTCTTCCTGATTGATAATGAAAAATCCGAAATCTCCGTTTGTAAGGTCAGGCTCTGTCGGCTCAACCTTGTAGCCGGGCTTACTGCTGTTTGATGATGTGTTGTCGTCACAACCGCATCCCGAGAGTCCGACCGCTGCTGATGCGCACATTGTGCACGCCATCAGAAAGCAAAGAATTCTTTTCATTTTTCTGGATCCTTTCAATCGTTGTTTAAGAATTTAGCTAATTCTCGATTGATTCTATTTTATCATCTTTGTTAAATATTTGTCAATGTTTTTTTGACCATTTTTCTACTTTTATCGGGTTCAATAATAATTACAAAAAGATTACACACTTATTGTTGCACTTCTCACAAAAAAGATAAAAATCCCGTAAAATCCGCTGTTTTTTGCGGTAAAAAATGTAAGAAAAATCCTCAGAAACTGCCGTTTTCGGCATATCATTGACGAATCAATCGACCAATGTCATATTTTCACAATAGGCGTTGTAAAATCAAGACCGCTCCTTTTTGGAATTTCATACGCGAGTGCCGAAATATCGTAGGCTAAAATGTCCTTTTCAAGCAATGCCTTTGTGTTGCCGCCTGTTCTGATACCGTTGCTTGCTGAGGTGACAATATTCAGCCGGCAGTCTTTGAGCAATTCCGCACCCTCGTTTGTAAAGCCTAAAACACGGACATACTCAATCGGAATTTGCGTATGAGCTTTTTCAATTCCGAGCAATGCACAGGCGAGTATTCTCCGTATGCGTGCATGAGTGTAGCGCTTTGTCTTTACAAGGTCGGCAATTTCTGATGAGGTACTGCAACGCACTGCCGCATCGGCAATTCTGTTTTCAAGCCCCTCACCCACATCGGGCAGTTTTGCAATGTCCTCTCTTGTCATAGTACGCAGGCGGTACAGTAACGGTCTGTCAAGATTTTCGGGGAATGTGATTTCATCGGGAATGTACGGAGCGTACTTCTTCGCATTTTCACCGTTACGCAACATTTCTCTTATGTGTGACGCAGACGCAAAGCCTTCGCCCGCAATTCGGCTGTCGTGTGCAACACCTGTTCTTGCAACCGAGAACGGCTCAACACCCGTACCGTTCAATGCCTTTATATACTCAACACCAAGAATATTGTTAGGTTCGCAGAGTACGGACGAAATCTCATCACCGAAAACCGTTTTGACGGCATTTTCAAGTTCACGGGGGTAGTATCCGCCGTTTTTCATTCCGTCACGCACAAGAGCCTGTACCCTTTCATCACAAACAGCGTTTGCGGATTTTTTGAGCAATTCGCAATCACCGCTTTCACTGCCGAAGGCAAGATGATTTGTGCATTCAAAAGCCGACGCAATCGCAACACCTGCCTTTGCAAAGCCCTCAGCCCCCGAAAGTGAGCACACAACGGGCAGTTCAAGTACCAAATCCGCACCGTTTTCAAGGGCAGATTTTGCACGGACAAATTTGTCGCACACGGCAACCTCACCACGCTGGGTAAAGCTGCCGCTCATAATTGCTATGACCGGCTCTTTAAGCACATTTTTTGCACTTTCGAGCAAATATTTATGACCGTTGTGAAACGGATTGAATTCGCAGATGACAGCTGTTGCCATAACTATTCCTCCGAAGCCTTTATTTCGCATACATATTGTAAAAAACACTTGAAAACATACATAATTTGGAGTATCATATGTATGTGTGACCTGTCAATTTTGAAAAGTCTTTTTCTGATTTACATTATAGTATAAAATATGACGACAGGCAAATATATTTCTTATATTTTAAACTGAAAACAACTACCAAAGGGGACGATTGTAATGAAAATTCTCGTAATCAACGCAGGCAGTTCCTCGCTCAAGTACCAGCTTATTGATACTGACAACGAGGCAGTTCTCGCAAAGGGTAACTGTGAAAGAATCGGTCAGAACGGTGCTTTCATTGGTTTTAAAACACCCGACGGCAAAAAAATCAACCGCAAAACACAGATGCTTAATCACACTCAGGCTTTTGAGGCTGTTAAAAATGCACTCTTAGATCCCGAATACGGTGCAATCAGCGATTTGTCCGAGGTTTCCGCCGTAGGTCACAGAGTTGTGCAGGGCGGTGCGTACTTTGACAAGTCGGTGCTTGTAGATAACTCGGTAATCAACAAAATCAGAGAGCTTGCTCCTCTTGCACCTCTTCACAACCTTGCACACCTTCAGGGCATTGAGGCCTGCACAAGAGTTTTCGGTCCGAAAGTTCCGCAGGTTGCGGTTTTTGATACTGCTTTTCACCAGACAATGCCCGAAAAAGCATTTATGTATGCAGTGCCTTACAAATATTATGAAAAGTTCGGTGTAAGAAAGTACGGCTTTCACGGCACATCTCACCGTTATGTTTCCGAAAAAATGGCTGACCTTATGGGCAGAAAAAAGGAAGAGCTCAAGCTTATTACCTGTCACATCGGCAACGGTTCTTCAATCACAGCCGTAAAGGGCGGTAAGGTTATCGACACTACAATGGGACTTACTCCTCTCGGTGGTTTTATGATGGGTACCCGTTCAGGTTCACTTGATCCGTCTGTTATCACATTTATCGCTGAAAAAGAGCATCTCACTCCCGAGGAAATGTCAAAGATTCTCAACAAGGAATCCGGTCTTTTGGGCATTTCGGGCGTTTCGTCTGACGACCGTGATGTTTGTGCAGCCGAGGCAGACGGCAATATGAGAGCTCACCTTGCCCACGAAATGCTTTACTACCAGATTGCAAAGTACATCGGCAGTTATTATGTAGCGCTCGGCGGTTGTGACGGCATCGTATTCACGGCAGGTATCGGTGAAAACCAGCCTATGCTCCGTGAAAAGGTTTGCGACTATCTTGAATGCCTTGGCGTTAAGTTGGATAAGGAATTTAACAAGCAGGCTACATGCGGTGTTACAGGCACACTCTCAACTCCTGATTCGGCAATCAGAGTTGAACTCATTGCAACCGACGAAGAAATGGTTATTGCAAGAGATACAAGAGCCATTGTTGAGGCACTTTAATTGAAATAAATCTGCCACGCAGTAAATATTACATAAGAAAACAGGTTGTCATATGACAGCCTGTTTTTTGTTTATGGTTATTTTACGGCGAGCCGCCGTTCCCCTTTCGTGTAGACAGTTTGCAATGTAAAAAACATATTATGCCCGAGCGAAAGTTTTTTG
>ERZ779762.1610-NODE-1610-length-12173-cov-2.064532_pt1 | contig 12173 bp, 8 predicted proteins | sample MGYA00511887_ERZ779762 | MGnify/ENA primary metagenome ERZ779762 (study PRJEB29588, sample SAMEA2163052) | human gut metagenome | biome: human gut; feature: human-associated habitat; material: faeces | place: Denmark | collected 2008/2010 ...
CTACACCTGTTCCGACTCCCACTGCTACCATAAGCATCTGCACCGGAAATACCAGCGTGAGGGCATTTAACGCAGCCTCACTTCCCACCTTCATATTTCCCACAAATGCGCTGTCTACGATGTTGTACACCGCCTGAAGCGCCATGGAAAGAATCATAGGAATACCCATCTGGATCATCAGCTTTCCAACTGGCATATCTTTCATCTTATTTCTCTCTCTGTTTTCCTCTTTGTTCTTATCTATTTCTTCCACTCTTCAAACTCCTTTCCCTGAACAAAAAAAGCAGCTACCGCCTAAGTTAGTTGGACTTACGCTGAATAGCTACACACTAGAAAATTATTATATATACACATAAAAAGCGAGTGACAAAACTGGATTTACGCAATCTTTGCCACTCGCTTTCGATGTGTATTATACTTTTTGTTTTTGAAAAAGTAAAGTTGTAAAATTTATAATGGACTGAACATGTTATCCAGAATATCCTGATAATTTCTGTCACCAAGTGTCTCTATAGCTATTATCATCGTATACTTTCCGTCATCTGATCTTACTATTACATTTGTCAGAGAGTACTCAGTTCCAGACATATCAGCCGTTGCTGTACATATGTAGTGCTCTTCGCCAAATACTGTACACTTGGAATAATCAGTCTCAATATTGCTTGCTTCAGCGCCAATTCTACTTGCTGTAGATGTAATAACAGTATCCATCTGAGCAACAGTTGCCTTTGCTACTGTATTCTCATCAGCCCACACATCATAACCGTAATTTCCACCACCCTTAGGGGACTTTATTTTGAGCAGAATATAGTGTGTACCATCATTTGCACAGAATGCATAATCGTTTCCTACCGTAAAGCTATTGTCCAGATTATCCAATGCCCTCTGTACAGTCTCATCGCTATTGGAATCCTCCACAACCTCAGAGATATCGGTGGCAGTCAGTAATGAACCTCTTGTCTGAATTCCATAGCTTCCTTCAAGGTTGATCTTAAATCCAAAATACGAATTCTCATAACCATTCTTGGTGTATACACCTACTATTGAAGGATCAGCTTCTGCCTCTTCACTGTCCTCTGTATCTTCCTCTGTGTCCTCCTCATCAATGGCGACCGAACTGTCCTCAGTATCATCTGCAGTGTCCTGTGTTTCAGTATCCTGCTCCTCTGTTGCTGCTTCTGTCTCAGCTTCAGTTGTAGCCTTAGTTACAGAATTGTCATTGCCCCCACAGCCTGTCAGCATCAATCCCATCATCATTGCAGCCACTACAATATAACTTGTTCCCTTTTTCATATTGTTCATTTCCTCCTAAATGTATAAAATTAGCAACATCTCTATTATAAGGTAACTATTATATTATGCAAGATATTTATGATTGCAAACTATACAAACCTGACGGCTGTCCACTATAGCTATGAACTTTTCTTTATTATATACGTCCACCATATACAGGAAAACCACTGCTCGCTCCATAGCTCTCGATCTTCTTGAAATTCTTAAGAGCCTCCATATCCTCTGCACTTATCTCGAAATCGACCTCTGTATTGCTCTTCATGTGCTCTGGATTGGCCGTCTTTGGCAGTGAAATTGTTCCGAGCTGGATAGTATATCTGATGCAGAGCTGTGGAACAGTCACACCATACTTGTCCGCCATAGCCTTGATCTCAGGCTGATTGAGTATCTCACCATGTGCGATAGGTGAATAAGCCTCAACAAGTATATCGTTCTTCTGACAGTAATCCACCAGTTCTATCGGAGTATTGCTGATGTGAAGAAGTATCTGGTTGACCATAGGCTTGATCTCAGCAGTCTCCATAAGGCTCTCGATATCACCGATCTGGAAATTGGATATACCAATAGCCTTGAGCTTGCCTTCCTTGTATGCCTCCTCAAGTGCTCTCCATGCTGCTCTGTTGCCCTCCACGTATCTGTCATCGCTCTGATTTACCTTTACCCAAGGCTGTGGGCTGTGAATGATCATCATATCGAGATAGTCAAGTCCCATCTTCTCAAGCGTTCCATCGATTCCCGCCTTGGCCTCCTCATATGTCTTGTGCTCAGCCGCAACCTTTGAGACTACGAACAGTTCTTCTCTTGGAATACCACAGGTTCTAACTCCTTCGCCTACTCCGCGCTCATTGCCGTATGCCTGTGCAGTGTCAATATGTCTGTAACCTATCTTTACGGCCTCCCTCACGGCATCTGCTATCTTGTCATCGTCGATGAACCATGTTCCAAGTCCAAGCTTTGGAATTGCTACTCCATTGTTAAGTGTGTAAGTTTCTTTTAACATTTTTATATCCTCCTGTTTCTTTTTATTTCAATTTCAAATTATTTCCAGCTATGTTTATTACATCTGTTCAGTTACTTATCTGACACATTACTGTCCAAGGCCAAGCCCGCTTATCCAGTCGGCCACATCCTGCTGTGTCACACCCGACGAGAATCTCTGACCATCCTTCCAGTCTCCGCTTCCTGCCTCAGAAGCCAGATCATCTGCACTGCTTCCCAGTCCTGAGCTCGCCGATGTGCAGAACGGATATACAGTCTTGCCAGTGAAGTCATTTGCCTTGACAAATGAATCTACCGGCCATGCAGACGTTCCCCACCATATAGGATAACCTACAAATACCGTATCATACGATTCCCAGCCAGGAACTTCAGTGGTGGTAAGCTCCACATCCCTGAGGCTTTCGTCATTGTGTTCCTTTGATACCCTGCTGCTGTCATCATTGTAGTTCAGATCATCCGATGTATACTCCTGGGCCGGGGTGATCTCAAATATATCTGCTCCTGTCTCTGCCGCTATATATTCTGCAGCATCTTTTGTATTTCCAGTTGCTGAAAAATAGATCACCAGAGTCTTACCTGTCTCTGTGTCAACATTGTCTGTCTCATCAGCGCTGCTTTCCTCGCTGGTCTGTTCCTCTGATACCGTAGAGTCAGCGTTGTCGTTGCTTGTATCGGCCTCATTGACCGCATCCGTAACAACCTCTGTCTGGGTTTCTCTGGGTTTCTGCCTGTGTGGTACTTTTACTTTCTGTGCTGTCACCACTTCCGCATCCAACAAGTCCAAAAGCCATAACAGCACACACTAAAAATGCTCCTAATTTCTTCATTAAAGCGTCCTCCTGTCTGTTTTAACTACCATATTTTCGAAAAACGTCAGGAACTGTTTCTCTGACATATCTAATAATACTCTTTGGAGTTCACTTCAAGGCAAGGACTTTTTTGTATTCTTGATTTTTCTATCGTCTGCTCATTTTTGCTGTATTTTCACTCCACAAATCAAGCACCATATATTTTGTATCTTTTTCCTTCTGAATCACCCATTTTAGGAAAATATTATCTCCTTTTCCATATAAAAAGGCCCGAAAGACACAAAATCTGTAAATTTGTATCTTTCGAGCCAATTTCAATCTTATTTGCGAAAATATTGTATCTTTTCTGTTGTAATCTGCCTGATGGAAACAATTTTGAGATAATTTTCTTCCACCGGATTTCAGCCAATCTTTATGATAAAGTCATATCTCCATCCTTAACCCAGCCGAGTTTTCTCACCACCATGTTGATGAGCGGGCAGAGAACTGCAGGAAGTACAAATGAGATTAGGATCAGACCAACCCAGTCCATAGCTGTGACCGCTGTCTTGCTTCCCGCCTCGATATCATTCATCCAGCCTGTGTATACTCCGATCTGTCCAACCAGACCACATGTACCCATACCTGATGATACAGGAGTTCCATTCATCTGAAGCTTGAACAGACATGTTGCAAGAGGACCTGTGATCGCAGAGGTAACTATAGGTGCGATCCAGATTCTCGGATTCTTGATGATGTTACCCATCTGGAGCATTGATGTTCCGATTCCCTGTGAAACAAGGCCACCCCATTTATTCTCTCTGAATGACATAACTGCAAATCCAACCATCTGCGCACAACATCCCGCCACAGCAGCACCGCCGGCCAGACCTGTAAGTCCGAATGCCGCACATATCGCAGCGGATGATATCGGAAGTGTAAGTGCCACACCGACGAGAACTGATACCGCAATACCCATCCAGAACGGCTGAAGGTTTGTAGCCAGCATGATGAGATCTCCGACCTTCATGGCTATGGCACCGAGTGTAGGTGCAAGAAGTGCAGACACAGCCACACCACTTCCGATGGTAACCAGAGGTGTCACCAGTATGTCAATCTTTGTCTCCTTTGAGACAACCTTTCCAAGTTCAGTTGCAATAACTGCAATAAAATAAACTGCCAGCGGGCCTCCTGCGCCGCCCAAGGCATTTGCCGCAAATCCAACTGTTATCAGTGAGAACAATACGAGCTGTGGTGCCTTAAGAGCATATCCTATAGCCACCGCCATCGCAGGTCCTGCCATAGCAGATGCGAGACCTCCAACTGTATAATCTGTTCCATTCACGGTCGCAACAACCGCTTTAAGAAATGGCACACCAAACTGATTGCCAAGTGTGTTCAGGATAGTTCCGATAAGCAGAGTACAGAACAATCCCTGTGCCATGGCACCGAGAGCATCTATTCCGTATCTCTTGACACTGAACACGATGTCTTTCTTCTTCAAGAATCCTTTTACCTTTTCCATCATTCTTCTCCTTATTGGAATTATATTGCTGTCAATTACTTCAATTTCTCAAGTATACCCAGTGTATACCTCCATGTTCTCTGTACACTGGCAACATCCATAGACTCTCTGCTGGTATGGATATTTTTCATATCCGGGCCAAATGATACGCAGTCCAGACCCGGCATCTTGCCAGCGAAAAGACCACACTCCACTCCGGCGTGAATCGCCTGTATAACAGGCTTTCTTCCATACTGCTCTTCAAACACATCCACCATAATATCTCTGAGAGGAGAATCATGTCTGTACTCCCATGCAGGATAATCCCCCTGCACATCCAGACTTCCACCAGCCGAGACAGATACACATCGGAGCTGATCTATCAGATTTTCCTTTTCAGACTGTACACTGCTTCTTACTGAAAAGCTTGCTGTGACCTCATCCTCAGTTGTATTCAATATTCCAAGATTCAGCGATGTCTGCACAAGCCCTTCTATATCATTGCTCATCTTCTGAATTCCATTTGGCATCATCATAAGACTCCTGATAACTATATCCGATGACTTTTCTGTCATAACTCTGTTGATCATGGTTCTACCATACATATCGTTCTGCACATCATCCGCGTTATTATATGAACCCAGATCATCTGACAGATCCGTTTCTACTTTCACTATAAGCTCTGGATCAGTATTTCCAAATTCATGCCTCAGAATATTCTCATTCTTTTCCGCAGATTTTACAAAGTTATCCACATCCTCCGGATCAATACCCACATATGCCTTCGCCTTGTTAGGTATTGCATTGTCCTTAAGACCGCCCTGTATAGATATCAGTCTGTATGGAACATCCCTTCCTATATTATATAGAAGTCTTGCAAGCTGCTTGTCGGCATTTGCCCTCTGTTTTATGATCTCCACGCCGGAATGTCCACCGGTAAGACCCTCTACAATAATTTTCACAACTGAATGATCATCTTCTGCATTCTCATATTCAACCGGAATATGGCACGTAGCACACGCACCTCCGGCACATGACACCAACAGATACCCCTCATCCTCAGAATCCAGATTGAGCATGATCCGTGACTTAAGTGGACTACAGTCAATCGCCGCAGCTCCCAGCATTCCTATCTCCTCATCAACCGTAAATACGCACTCAATCGGTGGATGTGGTATATCGTCGGCATCCAGTATAGCCAGTGCAAATGCCACAGCTATCCCGTCATCTCCGCCAAGGGTGGTTCCATCAGCGGATATCACTCCGTCCTCAAGCACTAGTCTCAGTCCGTCCCGCTCAAAATCAATATCACAGTCAACATCTTTCTCAAAGACCATATCCATATGTCCCTGTAGCATGACAGGGGCACTGTCCTCATACCCGGCAGTTCCGTCCTTGAATATGATCACATTGTTGCTCTCATCCTGTATATATCTCAGATTTTTGTCTATGGCAAACTTCACCAGATAATCACTTATCTTCTTTGTATCCGACGATCCGTGTGGAATCCCGCATATCTCCTCAAAGAAACGAAAAACTCCATATGGCTCGATATTTGATAAAACTCCCATGCTATATTCTCCTTTTTATAGTATTTTTCATGCCCAATTACTTTATTAGAATACTTTCTATCAGGTATTTCATTTCAACTCTACAATCCGTATACTATCATGTCTCTGATTATATATTTGACACCCGTCAATTTCAACTCACCTCTCAAATTTCATAGTACCTGCATTCGTTGACTTTGTAACCTCTTAATGATATATATTAATCAAATGCGTAACTTAGCATACAACACAGATTGCACAGACATCCATGTGCAGTAGATTGGAGAGTATCATGTCAGAGAATTGTACACACAACTGCAGTACCTGTGGTCAGAGCTGTTCCAGCAGAACAGAACCACAGAGTCTTATCATAGAGCCACATCCAGGTTCGCATATAAAGCATATTATTGCCGTGGTCAGCGGCAAAGGAGGAGTCGGCAAATCCTCAGTAACCTGTCAGCTCGCCGTTCTCATGCAGCGCATGGGTTACAAGACAGCCATACTTGACGCAGATATCACAGGACCTTCTATTCCAAAGGCATTTGGCGTACATAAGACACCAGAGGCAGAAGGAGATTTCCTGTATCCCGATGAGACGGAAACAGGAATCAAGATCATGTCTGTGAATCTTCTTCTGGACGACGAGACAACACCTGTCCTCTGGAGAGGACCTATCATAGCGGGAACAGTCAAGCAGTTCTACTCAGACATCATCTGGGGAGACATAGACTACATGTTCATCGACTGTCCTCCTGGAACCGGCGACGTGCCACTTACCATATTCCAGTCCATCCCTATAGATGGAGTTGTGGTAGTTACCACCCCTCAGGATCTCGTATCTGTCATCGTTGGAAAGGCTGTTCACATGGCAGACAGCATGAATATCCCTGTCATTGGTATGATAGAGAATATGTCATATTTCATTTGTCCTGACTGCAATAACAAGCACTATATATTTGGCAAGAGCCAGCTTGAGCAGGTCATAAGAGACCTGTATATAGGGCACGCGATCCGTCTGCCTATCAATCCTTCCCTTGCGGGGCTTATGGATAGGGGTGAGATAGAGCACATGGAAGCAAATGCTGATCTTCAGGAATTTGCTGATCTAATAAGCACATTTGACCCTGACAAATACTAATTCACCTGTCAGTTAATAACAATTATCATCTATTTTGGAGGTAAATAATATGGATATCCGGCACATCCTGAACAACTGCATATTGTGTCCAAGAAAATGCGGTGTAGACCGTACATCCGGTCACACAGGTGCCTGCCATATGACAGACACAGTCAGGGTGAGCCGTGCAGCGCTACACATGTGGGAAGAGCCATGTATATCCGGAGAGAACGGTTCAGGTGCCGTATTCTTCTCCGGATGTGCACTTGGATGCTGCTTCTGCCAGAATAAAGCCATATCCGGAGGCAAGGCTGGCAAGGATATATCCATATCAAGGCTGTGCAACATTTTCTTTGAACTTCAGGATAAGGGTGCCAACAACATCAATCTTGTCACACCGGATCACTATATACCACAGATCATATCAGCTATAGACATGGCGAGATCACGGAACTTCAAGCTTCCATTTGTATATAACTGCAGTGGTTATGAAACGGCCGAGATGATACAGCTACTTGATGGCTATATAGACGTGTATCTTCCTGATTTCAAATTCATGTCACCGGATCTGTCCGCAAAATACAGTAATGCTCCAGACTATCCTGAACATGCCAAAGCCTCCATATCTGAGATGGTCAGACAATGCGGCGGAGACCAGACCCGCTTTGATGACGACGGAATTATGCAGAGAGGTGTTATCGTCCGTCATCTGCAGCTTCCTGATCATCTGGATGATTCCAAGTCAATAATCACATATCTATATAACACATACAAAGATTCAATATATATAAGCATCATGAACCAGTACACCCCTATGCCGGGAATTGAGAATAGATTTCCAGAGCTTGGCAGAACTATAACTCCTTCTGAATACGATGAGCTTGTGGATTATGCCATTGATATCGGCGTTGAAAATGGATTTATACAGGAGGGTGAGACAGCAAAAGAGAGCTTCATTCCAGCATTCGATAACGAAGGCGTGTAACCCACACATCTTCAAATAAGGAAATAAATAAAAGACCATGAATTTTTGCACAAAAAAATGGACCAGCCACAACATATTGCAGTCAATCCATCTTGTAGTGGGCCGCCGGGGGCTCGAACCCCGCACACCCTGATTAAGAGTCAGGTGCTCTACCAAATGAGCTAGCGGCCCGTATTTATCATGTTGTGTTCGTCACAACAGATTAGAGTATACATTAGTTCTTTTTATAATGCAAGTGTTTTTTTCAACTTTTTTCATTTTTATTTGTTCGGTATTACTCTGCTCCTATCCCATACCAAAATTACCAGTTATATATATTGTTTGAATATCATTTTCGCCTATGTTATTATTATAAGGTATGACTTTTTCAATAAAAAGAAGATTTTTACAATAAATATATGGAGATTACTATGAGACTGAGAAATGTAAAAGGATCAAGAGAGACTATCGCAGCAAATGACTATGTAGTGCACAATGAAACAGGCATGAAGGGACATTGGCATGAGTTATTTGACAACGATAACCCTATACATATTGAGATAGGCATGGGCAAGGGACAGTTTATCATGGAGCTTGCAAGACGCAATCCTGATATCAATTACATAGGCATAGAGAAGTATTCAAGTGTCCTGGTGCGTGCCCTTGAGAAAAGAGAGCTTGAACCTGAGATGACGAATCTCTACTTTATAAGAATGGATGCCGAATATATAACTGACGTATTCGATACAAATGAAGTAGATAGAATATATCTCAATTTCTCGGACCCATGGCCAAAGGACAGGCATGCCAAGAGACGTCTCACATCTACACATTTTCTTGGTCTGTATGATCAGCTCCTCGCCCCTGAGGGAAGAGTTATATTTAAGACTGATAACAGAGGACTCTTTGATTTCTCTCTGGAACAGGTTCCCGAGGCAGGATGGATCCTTGAGAACTACACATATGACCTTCACAATTCAGAATACAACGAAGGCAACATCATGACCGAGTATGAGACCAAATTCTCAGCAATGGGAACACCTATCAACAGACTCGTCGCATACAGAAAAAAGAAATAAACGTTGATTTTGCATTTGTTGACACACAGTTTTTGGTATACTACAATGAAGATTACAGCAAATTTATGGAAAGGAGTTTCATCATGGATACATCTTCTATAGAAAGTCTCAAATTGGTGCGCAAGACCAATCAGGATCTGTTGAATTTCTTTAATGATTCATATATCAGCAAGCTTGAGCAGGTTCAGTCACTCAAAACTGAAGATTTTGAACTCAAGGCAAAGATAGACCAGCTTATAAAGACATTAGATGTATACTCCTTCAAGACAAGCACTGGTCACAATGTATTTTCACCATTCTCAGTAGACACCACCTCACAGCAGGAAAAGGCTACTCAGATAGAGCTTCAGTTAAAGGAGCTTCAGGATATGCAGCAGACTCTTCATCTTCAGATCAAAGAGGACGAAGAAGAAACCGCATTGCTTAAGAAGCGTATAACTGATCTATCCACCTCCAACAGACATATAGATGATCTTCTGACGGAGGTGACTGAGGAAGTATCTACTATTAATAATGAAGATACAACAGAAACAGACGGATCAGATACTGATTCCCTGACAGCAGCGGATCACGGAAAAAATATCCTCAGATTGTACCAATATGAGAAAAAACAGCTTGCGGACAGGATTCAATCCGACATCACAGATGTTCTTGACTCCAATTCACACAAGCTGGATGTACTGTCCTGGCTTATAAGATCAGATATCAACAGAGCTAAGGTCACACTCGAAGAGCTCACCTCATCAACGGCAAAACTTGCCGACCATGTAGATGAACTTGCCAATTCTCTCTCTGGAGAATCAGACAGCGAAGAGCCTGTATGGAATCATCTTGAGAAACTTTTCCAGGGTTACAAGGATGAACATCCTGAATGTGGCATATCATACGACATCAACTGTGCTGATTATGCCATGAATATTCCAGGTATTGTAGCTACATATCTTTTATCAATAACTAAAGATATTATGGACAACATATTTGTTCATTCAAATGCCAACAAGGTCTCAATCAAGATATATCTGAGCAGTAAGCTCATAGATGTATATATCAACGACAATGGCGTGGGTATAGACAACAATTATGATACCAACAGTCCATGGTACAGCAGTCTCCACAGAATCAAGGAGATCATATATCTGTTAAATGGAACTCTGAAGATCGATGGAGATTCAAAAACCGGAACAAATGTAAGATTTACTATTCCACTTGAATAATAACGTATCTGTTGAAAGACATATATTACTTAATTTACAGGTTGGATATCTTAAAGTAACAATGTGTTATATTGTGTATATGTTGTTTTATCAACACATATATATTTCGAATAAAATAAACATAAAAGGAACATTATCATGAAAGAAAAAATTGCACAGCTTATCTCAAATAACGTAGAAGGAATCGAAATGTCAGATATCATTGCTTCAATCGAGATTCCACCACGCCCTGATATGGGTGATTTTGCATTTCCTTGCTTCAGACTGGCAAAGGTGCTCAGAAAAGCCCCAAATATGATTGCAGCCGATATAAAGGAAGCCATAGGAGATGTAGATTTCATCGAGAAGATCGATGTAGCAGGTGCATACCTGAACTTCTATATCAAGAAAGATGTATTTGTAAAGACAATGATAGAGGCAGCCAACACAGATGACTTCGGCAAATCCGATATAGGCAAGGGACAGACCATATGTATTGACTACTCATCTCCTAACGTTGCAAAGAATTTCCACGTTGGCCATCTCAGAACTACAATAATCGGTAACTCTCTTTACAAGATTCATTCCAAGCTTGGATACAATGTTGTAAGAATAAATCACCTTGGCGATTGGGGCACACAGTTTGGTAAGCTTATCGTAGCTTACAAGGCATGGGGTTCAAAGGAAGCTGTTGAGAAGGATGGAATCTCAGAGCTCATGAAGCTGTATGTGAAGTTCCATGAAGAGGCTGACAAGAATCCAGAGCTTGTTGACGAGGCAAGAGCATGGTTCAACAAGATGGAAAATGGAGACGCGGAAGCACTCAGCATATGGCAGTGGTTCAAGGATATAAGTCTTGTTGAATACAAGAGAACATACAACCTCCTCGGAATGGATTTCGACTACTATCTTGGAGAGAGTTTCTATAGAGACAAGTGCCAGGCTGTTGTGGACAAGGTTAAGGCTGCCGGTCTTCTGAAGGAGAGCGAAGGTGCTATGATCGTTGATCTCTCAGATTACGATATGGCTCCATGTATCATAACCAAGAAAGACGGAAGCTCAATATACGCAACAAGAGATCTTGCTGCTATATTCTATAGAAAAGACACATATCACTTCTCAAAGTGCTTATATGTAACCGGTCAGGAGCAGAAACTTCATTTTGCACAGGTATTCAAGGTAGTTGAGCTTCTTGGAAACGAATGGGCAAAGGATCAGCTTGTTCACATTCCTTATGGTCTTGTAAGTCTTGAGGGAGCAAAGCTTTCTACCAGAAGCGGTAATATCATATACGCAGAGGATATTCTGAAGGATGCCATTGCAAAGAGTCTTGAGATAATCACCGAAAAGAGCCCAAATCTTCCAAACAAGGAGGATGTAGCCAAGAAAGTTTGTGTTGGTGCTGTTCTTTTCAATGACTTATATAACCAGAGAATCAAGGATGTATCATTTAGCTGGGATAAGGTTCTCAACTTTGACGGTGAGACAGGTCCTTATGTTCAGTATACACATGCAAGATGCTGCAGCGTTGTAAGACTTGCTGAGTCATTCGATCCATCAAAACCGGTTAACTACAATCTCATTACAGAGCAGGATGCCATAGAGTTATTAAAAGAGATCAACAGATTCCCATCTGTGATCAAGGATGCTGCTGATAAGTATGAGCCATCTGTTGTAGCAAGATAT
>ERZ779762.1618-NODE-1618-length-12124-cov-3.432596_pt1 | contig 12124 bp, 10 predicted proteins | sample MGYA00511887_ERZ779762 | MGnify/ENA primary metagenome ERZ779762 (study PRJEB29588, sample SAMEA2163052) | human gut metagenome | biome: human gut; feature: human-associated habitat; material: faeces | place: Denmark | collected 2008/2010 ...
CGGCGGAAGGGAGCCGTAAGTCCATCCGCCGGAGTATGTGTCTGCACCGCCGGCTGCATGCGGCACGCGGAGCGGGCAGTACAGAGAAGAGAGGATAACGTACGATGATTAAGGCAATCATGAATGGATGCAATGGTAAAATGGGACAGGTCATCTCCGCAATCTGCAAGGAGGATCCGCAGATTGAGATCGTGGCGGGAGTGGATCTCTATGACGGGATCAAAAATGACTATCCGGTATTCCCGAATATTTCCGTCTGCGATGTGAAGGCGGATGTCATCATCGATTTTTCCAATGCGAAGGCCGTGGACGATCTTCTGGTCTATAGTGTGGATAAAAAGATTCCAGTGGTTCTGTGCACGACGGGATTGTCGGAGGAACAGATGGAGCAGGTAAAGGCGGCATCGGGGCAGGTAGCAGTATTAAAGTCCGCGAATATGTCGCTGGGAATCAATCTGCTGATGCAGCTTTTAGCGCAGGCGGCAACGATTCTTGCGCCGGCAGGATTTGACATGGAGATCGTGGAGAAGCATCACAACCTGAAGGTGGATGCCCCAAGCGGAACTGCCCTTGCCCTTGCAGACAGCCTGAATGAGGCAATGGACAATCAGTATCATTATGTATATGACCGCAGCCAGAGAAGAGAGAAGCGCGATGCTAAGGAAATCGGTATTTCTGCAGTGCGCGGCGGCTCTATCGTTGGAGAGCATGAGGTAATTTTTGCCGGCCAGGACGAAGTAATCGAGTTCAAGCATACCGCATATTCCAAGGCAATATTTGGCAAAGGCGCTGTAGAAGCAGCCAAATATCTTGCCGGAAAACCAGCCGGAAGATACGATATGAGCGATGTGATCGCTGGCTAAGATATACAAAAAAAGTAAAAGTCATACAAAAAAATTGTTGAATTTATGGATTTACAGACAGGAATCTGTTTGCTATAATTCCACCATAACAAGTTGCAACGGAGCAAACTACTAAGTGGTTTGCTCCGTTTTTTATTTGCAGAAAGGGCTGCCGTCAGGCGGCCTTTTTGCGTATCATCAGCTGGAAGATAAGATAGTATTTTCTGCGCAGGCTATCTGTACCGGCGAGAGTCAGAGAGGAGAAATCATTATGAGAAAAACAGCAAAAGCAATGGCACTTCTTACAGCAGCATCTATGATCATGACCGCTTTTACTCCGGTATATGCAGAGAGTACAGATGACACTGCAGCAGTAGACTGGGAAAACGGAGACAACATTAAAGCAATCAAGGAAAAAGGCGTGATCACAGTAGCAACCGGAACTTATGTACCTTTTGAGTACCGTGATGACGACAACAATATTGTAGGGTTTGACATTGACCTGGCTCAGTATATTGCAGATAAGCTGGGGGTGGATATGGAAGTGACAGACATGGAATTCCAGTCCATTGTTCCATCCATCCAGAACGGAGAATATGATTTTTCCATCGCAGCCATGTATAAAACAGATGAGCGCTGCGAGGTCGTGGACATGTCCAAATCCTATTGCGACAGCGGTATGATCCTTGCGGTAAAAGAAGATTCCGAATATGCAGACACCATCAAGAGCCTGGCTGACTGTGATGGCCTGAAGGTAGCAGTAAAGGAAGGTGCAACCTCCTACAATGTGGCACAGAGCTTCCTGGATGAAAACCCGGATGTTTCTTATGAAATCGTTCAGTATAAAGATACCGTTGGATGCGTTTCCGATCTTCTTGCAGGCCGTGTGGATGTTGTAGTCAATGACCTTCTGAATCAGAAGATCCTTTCCCAGGAATATGAGGGAACCAAGATCGTATGTGATCCATTCACACATGCAGAGAATGCAATTGCAGTACAGAAAGGAAAAGATGACCTGCTTGCATTTATCAACGAGTGCATTGACGACTACTATGCAGACGGCACTTACGATGCACTGTGGACAAAATGGATCGATGCTTCCGGAGATGGAGAGGAAGCCGCTTCCGCAGCAGAGGATACTGCAGAATAAGATAAGAACAAGGCAGAAAAACGTGTTACTGTGAGCAGTAACAAAAAAGTAAGAAAGAAAGGATAAACCGGCTATCTTTACTGGTCACAGGGTAAATAGTATGGTAACATTGAAATGGTCACTTGTATTTGACAAAATGTCATCACTGCTTCATGGATGTGCAGTGACGATGGAAATATCGGTTCTCACGCTTATTTTTGGTACGATTCTGGGCGTTGTGCTTGCGCTGATGAGGGACAGCCATATAAAAGTGGTATCCAGACTGGCACAGCTGTACATCTGGATCTGGAGAGGAACCCCGCTGATGGTGCAGGCATTTCTGATCTATTTCGGTTTGCCAAACCTGGGCATTACTTTCAGCGCTATGACAGCAGGTGTGCTTTCCATGTCTTTAAATACAGGCGCATACATTGCGGAAATCGTTCGCTCCGGTATCCATGCTATTGACCCTGGACAAAGAGAAGCAGCCAAGGCTCTGGGAATGCCCTGGCATCTGGAGATGCTCCGGATCGTGGCACCCCAGGCAACCAAGATCTGTATTCTGCCTTTGGTGAACCAGTTTATTGCAACCATTAAGAATACCTCCATTTTATCAGCCATAACACTGACAGAGCTTACCAGGGAGGGAACTCTGATCGCCTACAATTCTTTCCATTATTTTGAGCCGTACATAGCGGTTGCGGTATTGTACCTGATCCTGACAACTATATTTACCCAGCTTGCAGGAGTTCTGGAAAGGAGGATGGCATAAATGGCAGAGGACGTAATCTTAAGCGTAAAAAATATCAGCAAGTGCTTCGGAGATCTGGAAGTACTTAAAGGAATCAGCTTCGACATCCACAAAGGGGAAAAGATCGCAATTCTGGGACCCAGCGGTTCCGGCAAATCCACCATTCTCCGCTGCATCAACCAGCTGGAAACCTATGATTCCGGTGAGATTGATTACATGGGAAAATCAGTGGACTCCGGCCAGGCGCTTCACCAGCTGAGACAGCATATTGGAATGGTGTTCCAGAGATTTAATGTGTTTACCCATATGAGTGTTCTGCAGAATGTGATCGAGGCACCTGTCCATGTGAAAAAGGTTCCAAAGCAGGAGGCAGTCACCCGGGCCAAGGAGCTTCTGAAAATGGTTGGCCTGGAAGGCAGGGAGGATGCCATGGCGAAGAACCTTTCCGGCGGACAGCAGCAGAGGGTTGCAATTGCCAGAGCTATGGCCATGGATCCGGAAGTGATCCTTTTCGATGAGCCTACAAGTGCACTGGATCCGGAACTGGTTGGAGAGGTATTAAACGTCATCCGTAAGGTAGCAGCAGAGGGCGTTTCCATGGTAATTGTAACCCATGAGATGAATTTTGCCCGGGAGGTTGCAGACAGGATTTTGTTTATGGAAGATGGCGTGATCGTGGAGGATGCGTCTCCGGAAGAATTTTTTGAACATCCAAAGAATGAGCGTATTCGTCAGTTTATCAGGAAAGTTGAGGAAAGATAATTCAGGATGGACTACATAATCAAAAACGGCTGGATCGTAAATGGAAAGAATGAAAAGCCTTTTTACGGCGATCTGGCAGTAAAAAATGGTAAAATTGAGGAAGTGGGGGAGCACATTGAAGTCCCCTCTGACTTCTCCGGAAAATGTGTCCTGGATGCGGCCGGTGGGTATGTAACCCCCGGCTTTATTGACATTCACAGGCACGGCGACTGGCAGGCTTTTGGAAATGGTGATGATGAGCTTTTGAACAGGCAGGGGCTTACCACTGTGGTAAATGGAAACTGCGGACTGTCTGTGGCGCCAGTCGGGGAGAAGTTTAGAGAAGAGATTGCAGGTTTTTTGAGCAGCGTTACGGGAGAAGTTCGGCAGGGACAGGCAGACGTTATGTCAACCATGTCATCCTACCTGGCTGCTCTTTCCAAAGAGAAACGCAGCGTCAACACTGGAATGCTTGCCGGAAACGGAACCATTCGTGCCGGAGTAAAGGGCTATGCCCCCGGAAAGCTGTCTGATGAGGAAATGCACCAGGTTTGGAATGCATTGGAGGAATCCCTTGCAGCCGGCGCTCTTGGAGTCAGCCTTGGAGTCGCCTATGCACCGGAATTTGAATATGACAGGGATGGGCTTGCGCAGGCACTGCAGCCGTTGAAAGGAACTGGAATTCCCATTACCACCCATGTGCGCAACGAAGGGGACGGAATCCTTCTGGCTTTGCAGGAGGTGATTTCAGTAGCGGAGGAACTTCAGATTCCGCTGCATGTAAGCCATCTGAAATGCATCGGACAGAAAAACTGGGGCGATACGCCTGTGAAGATCCTGCAGCTGTTTGATCAGGCGGCAGAGCGGGGCGTGAAAGTGGATTTTGATCTGTATCCCTATCTGACAGGTTCCACCCAGCTGGTACATCTGCTTCCTCCGCAGTTTCAGGAGGGCGGCACAGACGCCATCTGTGCGAGACTGGCAGAACCGGCATGCCGGAAGGAAATTACCAAAGTACTGCAGCAGCCCTCGGATATTTTTGAAAACATTGTGGAACTGGCTGGCTTTGAGCGGATTTATGCCAGTACCTTGCATACGCAGCAGTTTGGAAGCTATGCAGGCCAGTCCATTTCGGCTATTGCGAAGCAGCTGGGAAAAGATCCTTATGATACCCTTTACGACATTCTTCTTGCGGAGCGCTGTCAGGTTACCATGCTGGATACCATCGCCTCCGAGGAGGATATGCTTTATTTTCTGAAGGACAGCCGCGCAAACCTGATCTCCGATGCCATATATCCGGCTGGCGGAAAATATCATCCAAGAGTTTACGGCGCTTTTCCGAAGCTTCTAACCGATTATGTAAGAGACCGGAATGTTTTTTCCATAGAAGAAGCCGTTTATAAAATGACAGCAAAACCAGCCGCCGTTCTGGGCCTGAACCGTGGGATACTCCAAAAAGGAATGCCAGCAGATATAAACGTATTTCATCTGGACAAGCTTCAGATTCACGCAGATTTCCAGAACCCGGATCAGTACTGCACCGGATTTGATTACCTACTGGTTGGCGGGGAGATTGCAGTGGAGAAAGATCAGTACCGAAATTCAAAAAGCGGAGTACTCCAGAGACGCTCTGGAAATTGATAAGGAAGGAAAGCCATGAAACTGACAGAAGAAAGAAAAGAGGAAGTCCTTGCTCTTTGCAAAAAACTGATTTCTATCCGAAGCTATTCCGGCGAGGAAAAGGGCGTTGCAGATGCACTGAAGGATTTCATGAAGGAGAAGAAATTTGACCAGATCACAACTGACAAATACGGAAATGTGATCGGACAGATCAAAGGCACGAAACCTGGCAGAAAAGTTTTGTTTGATGGACATATGGATACGGTTCCGGCAGACAATAAAGAGGTCTGGAGCCATGATCCTTTCGTGCCAGTGGTAGAGGACGGCAAATTATATGGAAGAGGAACCTCTGATATGAAAGGGGCTGTGGCGGCATTTTTCTGCGCAGCAGCATATTTCCTGGAAGATCACGGAAAGAATTTTGCCGGGGAAATCCATACAGCAGGTGTGGTTCACGAGGAATGCTTCGAGGGCGTAGCGGCCAGAAGTATCAGTGAACTGGTGAATCCAGACTATGTTGTGATCGGTGAAGCATCAGGGCTGAACATTAAGACCGGACAGCGGGGAAGGGCAGAAATCCTTCTGGAAACCTTTGGAAAAGCAGCTCATTCCGCAAACCCGGAAAAGGGCGTGAATGCGGTGAAGAAAATGTGCAGGTTGATCAGTGAATTAGACAAGCTTCAACCACCTGTCCATGAGCAGCTTGGAAAAGGAATCATGGAAGTGACGGATATTATTTCTTCCCCATATCCAGGAGCTTCGGTGGTGCCGGAGTACTGCCGTGCCACCCTGGACCGCCGGCTTCTCACCGGTGAGACGAAAGAAAGCGTCCTGGCTCCTGTTAAGGAACTGATTGCAAGGCTGGAAAAAGAAGATCCTCAGTTTTCGGCAAAGGCTTCCTTTTCTGTTGGAAAAGAGAAATGCTATACGGACGCGGAAATTCAGGGTGAGCGCTTTTTCCCGGGCTGGTACTATGATCCAAAAGAAGACTATATTCAGAAAATTCTTGGAAAAGTCCGGGAGGCAGGCTACGATCCGGAACTTACCCAGTATAGCTTTTGCACCAACGGCAGCCACTATGCAGGCGAAAAAGGAATTTCCACCATTGGACTTGGCCCTTCCAGGGAAGACCTGGCTCATACGGTGGATGAGTATGTGGAGCTGACTCAGCTTTTCGGGGGTGTGGAATGTTATTATGCGGTGATGGAGGCTTTGCTGCTGTAAGATGTTTCATGCCTGCCTGAGGTAGATCGGCAGCATATAAATGGAAAATTATGCCAGAATAGTTTTTGCTCATCTGTACATATTAGGAATACAAAGCAGCAGTATTTTCAGCTGAAAATATTCTTAAGAAAAGGAGACAGATGAGATGAAAAAAACAAAACGTATGCTCATAAGTGCTTTGCTGGTATTTACATTATGTATGCTTACCGCCTGCGGCAATAACAACAACGCGGCGGACGAGGTTCCAAACACCGCAAATGACGGTATAGATAACGTAGGAGATGGAGCCGCAGAGGACAACCTGACAGATGACGCGGACAATAATGGAAACGCTGATGGAAACAACGGAACAGACGGTAACATGGCTGGCAATACAGCAGTACCGGATGATGCAAACACCGCAAATGACGGCACTGCAGTTCCTGGTAACAATGTAACCGAGAACAACAATTCCGTTTCCGGCGCCATTGGCGAGGGCGTGGAAGACTTAGGAGACGGTGTGGCAGACGGCGTCCGGGACATCGGGGAAGGTGTAGGAAATGCCGTGGAAGATGTTGGTGATGCGGCAGGCAATGCCGCAGACGGAAGATAAGGAGTAAGAGATAGCGCTGGATGAAGCAGATAAAAGCTTTGTTCAGCGCTTTATTTATATGCAGATCAATTAATATTTGCATAAGAATTAGTTGAATGCTATTATTAACAGAAGATTCAAGTAAATAATAGGTTTGACATCCAATGACAAGGAGGAAGATCATGAGATTTCGACCATGTATCGATATACATAACGGAAAAGTAAAGCAGATCATAGGTGGAAGCCTTCGGGATACAGGAAACCAGGCACAGGAGAACTTTGTTTCCCAGCAGGACGGAGCCTTTTATGCATCTTTATATAAAGAAAAAGACCTGAAAGGCGGCCACATCATACTTCTGAACCGCGCAGATTCCGAATACTTTGAAGCAACCAGAAAGCAGGCCTTTCTTGCACTTGGCGCATATCCCGGCGGCCTGCAGCTTGGAGGCGGCGTAACCCCGGACAATGCTGCAGAATACTTAAATGCAGGCGCCAGCCATGTGATCGTCACCTCCTATGTTTTCCGCGACGGTCACATCTCCTGGGAAAACCTGGAGAAAATGGTACAGGCAGTAGGCAAAGAGCACCTGGTCCTGGATCTCAGCTGCCGGAAAAAAGGGAATGCCTACTACGTGGTCACAGACCGCTGGCAGAAATTTACAGAAGAACAGGTAACCTTGGACCTGATGGAAAAACTGGGCGGATACTGCGATGAATTTCTCATCCACGCAGTAGATGTGGAAGGCAAAGCCAAAGGCGTAGAAGTTCCCCTAGCAAAGCTGCTGGGCGAATATAAGGGACATCCAGTAACCTACGCAGGCGGCGTTGGCAGCATGGAAGACATCCAGATTCTGAAGCAGGCGGCCAGGGGAAAAGTGGATGTAACAGTGGGAAGCGCACTGGATCTGTTCGGTGGAACCATACCCTTTACAAATTTGATTGGAGAACTTTAATCCTACAGTTCTGACTATGTCAAACCTGACATAAAATAGAGTGGGAAAATTACAAGTGAGTGAAAATTTCGCTGCTTTTGGAAAAGTATCCGGCAAGTTTGTGAAAAAATTCGTAATTTTTTCAGAAAATGATGTTAATTTCTGAATTAATGTGTTATAATATAGCCATCAAACAGCAAAGGGGATGGAAGCATGAAATTCATTATCAGCGGAAAGAACATCACAGTGACAGACGGGCTTCGTACAGCAGTTGAGGACAAGCTCGGTAAACTGGAAAGGTATTTCACTCCTGACACTGAAGTTGTCGTAACTCTTAGTGTAGAAAAAGAAAGACAGAAAATTGAGGTGACGATCCCGGTTAAGGGCAACATCATCCGTTCCGAGCAGGTCAGCAACGACATGTATGTGTCAATCGACCTTGTTGAGGAAGTAATCGAACGTCAGCTCAGGAAATACAAGAACAAGATTGTAGACAAGCAGCAGGCAGCAGCCAGCTTCCAGAAGGCATACCTGGATAAGGAATATGAGGAGGATGAGGAAGTTAAGATTATCCGTACCAAGAAATTTGATATCAAGCCTATGTATCCGGAAGATGCATGTGTTCAGATGGAGCTTCTTGGACATAATTTCTTCGTATTCTGCAATGCAGAGACCGATCAGGTGAATGTTGTTTACAAACGTAAAGGCAGCACCTATGGATTGATTGAGCCGGAAGATTAAGGACAACAGCTTCCTAAATTGAAAATTAAATAGAGGAAATATGAGAGTCCCGGAGGCTATGCTTCCGGGACTTTTTACTCAAAGCAGCTTGCAGACGGACTTTTTCAAAACTGCTCTGAAGCAGGGAATTACGAAAGCTCTGCCAGCAGCTGCTTCGCAGATACTTTCATAACAGGCAGTTCCCGTCCGCTATAAGTGCTGTAGGCCAGGAATCCGGCGCCGTTTTCCAGGGGAATAGTACGGGTATGAATCTCCGGGTGAAGCACCAGAATATCCCGGAAGCTGCTCGTAATCCCTTCCCCGGTCAGCTTTCCCACGCTTTCCTTCATGGCCCAGATCCGGCAGAAATTAAGATCAGACTTCACAGATGCCTGTTCCTCATCCGTGCAGACCCTTTGCACAAGGAATGGCTTAGCAGGCGTCAGCTTCTGAATATCCAGCCCGATTTCTTCCCTGTGCAGTCCGCAGCCCACAAAGGATCCGCTGTGGCTGAGATTAAAAAAGGGCATATTTTTCCCGGCAAAAAAAGGTTTTCCTGAGGCGGTTTTCTGGAAATCCGGAATTTTTTTCGTTCCGTATTCCTGCCTCATTCCATAAGCCAGAAGAAGCCAGCCCACCGCGGACTGCTTCTGATCTGCAGCCTGCTTAAATCGCAGCACATATTCCCTTCGTTTTGGGGGCAGCAGAGGAAGGCCCCGTTCCAGCTGTTCTTGTGAAAAAATATCAAGTTCCTCGAAAAGATAGATCATTTGTCCAAATTCTCCTGAAAAAATTCATCTGATTTCCATTAGTATACCATATTATTTTCCATAAAACCTTTCAGACATAGTTTGTTCATCAAATATTTATTGTTTTCCTACGGAAAAAGTGCTAAAATAGGCTGGTATGTTAAACAAATTGTATAATATTACAGGAAAAGAAATCCGTCATATTCCACAATATGACATCTAAAAATATAGACAGGAGTTAAGAGCTAAATGAACATGTTTTCAAAAGTTTTCGGAAGCCGCAGTCAGAGAGAGGTTAAGCGTATCATGCCTCTCGTTAAGAAAATTGAAGACCTGCGTCCTGAAATGCAGAAATTAACCGACGAAGAACTTCGCGGTAAGACAAGAGAATATAAGAAACGTCTGGAAGAAGGAGCAACCTTGGATGACCTTCTGCCAGAGGCATTTGCTACCGTCCGTGAGGCTGCCAAGCGAGTACTTGGAATGGAGCACTTCGAGGTACAGCTGATCGGTGGTATCGTTCTTCATCAGGGACGTATCGCTGAGATGAAGACTGGTGAAGGTAAGACATTAGTTTCTACACTTCCAGCATACTTGAATGCTCTTGAAGGAAAGGGCGTTCACATCGTTACAGTTAATGATTACTTAGCAAAGCGTGATGCAAACTGGATGGGACAGGTTCACCAGTTCTTAGGTTTAAGTGTTGGTGTTATCTTAAATAGCTATGATAATGCAGAACGCCAGGCAGCTTATAACTGTGATATTACTTATATTACTAATAATGAATTAGGTTTCGATTATCTTCGTGACAACATGGTTATTTACAAGAAAGATCTTGTACAGAGAGAACTGAATTATGCCATTGTCGATGAGGTCGATTCCGTATTGATTGATGAGGCAAGAACCCCGCTTATCATTTCCGGTCAGAGTGGTAAGTCCACAGACCTTTACAAAGCATGTGATGTACTTGCAAGACAGATGCAGCGTGGTACTTCTGATGGTGAACTGTCTAAGATTGATGCCATCATGGGTATTGATATCGAAGAAGATGGAGACTTCCTCGTTAACGAGAAAGATAAGCAGGTTATGCTTACGACAGAAGGTGTGAAGAAAGTAGAACAGTTCTTCCACATTAAGAACCTTGCAGATGCAGAGAACTTAGAGATTCAGCATAACATTATCCTTGCTCTTCGTGCACATAATCTTATGTTCCGCGACAGAGATTACGTAGTAAAAGATAACGAAGTGCTTATCGTTGATGAGTTTACCGGACGTATCATGCCAGGCCGTCGTTATTCTGATGGTTTACATCAGGCAATCGAGGCAAAGGAACATGTAAAGGTTAACAGAGAGTCTAAGACACTTGCTACGATCACATTCCAGAACTTCTTTAATAAGTATAAGAAGAAAGCCGGTATGACTGGTACAGCTATGACAGAGGACAAGGAGTTCATGGATATTTATGGAATGGACGTAGTTGAGATTCCTACAAATAAGCCAATGATTCGTGTGGATCATGAAGATGCCATCTACATGACAAAGAAAGAAAAGTTAAATGCTGTTATCAATGATATTGTAGAATCCCACAAGAAGGGGCAGCCAGTCTTGGTTGGTACCATTAATATCGATACATCTGAAGAAGTAAGCGAACTCTTAAGCAAGAGGGGAATCAAGCATAATGTACTGAATGCGAAGTTCCATGAATTAGAGGCGGAGATTGTTTCCCATGCCGGTGAAAGAGGAGCTGTTACAATCGCAACAAACATGGCTGGCCGTGGTACCGACATCAAGCTTGAAGATGGTGTTGCAGAACTTGGCGGTTTAAAGATTATCGGTACAGAAAGACATGAGAGTAGACGAATTGATAACCAGTTACGTGGTCGTGCCGGTCGTCAGGGTGACCCAGGTGAATCTAAGTTCTACTTATCTCTTGAAGATGATTTAATGCGTCTGTTCGGTTCTGAGAGAATGATGGGTGTCTATAAGGCATTAAAGATTCCGGAAGGTGAAGAGATTCAGCATAAGACAATCACAAAACAGATTGAAAAGGCACAGAAGAAGATTGAGAACAACAACTTCGGTATCCGTCGTAATCTTCTCGATTATGACCAGGTGAACAATGATCAGAGAGAGGTTATTTACGCAGAAAGACGTCGTGTATTGAATGGTGAGAGCATGCGTGATGTTGTTTACAAGATGATTAAAGACGTTGTTGCTGACGATGTGAACATGGTCGCAGGCGAGCAGCCATTAAAAGAGTTAAATCTTGTAGAACTGAACGAGTCTTTAAGAAGAAAGATTCCATTAGAGCCAATCACTCTTACAGATGAAGAAAAAGAGAAGAACGACAAAGAAGCTCTGATCTCTCGTCTGCAGGATGAAGCAATGAAGGTTTACCATAAGAAAGAAAAAGACTTCAACGAATTTGCCAAAGTTAATGTGCCAGAGGAAGGTGTAGAACTTGGCGAAGAAGATGCAGCAATCTTTAACGATGGTATCCGTGAGGTAGAGAGGGTTATCCTTCTTAAAGTTATTGACAGTAAGTGGATGAACCACATTGATGATATGGATCAGCTCCGTGAGAGTATCGGACTTCAGTCCTACGCACAGAAAGACCCAGTTGTTCAGTATAAATTCCTTGGATACGATATGTTTGAGGAAATGACAAAGAACATTCGTCACGATACTGTTGGTGCATTAATGCACGTTCAGATTGAGCAGAAGGTTGAGAGAGAACAGGTGGCACAGGTAACAGGAACGGACAAAGACGATTCTGCATCCAATGGCCCGGTTGTCCGCAAAAATGATAAGATCAGCAGAAATGCACCGTGTCCATGCGGAAGCG
>ERZ779762.1623-NODE-1623-length-12107-cov-1.916362_pt1 | contig 12107 bp, 6 predicted proteins | sample MGYA00511887_ERZ779762 | MGnify/ENA primary metagenome ERZ779762 (study PRJEB29588, sample SAMEA2163052) | human gut metagenome | biome: human gut; feature: human-associated habitat; material: faeces | place: Denmark | collected 2008/2010 ...
TTCAGAGAACAGTTCCGTACGGTACCAATGTGGTAGTCAACGAAGTTATGGATGCGAAGGGCGTGGATGCAACTACAGCTATGACTCTTCTCCAGAACGAAAGACTTCTCACAGTTGATTTCGATGACAATGCTATAACAGGAGCATTCAGATATCTCATCAACAATATCGGCCGTGTGATGGACTTCTTCACATCAAAGAATCCTGATAAGCCTATTGATGATGTATTTCTCACAGGTGATGGAGCCCTTATCAAGGGAATCGACGGCTTGTTCAAGGTTCAGCTCAATGTATCAACCAGAGTAATGGATACATTGTATAACATCAAATTTGACCCAAAGATTGATCTCAAGATTTATAATCCTGTATATCTCATGGTTCCTATCGGAGCTGCCTTTGACCCTATGGGCTTCGAGCTTGGTGAGACTGGCAGCAAGGGTGGTGCAAGCAGTGTTGACACAACACCACTGGTTATAGCATTTATCATCATAGCAGTCATAGTTGCAGGTGGTGTTACAGCGTACTCATTTATAGCTAAGAATAAGGCTCAGTCAAAGCTTGACCAGGTGAACAGAGATATTGATTCTATCAAGGATATAGAGCAGATCGTACAGGACTATGAGGATGCAGAGTCTGTATACATGGATGCTCAGAATATGTACAGCTACACAGAGAACCTCAATGAGAATGTTGGAACACTTATTGCGGAGCTTGAGGACAAGATGCCAAAGGGAATCAGTCTTACAGCGTTTGATTCATCTTCAACAGAGGTTAGTTTCACAGGTAACACGAAGTCGTACGAGGATATAGCTGCATTTGCAATAAACCTCAAGGATATAGAGTGCATAGACAATTCATTCGTTCAGTCTGTCACTGAGAATGTGGATCAGCAGAGCGGGGATACAACATACGACTTTACAGTTACATGTATCTACAAGGATGTAAATGCAGATGACACCGAGACTTCAACAGATGAAGTATCAGTTAATTAAGGAGGGACTATCATGGATTCAATCACAAAGGGACAGAGAAATCTATTATTATTCTTATTGGGAATTGCTATCTTAGTGCTTCCTATAAGATTTCTTGCCATGGGCAATTTCGATGACAAGAAGAGTATTGAGAGTCAGTACAACGAGAGACAGACATATTACAACAGCCTGCTTGAGAAGGATGCGAACAGACAGCAGTACATAGCTGACACTGAGAAGTACAAGGCAGACTATGAGGCTGTTCTTGCAGAATTTCCATCAGAGCTGTATCAGGATAACACGATCATGTATTTACAGGGTGTAAAGGATAAGTATAAGTTCAACTTTCCTAGTGTAACAATGGGTGAGGAGACACTTTTCTATACACTTGGCGCAGGCGCTGTGGGCGACGTTACCGTTGCTGATAATTCAAGTGCTTCAACAGATGCAGCAGCATCTGACGTGACTATAGATGAGTCAGCAGCTACAGCATCAGGTTACAACTGCTATTCAGCATCATTCCCTGTCACATACGAGGGAGACTACAAGGATATCAAGGATGTCATCGACTACATCAAGAATGGTGATTACAGAATGACTCTTGACGATGTCACTATAGCATTCAACGAACAGACAGGAAAGTATGAGGGAGATATGACTATAACCTCATATGCAGTAAACGGTGATGACAGAACTACAGATCACGCAGATGTGAATGTACAGACAGGTACAAACAACATCTTTGGAAACCCAACAGTAAAGTCTACTACGACTACGACCACAACAACAGCCCAGTAGATGCATACACTTAAATGGAGTGAACAAATAAATGGTTAAATCAAACAATAAAGGATTTAGTTTAGTAGAGATTATAATCGCTGCTGCCATATTTGCCATTCTGATCTATCCGATAACCAATGCATTGATCACAGCCACGAAGACGGGTACTACATCGACGAAGAAGCAGTATGCAGTCGAGAAGGCTGAGGAGATCATGGAGATCTTTAAGACCGCTGATCTGTCAGGAAATGTGAATATTCCTGATGGCAATGGAACAAAGACATATTCCTTTACAAAGGGAACACCATCGGGAAAGTCTATTACATTGCCGAATTCTAAAACGGCGGAATATTCGGACACAACCTATACCTGCAACGATGTATCCATAGGAAAATCTTATGAGACCTACACCTGTCAGGTGGATGTGAATGATGCGGCATATCAGGTCCTTAAGAATGGATATGTGCTTGCAGGTCTTGATGGTGGTGCGACATTCAAGAGCGATGAAAGTGGCGCCATACAGACTAATGCTACGGAATCGGGAACTATCAGAAATCTGGACAGCAAACAGTCGGCTATAATTTAGCCGCAACAGGCAGCAATCTTGATAATCTCGCATATCAGTATTTCCTGGATGCGAAGCTTGACGTGCTGAGAAAGTATGATGTGCAGTACAACCATTATCTTTCCGGTGGTGGAACATTCGATGAGGATCATTTCCAGAAGAATACCAAGATCAAGATATCAAAGCTGGGATCCACATATACAGTTGAGTGTTATGTGGAATACACAGATTATACAACGGTCTCAGTTATCAGATCACAGTATGAGAGCTCAGGCAAAAATGTATACAAGCCTACAACCTTATATGGTGATGGAATAGTATACAAGCAGGAGTTTACGAATGGTCTGCCACCTGTGTATCTTCTCTATGTTCCGGCGATATACAATGGTTCATACTGTACGACAGATACCATAACGGTGGATAATTCAGGAATATCTGAGAAGGCGGATGTGTATGTATTCGAGACGACAGCAGAGCTCAGCGATACATACAAGAAGATCATACGTGAGCAGTTCAATGTGGCGAACGTTGATGATCTTACATATACGAATGCAGGAAAGAACACCAAGATGTCAGATGTCAAGGTGAGACTTAAGCTGGCAGCGGGAGCAAAGTCGTCAGATCTTAATGTATATGCCAACTTTGACTTTGACAATGTTAATTCTGACTATCCTGTAGCTCGTTTGACAGAGGATCAGAGTGACAGTGTATATATGTACGATATAACAGTTACTTTGACAGATAGTAAAGGAAACAAGACGACGGTTACTGGAACAAGGGGGAAGTAACAGATGATTGAGAGATTAAAGCGAAAGCTTAGGCATAACGATGATCACGGTTCAAGTTTCGTCCTTGTAATAGTCGCAACCACATTTATGTGCATTCTTGCTTCAGCGATACTTATGGGAGCTATGATGACATACAAGCTCAAGTTTTATAAGCTGAATTCCCTGAATAACTTTTATGAGGTAGAAACTGCACTTGATGAGATGTATGCGGGGGTAGGCGCAGCGACCAATGAGCACCTTTATTCAGCGTATACAACTACGGCTGAATTGGTTGTTGTGTATGATACTAAGGCTCAGGCGTATACTACCCTTGACAATAAATCGGCAAATGAGCTTTTCAAAAAGCTTTTCATGACAGGCTTTGTTGCAGATACAAACTATAAGAGCCTTAAGAACGTGACAGATACACTTCAGTCTTTCATATCTAATGAGTATGATGCAGTGGACAATCCGGATGGTGTCAGACTTGATACATCGAACATGAAGCTTATATATACTGATGTTAATAACAAGACAACAACTCAGTATTATAAGAATAATGGAGGAATTAAGACGGAGAAGCAGTCGGGTTACGAAAATGACAAGGTTCAGTCTGTCACATTCAAGAATGTGTGTGTTAAGAGAAGTGTGAATCTGCAAGGATCAACAGCAGGAACCTATGAGCAGTCTATCACTACGGACATTGTTCTCACGGAGCCTGAGTACAATGTTTCATTTGATACAAGCAGTGTATCAAACAATACATTGTATGAGTATGCGATACTTGCAGATATGGGTGTTGAAGTTGGCGAGGACAATGATAATAAGACAACAGATGCGCAGGTAAAGGGTAATATCTACGCAGCAAGCGATTATTACAATAAGGATTATAACGATGTAGCCGAGACAAAGGTTACGAACAAATATGAGAGTAAGCCTAGTACAATGTGGGGAACAAAGGACAGCAGTGCTTATTCCGGAATATTTGTAAATGGAAAAAATACATCACTTACACTCAACTCTGATGTTGTTGTGTGTTCAGGTTCTCTTGCAGCATACAATGGAGCAGAGATAAACCTTTCAGGTCGTACACAGACTCTTTCAGAGCTTTGGGCAGACAATATTGTCATAGGTGGAAAGGATGGCGGTTCTCTTAAGGCTTCTGCTGATGCATATATCTTTGATGATACAGAGCTTAACGCAGAGAAGGCGAGCCTGAAGTTTACTCAGGGAAGTTATTTTGGATATAGCTACAATGCTCAGGATACAAGAAGCCTGAATTATCTTAGACAGAAGGGATACCTGGCAACCGGATATAAGCTGAGATCACACTTCAGTGACAGTGCGATCATAGTAAATGGTAAGAATTCAACACTTGATCTTCAGGAACTTAATTCACTGTATATAGCAGGGAAGTCATACATTGAGTTCTCTAAGATTGCAGCGTCCAGTGTTCCTGAGGATGACGAGAATATAACAGTTGATGAGAATGCAGATTATGCATTCACCACACTGGAGGATTATTCCACAGGACAGTCTCTTGATGTGAAGACAAACCAGCTTATGTTCCTTACCCAGTGGTCTGTAGTGAACAACACTGAGAAGGTTGACCCTGACACAGGAATCACTACAGTTACACTTCAGTTCCCAAAGACATTTGAGGCAGATGCGAACATACTTGATCTGTATGATGATTTCCTCAATGATCTTGCTACAGAGGGAGATAAGGGTGTAACAGCAATTAAGCAGACTGTTTCAGGACATGATTATTATTATCTGTATATTGAGGATGGAAAGGATTCATCCAATGTAAGCAATGCTGAGAAGTTTGCTGAGAAATATTACAAGCTTCTTCAGGATTACGGTGATGAGATAAGCAGTAAACTCTATAATGTACAGAAATATGAGCAGTTCCAGGTTAAGCTGGTTCTTCCGGCAGAGGGCAAGATAAATGCAAGCGGTGCTGTCACAGATCAGAATAACGATGATTCGCTGTTCCTGAGAGCATCCACAACTACCACAATGGATGTGGCTACAGCGCTTGATAATGTTTCAACAGGCAAGGTGTTTACTAACATCCTTGGTAACAAGGGTTCAGACAACAATAAAAAGGTATTTAATGACCTCAAGGCGGATGCTGCAGAGCTTTCAGGAAGTTCAGTTGCAAATGATGAAGAGACTACAAGTAATTTCCTCTCATATATGTATATAAATATGAAGGATCATCTGTCAGTTCTCAACAAGAAGGATGAGGCAACTAAGCCTGATGTAAATGCGTGGGAGATTGCAGGCTATAGCAAGTCAGCAAGTGGATATACAAGTACATATAATAAGGATAAAGATGAATATTCATATGATTACAGTATCACTCCTTTAAATCACTATGTTGATTTTGCTTATGTATTTAGCAGGAACCTTTCAATTGAGAATACAATTGGAAATGCAACAGATAATGAGGCTAAAACCATAGTTATCAATTCTGGTGATGTTAAGCTCCAGCCAAACAATGGTGATGGATCATTCCAGGGAATTATAATTGCCGGTGGTAATGTAAGATTTGATGAGAATGTTAAGAGCTTCAGAGGTATGATAATCACTGGATCAAAGCTTATAATTGACCATAATATGTCAATATCAGCAGACGCTGCATTTGTTGCAAATCTTCTTGAACAGTGTTCAGAGAGCACAGACGAAAAGCTCAATACGCTTACAACAAAGGTGCTGAAGAACTATACATCATCCAAGAGCGAAGGTAACACAGAGGTAACAGGAGCATCAATATCAGACATCTCATATGAAGATATTCTTGTATTCCAGAACTGGAAGAAGAATGTTGAATAGGGGGTGTAGCTGATGAAGAATTGTATAAAATCAAATAATGGATACACGCTTATAGAGATGATAATTGTTATTGCTATAATTGCAGTAATGTCAGGCGTGGGCTTTCTCACTATATCATCAATAAGAGCGTCTCAGGCAACTGCTTCACTGCAGAAGTTTGACAGTGAATTGTCGGCGCTTGAGATGAGAACTAGGACGCAAAAAAGTGGAGAGGCGGTAAGGATAGTCCAGAATGGTGCTAATTACGATATTTTCTATGGTATATGCGCTGATGGAAGGGCGGAGTCATTTACTGCTAATTCATCTGCACCTGACAAGGTGCTGGAGAGAGTTACGATATATTATGCTGACGATTACGATGCAGATTCAGTGACTACTCCTCTTTCAGAGCAGGTTATTATTATCAGGAAATCTGACAGTCAGGTGCTGACTGGATATGGAGAGTATCGTTTCTGCAAGTATAACAGCAACAATACTGTTGGAAGGGTCAACCTGAACCAGTATACAGGCGGTCATACATATGGAAAGAATTAGGGGGTGTGAAGAATGATATGTAGAAATAAAGACAAGGGCTTCACATTCATAGAGCTTATACTGTATATGGCAATCTTGGGAATATTCATGGTTGCTGTCATGTCCCTTATATCTACAACTGTTGCGTCACATAAGAAGCAGTCGTCCAGACAGAAGCTTCAGTCTCAGGCGACTGAGACATATGATGCGATAGCAGACATACTGATGGGGGCAAGTGATATCAAGATTGATGGAACTGCTTACGTACAGACTGGAACATCATTCACTCAGGTTACAGGAAGCTTTATTGTTCCTGAGGATACGTATGTGAAATCCGCAGGATCGGGAAGCACACTCCGTAAGCAGGGAGGCGTTGCTGATGTAATCCAGGATATAGTGTCAGATAGCGGTGTGATAAAGAAAAAAAGCAATAGCTATGATATAGCGGATGTTAAGCCTTTTGGCGGCGCTGGTGCTTCAGAGGATGTGCACACATTTATAGATGCTGATTATCTGTGGGTTCAGTATTCATCTGAGCTAGATAAGACTGCATTCTGTACGATTACCTACAGCAAGACAGACAAGAAATTGTATGTTTTCAGACAGGAGATGAGTGATGAAACGCTTAATCAGGCAAAGCAGGATCTCAAGAGCAGCGATTCAGCAAAGGTAAATCAGGCACAGGCGGTGCTTTCATCGTGTACAAAGTATGTGGATGCAAGCTCCAAGAAAGGTACAGTGCTTGCTAACAACGTGAAAAGCTTTCAGCTTCAGGTCAATCCTGCAGACAATAGTGTTGCAGTGATTATTGGATTTGAAGACACAAAAACAAAAGAGACATATAAAGTAACAAGTGTAGTTGGACTCAGAAATTCATTCGTGCTCAAGAAGCATGAGTGGGATTAATAGAGGAGGAAAATACAGTGTTTAAGAATAAAAAAATAGTCTTATCATCTATAGCTATTATATTCGCACTTGTAGTCAGCTCTATATTTGTGAATTATACACTGGCTAACTCCGATTCTCAGGCTTCCCTGAGTGATGCGAACGGCAGCGGAAGCAAATCTACAAGTCTGACAGGATTGTCCAATATCGATCTGGCAGTCAAGAACTCCAACGATGCTGGCAAGAAACAGACAGGAGAGGACAAATTCAGAATCGTCCAGATAGTACCTGATTCATATAGTGGTAATGCAGATATGGATGAGAAGCTGAAGGAAACCGTCACTGATAGCAAGTTTTCAGGTGATGCGAAGAAGCTGACAGGATACGATTCAACAACATATCTCTGGAGATATGTGTATGCAGGTGAGTATTTTAGACTTGCAGTGTTCAATGGATATAAGACGATAAGCGATAACATGGCTGCCGGTGCGGTGACTCTTACAACTTGTACAGTCAGCGAGCTGAACAGCATGGATACAACAGCCCAGGGAATCCTCAATCAGGCGGATTTCATATATATTTGGGCAAATGGTGCCAGTGATTATGCCAGCACATCAAATGATATAAGCGAGGATCTGTATAACTGGCTGGATGCGTATGCTACAGCAAACTCACATCCTATAGCATTGTGTACAGGAACTCTGTGTACATCAGAGCCAGAGCTTATAACAGGAAATAATGATGATTACAGAATGGGTGCACTTGCATACAAGCTGATCACCAAGGGTGCTGTGGCAAGATATGATAATGTCCTTGTTACAGAGCCGGATTTCTTTAAGACACTTTATCAGGAGGCAGATGATAACAAGACGACTCCTGATATAAACAAGACAACAAAGACGATCTCTGACTTTATTCTTCAGGCAGAGAGAAAAGCCAGCGAGGGTGGTAGCGATTACCTTAACTATGGAACATACTATAAGTGGTATGAGGGTGTATCAATACTTGATTTCCTTGATGGTAACATACCGGATAATATCAAGGATTCCACATATGATAAGGCTGGTTCAAGATCAGGTCTTACAGGAGACAGAAAGTCGTGGAACTTTGATAATGCCAAGATACTTGTGATTTCAGAGGACGGAGCCGGCAGTGCAATGTTCAGTGAAATCACAGAGAAGAATAGCAGTGCTACACGTGGAGACATGGCTTCTGCTGATTACACATTCAATGCGAAGACAAATACATGGGAATCTGTACAGAAGGCTCCAAACAGCGATCTGACAGGACATATGTATGCGAATGGTACTTCAAGCAGTGGTACAGGTCTTTCAAGATATGTGCCAAGTGGTGCTGATGTTTACCTTATTGACAGTGCCGATCTTGTAGAGGCGATGACCAATGGCGGGAAAGCATTTAAGAATGTCAACTTTGCAACATCATACTATAAGGATGTCAAGACAAAGTCAGTTTCCGGTACAGTGAGATGTACTGATGATGCAGGTGATGCAGTGGATCCAGCAGCAGATATGTATGCATATCTTGTAGTAGAAAATGGAACACAGCTTAATCTGGCAGGAACATCAGTAGATATTCTTATGAAGGCTCCTCTTGAGATGAAAGAGGTTCCGAAACTTGACGAGAATGGTCAGGAGATAAAGGATGCTGATGGCAACACAGTTATGGAGACTGTATACACATACAGCTTTGACAGACTCAGCCCTGAATATAGCTACAAGGTTGTAGTTGGAGGAGATGTCAGTGATGACCAGTTCTCTTATGATGATCTTGTGGTTGGAGTAGCTGATAATTCCGGTCTTGTTGACGGAAGTGATACTGATTATCAGTATGATTTCAATATTAAGACAGTTGACGAGGACAATGTATCAGGATACACATACAGAATAGACGCAGCAGGAACAGAAGATGAGAATGTTGTAGTTACATATCAGGATTTCCAGGAGAATGTTGGTAATGCAGATCTCAATTATGAGTATAAGAGTGATCTTGTATATACTAATCTGGATTTCTCAGATGCGGCAAAGGTTGTTTCGTATGTTACTGGTCTGCATGACAAATATCTCGAAACCCAGGCAGTATTCATGAATGGTACTTATGATAAGCTTGATCTCTCAGAGTATGACTTTGTATTTATTGACAAGGGTACATATAACAAGGAGATAGGTACAGCGGTATTCAAGGATCTGTGCAGTGCAGTCGAGAGTGGACAGTATTTTATAGATTCTTCTAAGGCCGGTGACGGAAAGGGCTCAGGAGATGGCAGTGGCGATGATTCAGATCCAACCATTCCGGTAGTTGATTCACCATCGGCAAAGGCAGTGGCTGATGTTATCAATGCCAGTGTGTATCGCGATGGTTCTGATAACAAGTTCAAGGTACTTGAGATTCAGCCGGATTATCCGATTGATCTTGAGGTGGCAGCACTTCAGGATACCGTAAGTACAGCTTATACAACAAGAAGTGATGGAACAACTAAAATAACAGGAAACTATTATACAGTTCCATCTGATGTAGTAAGTGGTAAGTCTAAACAGGAGCTTGCGGCCAGAACAGAGTATTATGATTTTGATCTTACCAAGGCGAAGATAGCGTATGCTATCGATGGAATATCCATTGGAGATATTCAGCTCACTCAGGTTTCGACCGAGCAGCTCATTGGCATGAAGGAAGATATAGCAGCGACATACGATCTGGTATATATCGGTGGCGATATAAGTGCTATGGATAGAAATCCAGCGGAGATGTACAAAGGACAGAATGATATCGGTAATGCTACGCCGGGTTACACATATCAGATATTCCCAACATTCATCATGTATTACCACACAGGTACACTCAGTCAGTTGATGAATGCATCTACATATAGCCCAGATACAGCACCTATATCAGGATCAACAAATATGCTTGCATCACCAAAGGTTGGTGACAAGTATTACACAACAACATATCTTGCAGAGAATGGTAACGACCTGACAAACACAAAGTATCAGGAGCTTCTCACATACATGGCATCAGGCAGACCGATGATCATAAGTGATGAGCTTACCAGCGTATATGAGAATATGCAGGGTACAAATGCAAATGGTGATAAGCTTTCACAGGCTGAGCTCCTTCAGGGATATTGGTATAAAGATGGAAAGCTTGAGAGAAAGAATTATTATCTCGATCCATCCTCAAGAATGTATCAGTTGGTAGATACTCTCTATGCAAGACATACAGGATCAAATGGATCAAATATTCTGTGGGGATTCGATAAGGATGCAACACAGTATATAAGTGATAAGGATGGAATATACGGTAACAGTTTATGGACAAAGCGTGTTCAGTCACTTGCTGGAGGTAAGTTCAAGGAAACTGATTATATGGACTCAGACGTACAGGATCAGTCATGGTATAAGCGTCCGGGAACAGATACTGTATATTATAACTACAAGGTAGTCTGGGATGATGCTACTTCAGCATCTCTTAACAGACTGGTGACAGGAAGTGCACATAGAACAAGACTTACTATCACTACAAAACCAGTTACATATCAGCAGGGAATACAGCAGACTTACATCAAGTCCAACAGATTACAGTTTACATTCCAGGTTGATGGTGACAAGTCAGTATATAACTACAAGTTGTTTGTAGATGTTGATAAGAATACAAAGTTCGAGAAGGGCGGCGGTGATTATTGTCTTGGGGATAAGATCACAAACGGTCAGGAGAAATCACTGACAGTAGCGCTTGACTCTGAGTTCTTTGGATCAGCAGCATGGTATCTTGAGATAACAGATGAGGAGGGCAATATAGTTGCTTCTTCTACAGGTCTCAGCAAGATAGTAAACAATAACGTATCAAAGAGTGAGATAAATGTTCTTCAGGTTCAGACAATGGCAGAGGGACAGACGGCAACCTCATGGGGAGCAACTGATACACTTTACTTTGATATTGAGTCACAGACAGCTCACAAGATTGCAAAGTACAATGTATTTGCAAACATGGCAGAGCTTGATAACGCTTCAACTACTCAGTATGCAGTTCTTGGAAGACATGAAAACAGATTCGGCGTATATGAGTTTGATACAAACACAGATGCGGATGATTATTATTCGAATCTTGCAGATGAGCTTTCAGAGGATTATGACATAAATCTTGATCTTGTGGTTGCTTCAAGTGATAGAGCTTCATTCAAGACAGGAGATGGAGTAGATGCTCAGTATGATTGCCTTGATACTATGGTAGAAGAGGCTGAGAAGCTTGCCAAGGGTGAGAAGGTTGATGGACATAGTCAGGAAGAGTACGAGAGCCTTGCCGCTGTTGCACTTACAGAATATTCAGCAGCGTCAGCAAAGGTTGCAACGCCAAAGAAGATTCTTGATAACTATCTCAAGAATGCAATAGACTATATTGATGGTAAATATACAGGAACTACAAATTACAGTACATTTATCAATAATTTCAGGACAAGCAATGCAGAGACAAAGAAAGTCCTTCAGTATATGCAGGATACAGGCGATTATTATCTGATATTCTGGCCAAAGTACAACACAATGAATCACTGTGAGGGTGACTTCAAAGCAGGAAAGATGTCAGATGATTTCGGAGCTGATTTTGCTAAGTATTATTCAGATTATGTGACAGCAAAGAACGCAGAACTTGAGGCAAAGGATAAGTACAATACTTACCTCAGACGTTCATATGGTAAGAGCTTTATGAAGAACATGTACTCAATACTTGTTCTTGGACCATCGGATTCATTTGGTGGATTTAAGGTTGACT
>ERZ779762.1631-NODE-1631-length-12081-cov-4.187011_pt1 | contig 12081 bp, 11 predicted proteins | sample MGYA00511887_ERZ779762 | MGnify/ENA primary metagenome ERZ779762 (study PRJEB29588, sample SAMEA2163052) | human gut metagenome | biome: human gut; feature: human-associated habitat; material: faeces | place: Denmark | collected 2008/2010 ...
ACAGCTGGTAACAACCGTCTTGGCGGTGATGACTTCGACCAGAGAATCACAGACTACATGCTTTCCGAGTTCAAGAGAACTGAGGGCGTTGACTTAAGCAACGATAAGATGGCTCTTCAGAGACTGAAAGAAGCTGCTGAGAAAGCAAAGAAAGAGCTTTCTTCCGCAACAACAACCAATATCAACCTGCCATTCATCACAGCAACAGCTGAGGGACCGAAGCACTTTGATATGAACCTTACAAGAGCAAAATTTGATGAACTTACACATGACCTTGTTGAGAAGACAGCAGAGCCGGTACGCCGTGCACTTTCTGATGCAGGTCTTACCAATGCAGATCTTGGCCAGGTACTTCTGGTTGGCGGATCTACACGTATCCCGGCTGTACAGGACAAAGTAAGACAGCTGACAGGCAAAGAGCCAAGCAAGGCCCTGAACCCAGATGAGTGTGTTGCACTTGGTGCTTCTATCCAGGGCGGTAAGCTTTCCGGTGAGGCTGGTGCAGGTGACATCCTTCTTCTTGATGTTACTCCGCTTTCCCTGTCTATTGAGACAATGGGAGGTATTGCAACCCGTCTGATCGAGAGAAACACAACAATCCCGACCAAGAAGAGCCAGATCTTCTCCACAGCAGCAGACAATCAGACAGCTGTAGACATCAACGTATTACAGGGTGAGCGTCAGTTCGCGAAAGACAACAAGTCCCTTGGACAGTTCCGTCTGGATGGAATCCCGCCAGCACGTCGTGGTGTTCCGCAGATCGAGGTTACATTTGATATCGATGCCAACGGTATTGTAAATGTATCTGCTAAGGATCTTGGAACAGGTAAAGAGCAGCACATCACAATCACAGCTGGTTCCAACATGTCCGAGTCCGAAATCGACAAGGCTGTTAAGGAAGCTGCTGAGTTCGAAGCTCAGGATAAGAAACGTAAAGAGGCGATTGATACAAAGAACAATGCAGACTCCATGGTATTCCAGGTTGAGAATGCACTGAAGGAAGCAGGCGACAAGCTTGATGCAAATGATAAGGCTGCTGTAGAGGCTGACTTAAATGCATTAAAAGATATCCTTGCAAAATATACAAATACAGAAGATCTTGGCGATGCTCAGGTTGCAGAGATCAAAGCAGCTCAGGAGAAGATGATGGAAAGTGCTCAGAAGCTTTTCGCAAAGATGTATGAGGCACAGAACCCACAGGGCGGCGCTGGCCAGGCCGGACCGGACATGGGCGGAGCTTCCCAGGGCGGAAATGAAGCAGGCTACGGCGATGATGTTGTAGACGCTGACTACAAAGAAGTTTAATAAGTAATAATTTCATAAGTAAAGTTCCGGAATTCTGGAACAGGAACCAGCAGCCCGGCCGTGAGTTTTCATGACCGGGCAATGGCGGTAGAAGACACTAAAAGGATATGTCGCCCGTTGGTGACAGCAAAATGAAGACGTTAGGAAAAGAAAGAAATCATGGCTGATAAAAGAGATTACTACGAAGTCTTAGGCGTTGACAAAAACGCTGATGAGGCTACCTTAAAAAAAGCATATCGTCAGCTTGCCAAGAAGTATCATCCCGATGTGAATCCGGGAGATAAGGAAGCTGAAGCAAAATTCAAAGAGGCAACAGAGGCTTACAGCATCTTAAGTGACCCGGACAAGAGAAGACAGTACGACCAGTTTGGCCACGCTGCTTTTGAAAACGGAGGCGGTGGCGGAGCAGGAGGCTTCGGAGGCTTTGATTTCTCCGGTTCTGATATGGGTGACATTTTCGGAGATATCTTCGGAGATTTGTTCGGAGGCGGCGGAAGCCGCAGACGTGCCAACAATGGCCCTATGAAAGGTGCCAATCTGCGTGCGCGTGTGAACATCACCTTTGAGGACGCTGTATTTGGATGTGATAAAGAGCTTGAGATCACTTTGAAGGATGAGTGTACCACCTGTCATGGAACTGGAGCCAAGGCTGGTACTTCACCAGTTACCTGTCCGAAATGTAATGGTGAGGGACAGATCGTCTATACCCAGCAGTCCATGTTCGGTATGGTACGTAATGTACAGGTGTGCCCGGACTGTCATGGTTCCGGTAAGATCATCAAGGACAAATGTCCGGATTGCCGCGGTACCGGATACATTTCCAACCGCAAGAAGATCAAGGTATCCATTCCGGCTGGTATTGACAATGGCCAGAGCATCCGTATCCGTGATAAAGGCGAGCCAGGAACAAACGGCGGCCCAAGAGGAGATCTTCTTGTAGAAGTAAATGTAGGACGCCATCCGATTTTCCAGAGACAGGATATGAATATTTATTCTACTGCACCAATTACTTATGCACAGGCAGCACTTGGCGGTGAAGTGAAGCTGAACACAGTAGACGGTGAAATGCTCTATGAGGTGAAGCCGGGAACCCAGACCGATACCAGAATCCGTCTGAAGGGCAAAGGTGTTCCGTCTCTTCGCAACAAGAATGTCCGCGGTGACCACTATGTTACACTGGTTGTCCAGGTACCGACCAATCTGAATGAGGAAGCCAAGGAAGCACTTCGCAAATTTGATGAGGCATGCGGAAACCGTCCTGCAGGCGGCACATCAGATGGTTCCGAGAAGTCCGAGAAAAAGAAAAAAAGCTTCATGGACAAATTAAAAGAGACCTTTGAAGAGTAAAAAACAGACTTTTTCCATAAAAGAATAAAGAAAAGGGGAGATATCCTCTTTTCTTTTTTTGTTACTTATTGTATATTAGAGAGTAGACGCAAGAATCCGGAAAGGAGTTTTGCATGAAAACAAAGAAAAAAGATGTGTTAAACAGATTTTTGCCGCTGTGGGCCATTCCTCCTCTTGTTACGATCCTGGCAGTGAATTGCCTGATCTACTGGGGAAGCAGCGCCCTTACAGCCAGTCGGTATCATTATGATTTTACAATGGCATTTGACAGGGCAGTTCCCTTACTGCCTGGCTTTGTGTGGATTTATATTCTGGCTTTTCCGTTCTGGGCTGCTGGTTATATGCTGGCGGCAAGACGGGGAAAGGACATGTTTTACCGGTTTGTTGCAACCGATCTGACTATTCATCTGATTTGTTTTCTGATTTTTATTCTGGTACCGACCACCAACATCAGGCCGGAGATCGCAGGAGATACCATCTCCCAGAAGGTACTTCTTCTGGTCTATGCCCTGGATGGAGGAAGTGCTCCTTCCAATCTTTTCCCGTCTATTCACTGCTATGTAAGCTGGATGTGCTGGAAAGGTGTGGCAGGGTCTTCGGCTATTCCAAAATGGTATCAGAAATTTTCCATGGTGTTTGCGGTTCTGGTTATTATATCCACACAGGTTCTGAAACAGCATTATATTGTGGATGCGGTTCTGGCTCTGGTGCTGGTAGAGTTTTTCTGGAGATTCTACCAGAAAGGGCAGCGGCATAACTGGGTGGTAAAGATATTTGACCGGAAAAAAGAATGACAGATTTTATGACGGGGATTGCTTTCCCCAAATTTATAAAAACAATCAAGATTGGAGAATGAATATGAAGTGGAATCGCTTTACGATTAAAACCAAAACAGAGGCGGAGGATGTGATCATTTCCGCACTTGCAGACGTAGGCGTGGAGGGTGTTGAAATTCAGGACAAGCAGCCGCTTACTGAGACAGATAAGGAGCAGATGTTTGTGGATATTATGCCAGAAGGTCCTGCAGATGACGGAATTGCCTATCTGAATTTCTATCTGGAGGAGGATACAGAGGTGGAGCCTGTTCTGGAAAGAGTGCGCGGCGTTCTGGAGGAAGTGCGCGGATACATGGACATCGGCGAGGGCACCATCACCGAATCCCAGACTGAGGACAAGGACTGGATCAACAACTGGAAGGAATTTTTCCATCAGTTCTATGTGGATGATATCCTGATCGTTCCCTCCTGGGAAGAAGTGAAGGAAGAGGACAAGGACAAAATGATCCTTCACATTGATCCAGGCACTGCATTCGGAACCGGAATGCATGAGACCACCCAGCTGGTGATCCGTCAGCTGAAGAAATTTGTGACAAAGGATACCCAGATGCTGGATGTAGGAACCGGAAGCGGTATTCTTGGAATCGTAGCGCTGAAGCTTGGAGCAGCCCATGTGGTAGGAACTGACCTGGATCCATGTGCAATCCCAGCTGTAGCAGATAATAAAGCGGCCAACGGAATCAAGGACGAGACCTTTGATATGCTCATCGGCAACATTATTGATGATAAGGAAGTTCAGGATACCGTAGGCTATGAGAAATACGACATTGTAACAGCCAACATTCTGGCTGATGTACTGGTACCTCTTACCCCGGTTATTGTAAATCAGATGAAGAAAGGGGCATACTACATTACCTCCGGAATCCTGGATGTGAAGGAAGAGGTAGTGGTAAAGGCAGTTCAGGATGCAGGCCTTCAGCTGGTTGAGGTAACACATCAGGGCGAATGGGTATCTGTAACTGCAAGAAAGGAATAATTATGCAGCGCTTTTTTGTGGAACCGTATCAGGTTCAGGAAGAAGAACACCGCATCACCCTGACAGGCCCGGATGTGAACCATATGAAAAATGTGCTTCGCATGCGTATTGGTGAGGATGTGTGGATCAGCGATGGCGGCCAGAAGGAATACCACTGCACCATAGAGGCCTTTGAGGAAGAGGGAGCAGTCCTTCATATTCTTTATGCGCAGGAGCCCCAGTATGAGCTTCCAAGCCGTATTTACCTGTTCCAGGGACTTCCCAAAGGGGACAAAATGGAGCTGATCATTCAGAAGGCTGTGGAGCTTGGTGCCTACAGCGTGGTTCCAGTGGAAACCAAGCGATGCGTGGTGAAGTTGGATGAGAAGAAAGCAGCCAAAAAGACTGCAAGATGGCAGCAGATCGCAGAAAGTGCAGCCAAGCAGTCCAAGCGCATGCTGATCCCGGAAGTGAAGAAGGCAATGAGCTGGAAGGAAGCCATCGCTTTTGCCAAAGAGCTGGATGTGCTTCTGATCCCTTATGAGCTTGCCAAGGGCATGAAAGAAACCAGAGAGATTCTGGCCGCTATAGAGCCGGGACAGTCTGTGGGAATTTTCATCGGGCCGGAGGGCGGCTTTGAAGAGGAAGAAGTTCAGGCTGCCATGGAAGCTGGCGCAAAGCCGGTTACTTTGGGAAAAAGAATCCTGCGCACAGAGACAGCAGGCATGACCATGCTGTCTATTCTGATGTTTACGCTGGAAAAAGAGGACGAATAGAAATGGAAGCATATTTTGATAACTCTGCCACTACAAGGTGTTATAAGGAAGTGGCAGACATTGTAGTGAAGACCATGACTGAGGATTTTGGCAATCCTTCTGCCATGCATTTGAAGGGCGTGGAAGCGGAGAAATATGTCCGCGATTCTGCACAGACACTGGCCAGGCTTCTGAAGGTCAATGAGAAAGAAATCATTTTTACCTCCGGAGGAACAGAGTCTAACAATCTGGCCCTATTTGGCGGAGCAGAAGCCAACAAAAGAATGGGCAATCACATTATCACAACCGCTGTAGAGCATGCTGCTGTAGGACAGCCTGTGGAGCGCCTGGGGCAGATGGGCTATGAGGTGACCATTGTTCCGGTAGATGAAAGAGGCGTAGTTCGCTTAGATGCTCTTGAGAAGGCACTTCGCGAGGACACTATTTTGGTTTCCACCATGTATGTGAACAACGAGGTGGGAGCTGTGATGCCTGTGGAAGAGATTGCCAGGCTTGTTCATGAGAAAAGCCCGAAGGCTTTTTACCATGTAGATGCCATCCAGGCATTCGGCAAGTACCGGATCTACCCGAAGAAGCTGGGAATCGATATGCTTTCCGTAAGCAGCCATAAGATCCACGGACCAAAGGGCGTTGGATTTTTGTACATCAATGACAAGGTGCGGGTTCAACCCCAGATTCTTGGAGGCGGACAGCAGGCAGGAATGCGCTCCGGTACAGACAATGTGCCGGGAATTGCAGGCCTTGGTGTAGCTGCCAAGATGGTATACACAGATTTTGAGGAAAAGATCAAGCATATGTACCAGCTGAAGGAGCACCTTGCAGAGGGATTTTTGAAGCTTCCGGATGTGCGTCTCAACGGCATGGAGCTTTGGGAAGGAGCACCTCAGATCTTAAGCGCCAGCTTTATGGGCGTAAGAAGTGAGGTTCTGCTTCACACATTGGAGGACAGGGGCATTTATGTTTCAGCAGGAAGCGCCTGCTCCAGCCATAAGCGTAAGGCAGCCGGCACCTTAAGTGCTATGGGAATGGAAGCTGCCCAGAGGGAGAGCACCCTGCGCTTTAGTTTTTCAGAGGAAAATACATTTGAGGAAGTGGATTACTGCCTGGAGGTATTAGGACAGGTACTTCCCATGTTAAGAAGATATTCCAGACACTAAGAGGAGGAAACGAAATGATATTTCACGCATTTCTGATCAAATACGCAGAAATAGCCATTAAGGGCAAGAACAGATACTTATTCGAAGATGCCCTTGTAAAGCAGATGAACATCGCCCTTTCCAAAGTAGAAGGTGAGTTTGAAGTAAAGAAAGAACAGGGAAGAATCTATGTATTCTGCCCGGAGCAGTATGACTATGATGAAACTGTAGAAGCCTTGCAGCATGTATTCGGTATTGTTGGAATCTGCCCTGTAGTGATCTACGAAGATCAGGGATTCGAGCAGATGGCAAAGGACGTAGTTTCCTACATGAAGAACTGCCATCCGAACTACGACGGAAGTTTCAAAGTATATACAAGAAGAGCAAAGAAATCTTATCCGATCACATCCATGGAAGTTAGTGCAGAACTCGGCGGTCGTATCCTGGATGAGTTTCCGGATGCAAGCGTAGATGTACATGAACCGGACCTGACTCTTTCCGTAGAAATCCGAGACAAGATCTATGTATATTCCCAGACCATCAAAGGCGCAGGCGGAATGCCAATCGGCACAAACGGAAAAGCTATGCTTCTCCTTTCTGGCGGAATCGACAGCCCGGTAGCAGGTTACATGATCGCAAAACGTGGTGTTAAGATTGACGCTGTATATTTCCACGCTCCGCCATACACAAGCGAAAGAGCAAAACAGAAAGTTGTAGACCTGGCAAAACAGGTAGCAAAATACAGTGGACCAATCCGCCTTCATGTAGTGAACTTCACAGATATCCAGCTCTATATTTACGATCAGTGTCCGCACGATGAGCTGACTATCATTATGCGTCGTTACATGATGCGTATTGCAGAGCATTTTGCAAAAGAAAGCAGATGCCTCGGCCTGATCACAGGAGAAAGCATCGGTCAGGTTGCCAGCCAGACCCTGCAGAGCCTTGCAGCAACAAACGAAGTCTGCACACTCCCTGTATACCGTCCGGTTATCGGATTCGACAAACAGGAAATCGTAGAAAGATCCTGGGAAATCGGAACCTATGAAACATCCATTCAGCCATTCGAAGACTGTTGTACTATTTTCGTGGCAAAACATCCGGTTACCAAACCAAACCTGAACGTGATCCACCGTTCTGAAACAAAACTGGAAGAAAAAATTGACGAACTCATGAAGACAGCGCTGGAGACTGTTGAGATTATTGAGATTGATTAATATCGATTACAAACATTCGGAATCTGCTGACGCTACTTCCTTATGCTTGAACTTGAAACTCTGGTATACAAAAAAAAGAGGAACTGGTAAACAGTTCCTCAATGACTGCGAAAAAATTATTCTGTAACGTATTTGCCTACGATTGCCATAACGGTATCAAGAGCAGCGCCATCAGCGTGGATGTTTAAATCGATTGGTTTGGATAAATCAAGGCTGAAAATACCCATGATAGATTTTGCGTCGATTACATATCTTCCGGATACTAAATCGAAATCGCAGTCGAATTTGCTGATTTCATTAACGAACGCTTTCACTTTATCGATAGAGTTCAGTGAAATTTTAACTGTTTTCATTATGAGAACCTCCCTTAATAATAGTTATTTGCTGACCTGATTGTCTGTCAGCTTACAGTTTTCATCTTAACGGCAGAGACCATAAAAGTCAAGGTGAAAACGGATAAAATTTCCAGAAAGATTTAGTGAAAATGTAGAACAGTGCTAAAATATCAGACTGTTTTGTAGAAAATGAACAATAACTAAAGCGAAAACAAAATCTATTCTGTAAGCATATAAGTTTTCGAAATGTCAGCATGTATACAAAGTCCAGACTACAGAAAATGAGTATGCAGGTATAGAATTATAAAAACAGAAAAATCAATTAGGAGGAAAGAATGGGAAAAAAAGTTGCACTTCACAACTTAGGATGTAAAGTAAACGCCTATGAAGTAGAAGCCATGCAGCAGCTTCTGGAAGAAGCGGGCTACGAGATCGTACCTTTTGAACCGGGGGCTGATGTATATTTAATTAATACCTGTACAGTAACCAACATTGCAGACCGTAAATCCAGACAGATGCTGCACAAAGCAAAGAAAATGAACCCGGATGCTATCGTGATCGCAGCCGGATGTTATGTACAGACAGATGAAGGGAAACTGGATAAAGATGAGGCTGTAGACCTGATCCTTGGAAACAATCAGAAGGGAAATATTGTCCAGGTACTCGAGGAATATGAGCAACAGCACACCAAACAGAAACATGTGCTCAAGATCAACCAGACAAAAGAATATGAAGAACTGGCAATTGATCATACAGCAGAGCATGTACGCGCATATATCAAAGTTCAGGATGGCTGTAATCAATTCTGTACTTACTGTATCATTCCTTATGCAAGAGGTCGTGTCAGAAGCCGTAAGATCGCGCATGTAATGGATGAGGTTCATGCACTTGCAGCAAAAGGATACAAGGAAGTTGTTCTGACAGGAATTCATTTAAGCTCTTATGGTGTAGATTTCCCGGCAGAAGAGAAAGAAACACTGCTTTCCCTGATCCGGGCAGTACATGAGGTAGAAGGAATCGAACGAATCCGTCTGGGCTCCCTGGAACCGGGAATCATCACAGAAGAATTTGTGCAGAGCATTGCCGCATTGCCGAAAATGTGTCCGCATTTCCATCTGTCCCTGCAGAGCGGATGTGATACCACACTGGAGCGAATGAATCGCAGATACAGAAGCGCAGAATATGCAGAGAAATGCGGGCTTCTGAGAAAATATCTGGGAAATCCTGCACTTACCACAGATGTGATCGTTGGTTTTCCGATGGAAACAGAAGAAGATTTTCAGGATTCCTATGATTTCGTAGAGAGTATTCATTTTTATGAAACTCATATTTTCAAATATTCCCGCCGCCATGGAACAAAGGCTGCAGCCATGTCCGGACAGCTCACTGAAGCACAGAAAGCGGTCAGAAGTGACAAGATGCTTGCTTTAAATGAACAGCATGCGAAAGAATATGAGAAATCCATGCTCGGCGGTGAACTGAAAGTACTTCTTGAGGAAGAAGTAGAGATTAACGGAGAGCAGTGGTATATCGGCCACAGTATGGAATATATTAAAACAGCAGTGAAAAAACAGGACAACTACAGTGTGAATGACATCATTACTGTAAAAGCTGAAGAATTCCTGGAAGAACATACATTAACAGGTGAGGTTCTGGGAGTAGAATAGTTACAGTTCACTTCATTCTCAGCGGAATAGTGGTGTGTGAGTTACTGTTCACACACCACTATCCCGCGAGGCGTTTTGGCATGAATATGCCAAAATCCCGAGACATACAAGCCAAAATTCCATTGCCGCAGGCAATCTGGAATGAATTTTGGCTATGTTACTGAGAACGGAGTGAACAGTAACGTGTGTGAACAGTAACGAATAATCATCAATAAATTTGCGGTTGCACAATACGTGAAATTATATTAAAATATAGAAGAAAATATGTGTATTGTATACGAAATTTGCAATACATAGCAAAGCAGAATTACTAAGAAGGCTTTGCGACAATAAATCAGGTAAGGACGTGAATAAAATGGCAGAGAACAATCTGGGTAATACCCAATATTTCAGAACAAAACCAGACCAGGAGCTTCAGGTAAAAGAAGTTCTGGATCTCGTTTACACAGCAATGGATGAGAAAGGATACAATCCGGTCAATCAGATCGTTGGATATATTATGTCCGGAGATCCTACTTATATCACCAGTTATAAAAATGCAAGAAGCATGATCATGAAAGTGGAACGTGATGAGCTGGTAGAGGAGATGCTGAAGGCTTACATCAGGAATAACAACTGGGAATAGAAGATGCGGATATTAGGTTTGGATTTTGGCTCGAAGACTGTCGGTGTGGCAGTCAGTGATGAACTTATGTTGACGGCGCAGGGACTGGAGATCGTGAGAAGACAGTCTCCGAACAAGCTGCGTCAGACGCTGGCAAGAATTGAGGCGCTGATCGCAGAATATGAAGTGGAAAAAATCGTGCTTGGACTGCCGAAAAATATGAACAATACGTCAGGAGAGCGCGTTCAGAAAACAGAGGAATTCAAGGAAAAACTGGAAAAGAGAACCGGTTTGAAAGTGATCTTTTGGGATGAAAGGTTGTCAACCGTATCTGCGATGGAAGTGCTGAAAGAGGGCAATGTGCGCCGTGAAAACCGCAAACAATACGTAGATAAGATTGCCGCAACGTTTATTTTGCAAGGATATTTGGATTCTTTACAAAAGTAAAAAGGAGGAAACCATGGCAAACGATGGTACAATTATGCTCACCGCTGAGGATGGCAGTGAGGATGCTTTTTTTGTGTGGGAAAAAGCGGATATCGCCGGAAGACAATATTTGCTCGTATCCAATGTGGATCCGGCACAGGAAGAAAACGAAGAAGCAGATGACGAAGAGATTTCATTGATCTTGCGCGCGGTAGAGGAAGAAAATGACAGCGTACTGTATGATATTGTAGAAGACGAGGAAGAACTGCGCATTATATCAAAATATTTCGAAGAGTTATTGGAAGATGTTGAATTATCATAAAGAGAACAGAGAGGTGTAATTTTGAGTAAAAAAGTTAAAACAGGAAATGAGAGAGTACGTATTGTACCTTTGGGTGGTTTGGAACAGATTGGTATGAATATTACGGCTTTCGAGACAGAAGAAAGTATTATTGTAGTGGACTGCGGACTGGCATTCCCGGAAGACGATATGTTAGGAGTCGATCTGGTAATCCCAGATATCACATATCTGCAGGACAACAGAGATAAAGTAAAAGGATTTGTTATCACACATGGACATGAGGATCACATTGGTTCCCTGCCATACGTGTTAAAAGAATTGAATGTTCCGATTTATGCGACGAAACTTACAATGGCAATTATCGAGAATAAGTTAAAAGAGCATAATTTGTTAAACAATGTAAAGAGAAAAGTGGTTACTTACGGTCAGTATATTAACTTAGGTGATTTCCGTATCGAGTTTATCCGGACGAATCACAGTATTGCGGATTCAGCGGCTTTAGCCATCTATACACCGGCAGGAATTGTTGTACACACCGGTGACTTTAAGGTGGATTATACGCCGGTTTACGGAGACACAATTGATTTGGCTCGTTTTGGTGAACTTGGTAAAAAAGGTGTACTTGCCCTGATGTGCGATAGTACGAATGTTTTAAAACCTGGTTTTACCGAGTCGGAGCGTACGGTTGGCGCGACCTTTGATTCTATTTTTGAGGAAAATGTGCATAACCGCATTATTGTGGCAACCTTTGCTTCAAATGTCGACCGTGTGCAGCAGATTATCAATTCTGCCAAAAAGCAGAACCGTAAGGTCGTGATTGAAGGCCGGAGCATGGTAAATATTGTGAATACGGCCATTGAATTGGGCTATATCCAGATGCCGGATCATATGCTGATCTCACTGGAAGAGATGAAAAATTATAAAGATGAACAGTTGGTTCTGATCACTACCGGAAGCCAGGGAGAGGCAATGGCCGCCCTGTCCCGTATTGCAGCGAATATGCACCGTAAGATTTCTGTTATGCCGGGAGATGTGGTTATCTTTAGTTCCAGACCGATACCTGGTAACGAAAAATCCGTTGCAAAGGTTATTAATGAATTATCCCAGAAGGGAGCCAAGGTTATTATCCAGGATACGCATGTATCCGGTCATGCCTGCCAGGAAGAGATCAAGTTG
>ERZ779762.1633-NODE-1633-length-12071-cov-4.475449_pt1 | contig 12071 bp, 9 predicted proteins | sample MGYA00511887_ERZ779762 | MGnify/ENA primary metagenome ERZ779762 (study PRJEB29588, sample SAMEA2163052) | human gut metagenome | biome: human gut; feature: human-associated habitat; material: faeces | place: Denmark | collected 2008/2010 ...
CAGCGCTGCCGTCGCACTGCTTTTTCCACAGACGCCTGCATTCCCGGTGCAGCCGCTGCATCCCGCTGTCTGCTCACACTGAAAACAAAACATTTTATGTTCCATATTGATCTCTCCTTTGATTTCCTGATTGATTACCTACGCATTGTATGAAATCTCCGGAGATTTTTCTGTTGTTTTTCCAACAAAACAATTCTTTTCGCTTTTATTTTTCGCAGAGCTCCGACAGGGGATGAAACGTGTATCCCATTTCCTCCCATTTGGTCAGCAGTTCATCCAGAATCTCCCCGTTCGTCTTCGAGGTGCTGTGCAGCAGCACAATCGCCCCCGGATGAATTCTTCCCAGCAGCTTTTCAAACGCCTCCTCCTTCGTCGGCTGTGCATCGACATTCCAGTCCACATAGGCAAGACTCCAGAAAAAAGTATAATAACCTAATTCTTTTGCCATTTTCAGATTTGATTCACTGTATTTCCCCTGAGGCGGCCGGTAAAATTTAACCATCTCCTTGTCTGTAATCTCTTCATAAAGTAACTTGACATCTTCAACTTCCTTTTGAAATGACGATACATCTGCAATTTCTGACATATCCGGATGATGATAAGTATGGTTTCCTACGGTATGACCTTCTTCCACCATTTTCCTTACCATATCCGGACTGGTCTCTAAGAAATGCCCTACTACAAAGAAGGTTGCCTTTACATCATGCTTTTTCAATGCTTCCAGTATCTTCTCCGTATTTCCATTCTCATAGCCGCAGTCAAAGGTCAGGTAAATCACCTTATCATCGCCATTACCAATAAAATATGTATTATATTTCCGCAATTCTTCCGGTGTGGCATTTCCGGTTGGCTGTGTCCCCGATTCACCAAATCCAAGTCCCCAGTTCTCTGTTGTAGATGCCACTGCATTTACTCCCAGTAAGCCGCCATTCTGCCAGCTTTTTACCAGCACTGCACTCCCACGGCCTGCGCAAAATACCAATGCCAGCATTACCGCCACTGCCAGTATCCTTTTCCATTTTTTCATAAAAAAAGCCTCATATACTCTTTCTAAAGTATATGAGACTTCTTTTATCTCATGCTTTTCATTTTAGTTCTTTCAGTCATTTACTCTACTGCCTTGAATGCTTCCTCTAAGTCTTCAATAATATCGTCGATATTTTCTGTTCCGATAGAAAGGCGGATGGTATTCGGTTTGATTCCCTGCTCTTCTAATTCTTCTGCACTAAGCTGGGAATGCGTGGTTGATGCTGGATGAATCACCAGGGATTTTACATCTGCAACATTTGCCAGTAAGGAGAAGATTTCCAGATTGTCGATGAAATCTTTTGCCTTTCTGTCATCACCTTTGATTTCAAAGGTAAAGATAGAACCGCCACCGTTCGGGAAGTATTTCTTATATAATTCCTGCTGCTTTGGATCTGTACTTACTGCAGGATGATTTACACGTTCCACCTGTGGATGATTATTTAAGAACTCTACTACCTTCAATGCATTCTGTACATGACGTTCTACTCGTAAGGATAATGTCTCTAATCCCTGTAAGAAGATAAATGCATGGAACGGAGATAAAGTTGCTCCGGTATCACGGAGTAAGATTGCACGAATCTTGGTTACAAATGCTGCCGGTCCTACTGCCTTGGTAAAGCTGATGCCATGATAACTTGGGTTTGGCTCAGTTAAGGATGCAAATTTTCCACTTGCCTCCCAGTCAAATTTTCCGCTGTCTACGATAACTCCACCAATTGTTGTTCCGTGTCCACCAATGAATTTTGTTGCAGAATGTACCACGATGTCTGCGCCATACTCAATCGGACGAACCAGATAAGGTGTTGCAAAAGTGTTATCTACGACTAATGGAATCTTGTGTGCATGTGCTACTTTTGCGATGGCTTCAATATCAGCTACGTCTGAGTTAGGATTTCCTAATGTCTCAATATATAATGCTTTTGTATTGTCTTTGATTGCTGCTTCAAATGCTTCCGGCTCCGGCTCAACGAAGGTTGTTGTAATGCCGTACTGTGGAAGTGTATGCTCCAACAGGTTATAAGAACCACCATAGATATTCTTTGCAGCTACAATATGGTCACCATTCTGTGCAAGATTTTCAATCGTATAAGTAATTGCTGCTGCTCCGGATGCTACTGCCAACGCTGCAACTCCACCCTCTAATGCTGCAATTCTCTTCTCAAATACATCTTCTGTCGGATTCGTAAGTCTTCCATAAATATTTCCTGCATCTGCAAGACCAAATCTTGCTTCCGCATGGTCGCTGTTGCGGAATACATAGGATGATGTCTGATAAATAGGTACTGCTCTCGCATCTGTCACCGGATCCGGATTTTCCTGTCCTACATGTAACTGTAAAGTTTCAAATTTTAAATTACGTTCTGCTCTGCTTTTCTTTGTGCTCATCTTCTTTTTCTCCGTTCTGTTATTTATTTCTGTCACTCTGATGTTACATCAGATTTTTTCTATTCTACTGCAAATTACTCTGTAAATAAAGCTGTTGAATAATATCTGTCTCCATTGTCCGGTAATAAAGCTACAATTGTTTTTCCTTTATTTTCAGGTCTCTTTGCCAGTTCAATTGCTGCATAAGCTGCTGCTCCGGAAGAAATTCCTACTAATACGCCCTCTTTGTGTGCAATTTCTTTTGCCACACGGAAAGCATCTTCGTTCTCTACCGGAAATACCTCATCATATACTTTGGTGTTTAATACATCCGGTACGAATCCTGCACCGATACCCTGAATCTTATGTGCTCCACTCTTACCTTCGGATAATACCGGTGAAGATGCCGGCTCTACTGCTACAACTTTAACATCTGCTTTCTGCTCTTTTAAGTATTCACCGGTTCCTGTTACGGTTCCACCTGTACCAACTCCTGCTACGAAGATGTCTACTGCTCCGTCCGTATCTTTCCAGATTTCCGGTCCTGTTGTCTCTTTGTGTACTTTTGGATTCGCAGGGTTTACAAACTGTCCAGGGATAAAGCTGTTTGGAATCTCTTTTGCAAGTTCATCCGCTTTTGCAATTGCACCTTTCATTCCTTTGCTTGCTTCTGTCAGAACAATTTCTGCGCCGTAAGCCTTTAAGATGTTTCTACGTTCAACACTCATGGATTCCGGCATAGTAAGAATGATACGGTATCCCTTGGCTGCCGCAAGTGCTGCAAGACCAATTCCTGTATTTCCGGATGTCGGCTCGATAATAACAGAACCTTCTTTTAACTGTCCTTTTGCTTCTGCATCTTCAATCATTGCTTTTGCGATACGGTCCTTTACGCTTCCTGCCGGATTGAAATATTCCAGTTTGAAAAGTAATTTTGCTTCTAAGTTATACGCCTTTTCTAAATTAATTGCCTCGATTAATGGTGTATTTCCAATCAGTCCTAATGTTCCTTTATAAATGTTTGCCATGATAATAATCTCCTTTTCCCTAAATTCATATATTTCCTATCTGTTTGATATGGATTAAGTATAATATAAAACGATGCGTACCAATTGTCAAGACTTTTTTCAAATAAATTATTTAAAATATTTTGTTTCATTGGTACACATCGACCTCGTCCATTTAAATGACATAATCGCTGCTGATATCCTGCTGCCATTCCATCAAATCCTCTAACGTATACCTGTCTACTACACTCTTAATCGCATCGTTTAATTCTTTCCAGATACGAAGTGTTACACATTCTGACTGACGCTCACAGGTGTTCACCTCATCCTCAAGACACGATACCGGTGCAAGACTTCCTTCTACCTGACGCAATATCATCCCTATCGTATATTCCTTCGGTGTCTTTGATAAACGATATCCTCCCTGGGGGCCTCTGATGCTCTTAACAAACCCTGCCCGTACCAGTGTAGAAATAATCTGTTCCAAGTATTTCATGGAAATATCCTGACGTTCCGCAACATCTTTAAGACGTACCGGTTCAACTTCATCATTCATTGCTATATCAAGAAGAAGTCGGACAGCATAACGTCCCTTTGTTGAAATCTTCATACTGTACCTCCATTTCTATTTGTCTATGGGTACAGTATATTCCTTTTTTCCTACTATGTCAATATGGATATATTGTTTTTAATATTCTTCCTCTTCTTCACCCTCAGAGATGTCGTTCTTCGGCTTCTTTAAGCCTTCAATGACAATGCCATTCTTCTCAGCATAATCCCAAAGTGCAGCATGAATACCTTCTTCTGCCAGAAGGGAACAATGCACTTTAACCGGTGGAAGTCCGTCTAATGCTTCCATTACTGCTTTATTGGTTACAAGTAATGCTTCCTGTACGGTCTTTCCCTTTACCAGTTCTGTTGCCATACTGCTGGTTGCAACTGCAGCACCACAGCCAAAGGTCTTAAACTTACAGTCCTGAATCACACCATTATCATCAATATCAAGATAGATTCGCATGATATCACCGCATTTTGCATTTCCTACTGTTCCTACTCCGCTGGCATTTTCAATCTCCCCTACATTTCTCGGATTCTGAAAATGATCCATAACTTTTTCACTATACATAATCGTTACTCCTTTTCTTCTCTATTACTGCTGGTTCTTTACAAAATCTTCGTATAACGGTGACATGCTGCGTAAATGTGCAACAATCTCTTTGATTGCGTCTACCGTGGTGTCAATCTGCTCTTTGGTGGTATCTGCGCCTAAAGTCAGGCGGAGTGAGCCATGTGCAATCTCATGTGGCAGACCAATTGCCAGCAATACATGAGACGGGTCTAAGGAACCGGAAGTACATGCTGAACCGGAGGATGCACAAATCCCCTTCATATCTAACATAATCAGCATGGATTCTCCCTCCACAAAACGGAAGCATGCATTGACATTATTGGCAAGACGATGCTCTCTGTCTCCATTGATTTTCACATATGGGATTTCCTTTTCAAAACGGGAAATCATATAATCTCTCAATTCTCTTTCTCTTGCAGTACGCTCTTCCATGGAAGCAAATGCCAGTTCTGCAGCTTTACCGAAGCCTACGATTCCCGGTACATTTTCCGTTCCGGCTCTTCTCTTTCTCTCCTGTGCACCACCATGTACAAAGGAGCGGATTTTTACACCTTTTCTGATATAGAGGAAACCGATTCCCTTTGGTCCGTTTAATTTATGGCCACTGCTGCTTAACATATCAATATTCATTTCATCTACCTGGATTGGCTCCTGACCAAATGCCTGTACTGCATCAGTATGGAATAAAACTCCATGTGCCTTGGCAATTGCACCAATCTCTGCAATCGGCTCGATGGTACCGATTTCATTGTTGGCAAACATAATAGAAATCAGAATGGTATCCGGACGGATTGCAGCTTCTACATCTGCCGGATTGATACGTCCATTCTCATCCACATCAAGATAAGTTACCTCAAAGCCCTGTCTTTCCAACCATTCACAGGTATGAAGAATTGCATGATGCTCAATCTTACTGGTGATGATATGTTTTCCTTTTTCTTTATAAGCTTCTGCTGTTGCTTTCAGTGCCCAGTTATCAGATTCACTTCCACCTGCTGTAAAATATATTTCTTCCGGTTTCGCACCGATTCCTGCTGCAATAATATCTCTGGCCCTTGTTACTGCCTTGCGGCTTTCCTCACCTAATGCATAAATGGTAGATGCATTTCCATAATACTGGGTAAAATAAGGAAGCATTGCCTCCACTACCCGCTCGTCCGTTCTTGTTGTTGCCGCATTGTCCAGATAGATTAATTCCATCGGTTTTCCTCCTTTATCAATTTGCTTTATCAGCTATTTTCGTCCTATTTCCAAGTAATTCAGTCGGAACTAAGAATAACACCTTAGGAATAGTATGTCAATCTTCTGCCTGGATTTATTCCTTTTGTTCTTTTATTTATCCAAGAGGGTTTAAAGGGGAAAGGGCAGCTTTCGCTGCCCTTTCCATCTATCCTCTTATTTCAGACGATATACATTATAAAAACTAAACTCTCCTGTTTGCAGTTTTGCTCTGCTTAGACTCTTTTACGTCTTCTGTAAAGTACAACTACCGCTGCTCCTGCAACGAATAACAATACTACCATGCATGCAATCGGAGTATTATCTCCTGTCTTAACCTGCTTCTCTGCTGTTACAACAGGTGTTGCATTCGGAGTTGTAGATGCTGCTGGTTTCATATCTGTATTGCTAAGTACAATAACATACTCAGATGCATGTGAGAATTTGAAATCAACGGTTCCGTCTGCATTTACCTTTACAGCCTGAACATATTCTAATGCTCCGGTCTTTTCATTATAATAGTAAAGGTTTGCATATTTTCCACTGTTCTCTGCACCAACGTTGACACGAAGTGTAGCATCAAATCCAAATGCTCCGTCATGTGCCAGTGAAAGTTCAATAGTCTTATTGTCTCCAGCTAATGCTTTAATCTTATCAGCCGGGATGCTGCTCTTACCTACGGTTACCCCGAGGTCTATTGCATCTTTTAATTTACTTACAATGTTCTTTCCGTTTACAATCCAGCTTACGTTGTCACTCAGCTTGAAGGTAATGGTAATATCTTTTCCAATCATGCCATTGAATACTTCTGCCGGAACTTTTGTGGTATCTGGCATTGTAACATTAATCTTTGCTGTATCTCCCACAGCATCAATGGTATCAATTACTTCCTGGAAATCTTTACCCGGAACAGTAATGTCAAGATTAATCTTTTTATCTGCTCTCAGCACTACAGTACCGCCATCCTTTGCTGCCGGAATGGTAACTGTTACTGTCTTATCAGAAGAAACAGTATATGTTTTACCATCATAAAGATTTACAACTGTATTTCCTGCATTTGCATTAACCGGAACTTTTACTTCTTTTGCGGTATCCTTGATATTCATACCAACATATAAGGTTGTTCCTCCATAGGATCTTGAAACTACATCATAGCCTTCCTCATCAGAACTTGCCACAACCTTTCTGCTTCCTCTTGCAAATACATCTGTGTATGCATTACGGATGCTCAGCAGATTCTTATAATGCTGATATGTTACATTGTCCTCTGTTGCCAGAGAGAAATCCATGTCATATCTATTAGTCTGGTATGGATAATTATTTAATCCGCTTAAACCAACTTCTTCACCATAATAGATAACCGGAATACCCTTTGCAGTAAGCTGTAAGGTAGCTGCAACTAACGCTGCTGATGTTGCCTCATCCTCGGTATATCCTTTTCCGTTCATTAAGGACGCCTTAAATCCATCTTCATCATGACTGCTTAAAAACTGACCTGTCATGTATGCGTTATTAAGTGCTGCATTTCTGGAAGAAAGGAAGCTTTCTACAGAAGAAATATTACCACTGACAAAGCTTGTTGCCTGATCATTAAAATCAAAATCAAGGTCTGCATCCATCTGACCGGTACCTAAGGTACTACCATTTGACGCATATCCTGCGCCATAATATTCTCCAATCATCTTGAAGGATGGATTTACTTCTGTTGTAGAATTCTTAAGTGCTGCCCATGTTGTACTGTCAACATGCTTTACTGTATCTACACGGAAATAGTCAACACCATAATCCTTCATCCATGATGTCTGCCATTCTACTAATTTTGCCCTGACATCTGCTTTTTCTGTTGCAAAATCCGGCAAGCCAGACTGCCATGATTTAATATCGCCTTCACTGACGCTCTTATCCCTAAGCATATCAGCAAATGTTGATTCTGTACCATATCCAGCATGGTTTACAACAATATCAACCATAATACGCATGCCACGTTTATGTGCTTCGCTAATCATAGTTTCAAATTCTTCTGTTGTACCAAGTGTCGGATTCAATTTTGTAAAATCACTTGCCCAGTATCCATGGTATGCTGCATTATAAGGAACATCTTCTGAACCCTCATCTGTTACAGCTACACCTTTCACATTTTCTACAATTGGTGTAATCCAGATTGTATTTACACCTAAATCCTGTAAGTAATCTAACTTGGTTGTTACACCTGCAAAATCTCCACCATGATACAGTCCCGGATTGTCTCCGTATGTATCTGCACCACTTGCTGTATTGTTAGATTCATTACCATCAAAGAAACGGTCTGTCACCATAAAGTAGACAACAGATTCATCCCAGTCGAAATCATTTTTGTTTTCCTTCACACGGTCTGTAATTTCAACATCCACTGTAGTACTGAATTTATTACCGTACTGGTCTGTTACAGTAATTGGTAATGTCTTAATTCCTAATGTTGTATCTGTTGTAGCAGAAATGGTAACTGCCTGCAATTCCGGTTCAATCGGCATTGCATTGCTTCCGCCAAGGGAAGAAACATCGATACTTGCGCTAGCTACTTCTAATGTTTTAGCATCTGAACTATCCTGTTCAACCTTAAACTTAACAACATCATTTTCATTGTAGTTAAAGGATTTATTCATAACTTCTGCTGTAACTGTTGCATTTAATTTATAGTATTCAAAATATGAGTAATCTGCTTTCTTGTACTCTTCACTGTTTGAATTGAATGCATCTACAACATAAGTTCCATTTGCTTTGTAACGATAATGTGTTTTACCATCTGTCAAGCCGCTCTTTACATACTCAAAACGCTTTGTTGTATCATTGTATGTCATTGGATACTCTGTTCCGTCTACATCAACAGATACTGTCATATCCTTTAAGGTGCCATCTACAAATGCAGCATCATCACGATAGTAATATGATACCTGTTGATTTTCTGCATCTACTTCATAGCCAGTATTATATGGCATAGCAATTTCCGGCTCACTGCCGGCTTTCATGCTGGCATAGATAACCTTCTGGTCAGAAGGGAATGTAACGGAATGGTCTCCACCATCTTTAATCCACGGATCAACTGTTGAATCTAATGCGATACAAAAATCAACCTTTGTACAAGATGGTTTTGCTGGAATTGTTATTGTCCATTTATCTCCACCTACGTATGTAAAATCGGTTAATGCTGAAGCATATCCTGATGACCATGTATAGAACTGTGGTGTAATTCCTTTTTCTTTTAATCCTGGATTCTCATAATCCAATACAAGGTATCTCTTTTCCGTTGGTACGATTGTCGGTTTCTCATGAACCGGATCTGAACCATCCACATAATATAATACCTCATTCTCATCACCGCTTATTGTAAAAGAACGGTCTGCGGTATCAGAGCCGCCATCCCATCCCTGTGTTATGTCATAACGTGCCTTTAATCCTACTGTTTTTCCCACATTACTGCCGGCAACTGTAATGGTCTTTTTAAACCATGTCACATTATTTGCAGCATCATATTCTGTTTCATCAAAAACATATGATCCATTTAATCCGGCATTCCACATCCACATATCAACTTTTCCCATGTCTGTGTCTGTTGATAAATCTTCATTGTAATAATACATTGTAAATGTGTGGTCTGGAACCGGTGCCTCCCAGCTGTCCGGTGCTGTTTTATATACGGTTGTATCACCACCACCTTTGGTTCCGGTAACCCAGAGTTCAGTACTTGTTGATGTTACAGAAACATCAATATTATCCGTCTGTGCCCCACTGTTATTATTAAAAATACAGCTGAAATTCTGTTTTACATCCTGTGTATATACTACATCATACCATCCGGAATGGTCAGCATTTTCTGAAATCTGTCCGCCCGGCCATTCTTTTCCAACACCTGCTCCTGTTGCAGAGGCATCTGCTCCCCACATATGATTGTAAATAGTGCTTCCCATTCCTGAAGCAAGATAATGAATGGTTGTAACATATTTCCAATCAGCAGGTTTTGTCTCTGACAAAGAACCATCAAACCAGTACTCTGCTTCTGCCTTTCCTTTTGTAGAAAGTGTTACTTCATCTAACTGTTTTCCATGTCCATCATCATTTAAAATGAGATTATAATCTGTACTGTTATCTAATGTCAGATGCATTGTATACCAGCCTTCATGACCTTCTGCTGCAGTCATGGTTTTTCCCGGCCATTCACCTGCCGGCTTATTGGTCTCCTTATATACATATGCCGCAACATCATTGCCTAATGTGCTCTTATAATTAATAGTCAGATCACATTCTGTTGGTACAGACTCTGGAACCAATGTTTCATTCTTTGAAGCATCCTTATACCACTGATATTTTCCATTATCATCCAATAAACAATAGATGCTAGTATCAGAAGTAAAAGTCTTAATCTGCTCAATTGCAGCTCCTTCTGTCTTTATCTCCGGTGCAGCCTTCTCAGTAGAACCTGCATCAACAAACTGAAAACCTGTCCACTCACTGCTCTGTACATCTACATAATAGAGTCCAGAACTTTCCTCATATGCAAGCTTTGGTTTTTCCTGATCCCCCCATTGTGAAATGGTGGCATTTCCTGCGCCCTGGTTATCTACCGTAGCACCGGCAGCCCAGACATTGACAACCGGTGTATTCCATGTACTTGGTTTGTCCAGGTACAACCGGATTGTCGGGCTCGCAGCATATGCAGTGGTTGCACCACCGATTGCCGGAACCATGGTCACAATCATAGCAAGTGCAAGTACCATACTAAAGATACGGCTTACAATGCCATGTTTCCTGTGAAAGCGTTCTTTTAACTTTCTCATCTTTCCCTCTCCTTTTCATCGTTTTATTTTATATTTCCCTGCGATTACGTTTTCCCTCCGATTACGTTTTCGCAGTTTTTCGATAATTAATTATATTCTATTTTTTTTACTTTCGCTATCCGCAAATAAACTAAAAAAGAAATTCTTTTTTGTGCATTTTAACTAATTTCTGTCTTGAAGCTCATTTTTACAATTCATTTTACACAATTTCCGCATGATAATTTTTTCGAAAAAAGGACAGCACCGATTGGTACTGTCCCATATAATTTACATAATTAAATTTTCATAGTTCCGCAAAACCTGGCAGCTAATTCTGGTAATCCATATGTGCAATGACCATCATGGCAATCTTAAAAGTCATGGCATCCTCGAATTTGCGGATATCAAGTCCAATCATCTTTTCCAGACGTTCTAAACGGTATACCAGCGTATTCCGGTGGATGTATAGCTGCCTTGCTGTTTCTGAAATATTCAGGCTGTTTTCAAAAAATTTCTGGATTGTCACCATCGTTTCATCATCTAAATCAATATTCCGCTCACCAAAAATCTCTTTGATAAACATTTCGCAAAGGCTCATCGGAAGCTGGTAAATCAGTCTGCCGATGCCAAGCTTTCCGTAGGAAATGGTTTCCTCTTCTACATTAAAGATTCTTCCTACTTCCAGTGCCATCTTGGCTTCCTGATAAGATTTGGCAATATCCTGCAGGGTATTTACCGTATTACCATAACCCACACGGACACGCACCATTGCTTCTGCATGCAGATTGTCTACAATTGTTTTCGCCAGATGCAATGCATCCTCTTCTGTTTTCAAATCTGTTGCATCCTTAATCAGGATAATGTTCTGCTCGTCTAACTCTGTTACAAAATCCCGGTTGCGGTCTGCAAAAAGATTCTTCACCATTTCTACAATAACAGAATCTTTTCTGCCATCCACTTCTATGACATAAACCAGACGCTTTGCCTGCTCAATATGCAGCTTCTTTGCCTTATTATACATATCTACAACCAGCATATTTCCAAGAAGGATATTCTGCATAAAGTTATTCTTATCCGACTGTTCCCGGTTGGAGGCAATCAGATTCCGAATCTGGCATACGGCAAGTCTTCCCACCATATATGCTTCATCATTAGTGGAACGCGCCAGAAGAATATATTCTACTTCCTGTTCTGCAATTACTTTAAAGAAATGAAAGCCCGACAACATCTGGCTTTCTGCCATGGATGCTGCAAAATTCACAACCTCTGCATGCATATCTGTTTCAATCTGAAATGTTGCTGCAACCTGCTTTCCGTTTTCGTCATAAAGGGCAAGTCCGATTTTGGATATATCACTGATTTCTTCTAATGTTGTCTGTAGCTTATGATTTGAAAGCATTCTGCGTACTCCTTACTTATATATAATGTGAGAAAAGACTTTTACTGAGAACAAAGAATGTGCCTTGGCACATTCTCGCGCCTGCGGCGGTCGCTTGCGACATCTACCTTATACGCCGCAGTGCGCATCCTCGC
>ERZ779762.1638-NODE-1638-length-12035-cov-2.761937_pt1 | contig 12035 bp, 8 predicted proteins | sample MGYA00511887_ERZ779762 | MGnify/ENA primary metagenome ERZ779762 (study PRJEB29588, sample SAMEA2163052) | human gut metagenome | biome: human gut; feature: human-associated habitat; material: faeces | place: Denmark | collected 2008/2010 ...
ATACTCTCCTTTTTATCCATTAAATAGAAATGTAATATTACATTTACCAGACCAGAAAGTACATTCGGCGTCTGCAATACCTGAAGAAGGCACACCGTTTTACATACAATTGAAGAATTTGCATCATTTTCCTTTTTCAACAAGTTGGTATTCAATTTTCCTCCATCTGTACTCTTTTCCAGAATAAGGCGAACCATTTTATATATTTTTATATCATCAAGAACTTCCTGTAAGGAATAACTTGCCTTTTTATTTAAATATACATCTACCGACTTTCTTGCTCCGTCATTATTTTTTCCATCTATACTCGTATCTCCGGTAAGATAAACGGTTCCCAGCAACGTAATCAGCGATATTTTTTTTCGACCGCATTTTGCAAATACCGAATCCCATTCTCTCGCGATTCGATCCATCCCGCTCTCACGTTGTTTCTCATCTTCCAGCGACTTACTATAATATGATCTCAAATAAAGATTCTTTATCAATTCAAGATCTCCAACTTTTTTACTTCTGTCATTCAAAGATTCAAACAACATATAGGCGTCTCTTTCATTTTCTGCAAAAACCGCACAAATTTTTATATTGTCTACCATCTCTTTCATAAGATCAAGCATCTTTTGAGTAAATTTTCTTCCCGTCTCCCCGGTTTCTTTTACAATTTCTTCGCAATTTTTATAGATGGCAAACATGGCATCTACATATTGTCCAATCACCTCATCTTCTTTTTTTATTTTGTCCACTTGTTTTTGATCCAATTTAAAATAGGAGCCACCCGTGATAAAATCCACACTGCAAACAATTTTACTTAATGCTTTTTTCAACTTGTCATTATATGCACTCATACTGTATTGCAAAGACAAATCATACCGCTGATAAAATTCCAGATTATTCTTTTGACTCTCCTCAATAAAATCGGTATCTTCAACCGACTTTGAAGCCGTGTGCATAATTTTCTGATACCCTTTCAGTATCTCCTCTGCACATTGTGCTTTTTTATCCTCTTCTTGTTGTTCAAATAATCCAAGGGCTTGTTCGCCCAATTTTTTAATATCCGTTTTTATACTGCTTTGGTTATCCAGGCAAAAAACCTGTTCCATTACTTCGATTAATTCTATACTTTCCTGCCCCACACGCGGGATTGTATTAATCGTTCGTATATCCGCATTCATTCGTTCACGCATCAAAATAAAACGAAGACAATTCAGTAAAAACATCGTTGTAATTCGCTGTTGTCCATCAACAATTTCCAACTCCGTTCCCTCACTGTTTACAAACACAACTGCCCCGGCAAAATACTCTAAATCCTCACCGTTTTCGCTCATTTTTTTATTTTTATCAAAGTCATCAATCAGCTTAAAAATGTGCTCATTATCCCATTCATACGGTCTTTGATAATATGGAATTTTATAAATTCTTTTGGATTTATCCGTTTTTACCTTTTCATGTAACTTTAAAAATGAATCATATTCACATCCTGCTATCTTCATATCCTATTCCTCCATTAGTTCCTTAACTGCTTCTACCAGCGCCTGCACATCCCTTTCGGTCGTAAAACGCCCCATACTTACCCGCACCGTGCCGCCATACTCCACACTTCCGATGAGATCATGGACAAGCGGTGCACAATGATATCCGGTTCGCACCGCAATATCAAAATCTTCGTCTAAGATCATCCCCAGTTCCTCTGACCGGTATCTGTCACAGACAAACGACAGGATTCCTGTACCCTTCTCCAATGGCTGCGTTCCTAAGAGTGTCACACCATCTATCTCTGACAGCCCCTTGCGCAGAATTTCCAATAATTGTCTCTCATGAAGCAGATCTTTTTCCGCACTGGCTTGGGTCAGTTCGACGGCACTTCCCAATGCTGCGATGGAAGCAATATCCGGACTTCCCACCTCGAAACGGCTGCTTCCTTTTTCCGGGAGTAATAAATTGCGGGAATCACCTCCCGTACCGCCAAAATACAGCGGCTGCAATGGAAATTGTCCGGCATTGACAAAACCACCTGTGCCAAACATGCCATATAGATTTTTGTGTCCGGCAAAGATCAGAAAATCAATCTTATCTTTGATCACATGAACCGGGCAGATACCAAGTCCCTGCGCGCTGTCGAGAAAAGTCATCGCGCCGGCTTTCTTTGCTTCCCGAAAAATCTCCGCATAGGGGAGCAGATAGCCGGTCACATTGCTTACCTGCGTCACACAGACAAGACGCGGCTGTTCCAGTGCAAAGAGAGCTGCTGTCTTTTTCAGGTCAATCTGCCCATCCGTTCTGACCGGAAGCACTTTAATCTGTATTCCATGCCGCTCTTCCATCGCGTGAAGGGTACGCATTACCGCATTGTGTTCGTAGGGCGAGACAACTACGACATCACCGGATTTCCACGGAAATCCCTGCAAGATCACATTGGCTGCCATCGTCGCCGATGCCGTAAAATACACATCCTCCTCCCAAAGTGCATGGACATATTCTGCCAGCTTTCCGCGAGTTTCCCGGATCTGCTGCTCTGCCTGTGCTGCCTGACGATAACTCCCTCTGCCGGCATTGACACATTTTTCGCAGCCCCATTGCCGATAAACTTCTGTCACTTTCTCCGGTTTCGGATATGTTGTAGCTGCATTATCCAAATATATCAAAGAATCACTCCAATTCCTGCTGCAATAACTCCAGCAAAATTTTAACCTTTTGTTCCTTTTCGAGACTTTCTCCGAATTCAGAAATGGCATCTTCTACCGCCGCCTGAGCAAACACCATGACCGAATCCGTTTCCACCTCTTTAAAATATTTGTCAAGCCGTCTTCCCTGCGGATCCGTATACGTAAGATGACAAGCATCCCCCGTTTCTGTCTGTCCCGCAGTATTTTCCAATTCTTTACAAATATTTTGCAATGCCTTTCCATATTCCTGCACGGTATTCTGCCGGAAATCCTCTGGATATCTTCCCGTGATCTGTTTGGCAAGTCCTGAGATCACTTCGCCCTCTGATTCCGAAGTGAGCGACATCATATAATCCAGTAACGACGATGCTGCCGCAGTAAGAACCCCGGTCTTTGTCTGGCTTTTTTTCCTGCGCGCCCATTCCTTGAGTGCCGGTTTTATCGTCTCATCCGTCACTTCCAGACAATTCATTGTAACCTGACGAAGCTCTTTCATCAGATCTTCATAAAAGGAATTGATCTCCCGTTTTGCCTCTTCCATTTTTTTACAAAAAAGAGCATAATTAACATTGGTTTTCTTTTGCGGGATCAAAAATGGTAACTTTTCAAAAATAAGCTCTCTTGGATTCCCGCCCCCTTGCGAAAGCAGTCTGCACAGTTTCTGATTCAACTCCTGCGGATACGTCGCCATACGGCTTGATGCCGGCAGATGAGTAAACCAGTACAGCATTCCATTTACAATCTTTTCCAGTCTTGTAGACGGTTGTCCCGGATTTTGATATTCTGCCGGCAGGGGAAAAATCTTTTCCAGTTTCTTCAGATACTCTTCCTTTTTGAAACTGCCGGGTTCGAGATACAGGTCATATTTTTCGGGATGTTCATTCACAAGTTCTATCGTTTCTGCCTGAAAAGGAATTTCCTGCTTTCCCTCGTAGAAAACAGCATTGTTTCCCCATCCGCTGACACAATACGCAAGATAGATCGGCACAACCCCCTCGCGAAGTCCCAATTTCTCTCCACACAGATTTTCATACAACGATGTCATAGGTACTCGCTTTCCCTCTGCCGCAGACATCGTTTTATGGATCACATCCATCATATGCAGGATTCCGGGTTTCCAATTACAGTCTATCATTCCCGTATGAAATAACGTCGCCCGGCAGATTGTCGCCTCGGCACTGTTTCCCTCTGCCATTTTATACAGGTCACCCCGTTCAAGGATACAGCGGACTACCTCTTTTCTTGCCTTTTTAATCTGCCCTGACACAAACCGCCGGTTGATTAGCTCGTGATTGATCCTTGGCACCTTTCCATAACACTGCTCGCAGATTTCACTCAAAAGCTGATTAAACGTAATTGACGCTGTCTCCATTTTGGTAAACACCTGACACTCTGCCCGTCCGGGTACAAAGTGCGTCTCAAACATCCAATTGAGTTTATACAGACAGTCCTCCTCCATCATCAAAAGTTCTTCCTCTAGCACTTCATCATGATTCAGATAATCTTCCTGTTGTAAGATCATGCGAATTCCCTTGATCCGGCGTAAAAGTCCCTCTGCTTCAAACGGGCTTTCCGGATAAATCACAACGATCTTGTCATCTTTCAATACATTCAAATGCCGTTTTACACTCTTCTCATACCGTGCATAGGGATCGAGTAACAGTAGAATCTTTCCATCGGCAAAGGTACCGCCCAGTGTTTCTTCATACAGACAATCTGTAGACTTCATCTCTAAAAATTGCTCTGTCTCCATAAAAATAGTATCGAAAAAGCGAGTCATCCCATGAACATGATTGTATTTTTTCGGCAGATCATATCGATGTCCCAACACCTGATCCAATTCTTTCGTCAATGAAAAATCGGTAATCTCCTGCTCACATTGTGCCAGTTTTTCCTCCAGATCCACATCTATTTTCTGACGCAGTACATACGAATTTAACTTGTCCCTAAATAATACGACTTCCTTTTTCTCCAACGCCCGCAGGCACTCTTTTATTTCTTTTTGTTTCCGTCCAAGAGCAAGTGAAAGTGTCTGTGCCGTCGCTTCCATTTTTTCGGAAAGACCGACGATCCGCATAAGACAAATGGTTTTTACAACCTCGGTTTCTTCTTCCGTCAGGTCTTTCTCAAGTGCCATCATTGCCTTACTCCACTCCAGATGGCTCCGGCGGTTCCACAGATCACGTTTTAACAGCGGCGAAAAATAGTCAAATACCCGTCCCGGTGTCATACATTGCTCCACGCTCCGTCCGGAATTTACATAATCTGACAATGTTCCTTTTTCTGTTCCGGCGAGAAATGTCACAAGTGACCGCTCGTTCTGACCTACTCTCTCACTGACTTTTAAAAGCAGAAATGTCGTCAAAGGACGCATCGGATAACAGCCTTTTACGATGATATCTTCAAATTCTTCCTTCGTAAAATCCCGGTCAAAGCCAGCTGCGCCATAGTTTTCCGAGGCAATTTCTTTCCAGTCCAGCGGAATCTCATCAAACAATTTCTTTTGGATCATATTCTTGATCAATTCATAATTGTCTTTTTGTGTCGTAACAAAATACCGCTCGGAAAGTCGTCCTTCCACGCCGGTAAACGTATTGATCACTTCTTTGGATAAATATCCGCTGTACTCTTTTATACTTTTGTGTGCGACAAAGATCTGAATCATCCGTGCGGTATCCGAAGACTGGTTTGCCAGTTCACACATCTGCTGTACCAGATTCATATCTTTCGAAACCCGCTCCTTTGTCTCGCTTTCCATAAATTTGCTAAATTCATCAAAGATCACTACCATTCCCTGATAGTTATAGGGTTCCCGGCAGATCCGCGCAAGAATTTCTTCATATAATGTTGCAATATCGGTCTGGATCATTGGCATAAACCGGCTTCCCGCCGTCAGCGAAGGATAAATTTCCTGAAACTGCTGCATCGCCAGTTCATTTTCCGCTTGCAGCTCTTTTAAAAATTCACCCGCGTTATTTTTACCTGTTTTTTTCAAAAACATTTTATGGGTTTCCGGATACTCGTTTTCCCAGGTCTGTATCGTATGAACCGCCTCCGTATAATAACTGTCCGGAATGCAATCGTCCAGTCCAAAGCGCTTTAAGGCACTTAACAGTCCCCTTCGATACGACTGTTCCAGCGATTCACTGCCAAAGGACACTACAACCGGCAGATATTTCTTCTCCCGATTCATATATTCCTGTATTTTCTTTCCTGTTTTTCCCTCCGCCTGCATAAACCGCTCCGCCAAACGGGCACTCAGTTTCTTATCAAACGGATTGAGCAGGTACATCAAAACGAGCAGCAGATGGGATTTTCCTTTTCCATAAGGACCGATCAACATCGTCGATGCCTCTTTTTTCTTTCCCGTTAACTCTTCCAGATATTCACAGAGAATCTTCATGGATGCCTGCGTCGGAATATAATTTTCAATCGGCTCCCTTCTCATCTGATCCAGTTTTAAATTGATCGAATGCTGAAATTTTTCATCCATTCGGATTACTTCCTGTAGTCTCATAGGTTCCTCCCCTGATATGTCTGCTGTGGTCTTTTTTCATAATACCGGCGCATGATCTCCGGTTCTTCCGGTACTTCTTCCGAAAGATACACCATGTCGAGTCCTGCCGTGCGGTTTATTCTCAAATATCCATTATTTTCCAATTCATCCAAATATTCATTCAACAGAATGCGGTCCAGCGACAATAATTTTCCGGGACCATGCTCACACATCAACAGATTTTCGATACTTTCTCCCTGTTTTTCGTGCATTATCCGGCGCAGTACCACAAGAACGATCTCCTTGGGAAGCCGTTCCTGCACGGCCCTCTCTCTGCGATACCCCCGGTAATTCGCCTGAATCAGATGAAGTCTGGCAAATACACTGCGCTTCTTATCTTCCGGATCTTCCTTTTCTTCCTGTGAATCCACATACATCCGCAAAAAAGTATTGCAGTCGTCCGTAAAAGAACGTTCGGAAACTTCGCTCTCTCCGCTGTAACGCAGCAATTCCTGATATAATTTTTCCTGCATCTGTTCTCTGGTAAATTCTCCCAATGGCATGGTATCAAAAAACAAATGCCATATTGTCGCCTTTTCGGTGCTTGATGCAGCATGGATATGCAAAAGCCATACCGAAAACAGATCCTCCAGGTACAGATCCTGTTGTGCGATCAATTCGCCCATCTCGGTAAGAACGGTTCCGATTCCCCGAACCTCTTTGACCAGTCCACATACCGTCATCCAATAACGGATTGATTTTGCCATCGCACATCCCACTCCCAGAGCATCCGCTCCGAAATAATTTTCTTTTGCAAATAATCGCGGATTTTCCGACACTTCTGTCATTCCCTTGGCAAACCAGCCATCGCGCATAAAAAATCCACCATTTCCTTTTAAACGATATTTACGCATTCGTTGTTCCTTCCTTATCTTCCCGTTTGATCGTCAGCACTTTCCGCATATAACATCCCACGGAAAAATGACTGACACACTCGGTACATTTTACACATTTTGCTTCATTGATCGTATAAGATGTCGATTTATCCGGCTTCTCTCTGACCGAAATGGCATTAAACCGGCATACACTTTCACATGCCTTACATCCCATACACATCTGGTACTTGGTGATCTGGCAGTCGATCTTCTCCCTGACTTTCGATATTCCTTTTACATGAAATGCAGATTCGTTATGTATGATCACTTTGCATCGGTTCTGCCCCTGCCTTCCCTGAAGCACGAGAACGATATTATTATCTGCATCTGTAAAACAGGCTTCTCCCAGTCTTTTATTTCCCAATTCCGGCTGATACGTGCCAAATGGCTTGAACAATTCATACAATTCCTCTGTAACCGGCCTGGTCAGATCATAATGAAAGGCATTTTCTTCTTTCACACAAGGTTCATAAGAAACAATTGACTTTCGTGCATAATCCAATCCGTTTCCTCCCTGCCTTGCCTTCCATTTTCCTTCTTTTACATATACCTCTGCATCTTTCTTTCCCACTTTTTTTGCAAAATCAATTAACAGATTTTGGAAATCATTATATTTTTCCGGAATAAAAATACTGGATAAAAATTCAGACCACAAACTGTTATTGGGACAGCAGTAACATCCCACCCGCGCATATCCCAAACGATATGCCGAATTAAATGAAATGCCGGTTGTCATCAGATACAACCACACATCAAAATCAAACCACTCAATGATCGGACATAACGTCAGCTGCTTTGCAATCTTGGAGTTGGTGCTCGTCCTCTCGTATTTGCTCCGGCTCGCGGATTCGCTGTGACGGATTCCCTGAAATGCCACGATCCGCTTTTTTCCACGGAACAATGCCGATATCTTCTGGTTGATCGCACCTGTCTTAAATATCGTACAGCACCACCGCATCACCCGGCTTGGTGGTCCCACAATCCCACAAAGTTCTTCAAAATCTTTCTCTTTGTTTCGGGAGGAGATCATCGGCGTCTTCGGATTTTCCTTTTTATATTGTGCAACATATTCTTCCGTCATCGGAAATTCCAATGTTGTATCTCCAAATATGTGAAGAATTTTCTTTCCCGGACCATCCAGCGCACGCTTACAAAGATCCGCCACAACAGTCGAATCTTTTCCGCCACTAAAAGAAACAAACATATCCCCAATCTCTATCCCTTGTGTCTCGTTCCAGATATAGGACAATGCTTCCTGCGAAATCTCCTGATAGCGGTTTGCATTTGCCTTTACAAAACGTTCTATCATCTGCTTAAAAAAAGTACCGTCCATCGTCTCCCTGTTTTTGTCATAGGATTTCCGTATCTCCGCGGCATCCATTTCCCGCAGCTGCTGAATGGACAACGGCATACGGACACCATCGAGATAATAGACATTGCCGGCAGCATTCCATAAAGATTTATCCTTTAATTCCCCCGCCTTCAAACCCAGCAGAATCTCAAGAAGCACTTTTTCTTCCGGAAATACTACACGGACATCTTTTACAAACTGCCGTCCCTTTGCCCCACAGCACCCGCACACCGGTTCATACAACGGAATCTTACACTCTTCGCACCAATACAGCTGCGACTCAGAACAATGTATCATCTTTTGCAATCTCCTCCGGTTGAATTTTTAAATACGCACATACTTCACAAAGTTCCGTAGCATTCAATGGCCGAGCCGGCTTTTTTTGAAATATTTTTCTGTCAATTCCGGTCTTTTTGGAAACTTTTTCTATATCGATCCGATGTATTTCCATATAACGATAGATCTTCTTTGTCATTTTCATATCCTTCGTCCCCTCATTCTCGCTTTTTAAGAATTATGTCGTACTATTTTTATTTTATTGTTTGATACTCATAATGTCAATTTATTTTTCCCTTTTTCTATTTTTTTCTTCTTGACACGTATGTTGTCATTCTTTATGATGGTATTAGATATCGTGAATTGGAGGTTTTACAAATCCTATGAAGAACCCTAACATTGCACGCGCACTGCGTTACTACCGGAAGTTGAACAACCTCTCCGTGGACGAAGTGAGCGACTATTTGAATGCCCAGAATATCCCTGCAAAATCAAAAACAATCTACGGATGGGAAAATGGGAACAGTCAGCCAAATGCTGACACACTGATGACTTTATGTCGATATTATCACATTGAAAATATACTGGAGACCTTTGGCTACACAGTCACAACACCGCAGAAATCTGACGCGGCAGCAATTCTGACAAAAGAAGAGCGAATGTTGTTAAATGCTTATCACGCACATCCGGACATGAAAAAAGCAGTCTTTCGACTGCTTGAATTAGAGTATAAAGATATTTGATTACTGCTTTTATCCAAGCAGTCTGCGTATTCCATCTATAATACGGTTCACAAGAGCCACTCGGTGAAAAGGTGTCATCAGATAAAATCCATCTGCCACTTCCAACAGTTTTTCTGCCACTTCCAGAGAAATTTTCACGGCTGTTTCTTCGGCATCTTTTTTCGTCATATCCGGCTGATACTGGCTTACGATCTCATCGGATACATGGATTCCCGGCATTTCATTTTTCATAAACATCGCATTACGGTAACTCACAAGCGGCATGATCCCACAGAGGATTTTTGCTCCAGTCATTTTCTTTAATTCCCGGATCCGTTCGATGTCTTCTTCCGTAAAGACTGGCTGTGTCAGAAAATACCGGCAGCCCGCTTCCATTTTCTTTTTCATGCGTCCCGCGATCGCTGCCGGATTGATCCCGGCATAATTCAGCGCACCACCATAATAAACCGGCTCCTCCTGAAATACTTCTTCGTTCATATGTTTCAGATATTCCATAAAACGAATGGAATTTACGTCGAATACCCCAGTGATCTTTCCACGGTCATTGCTGCCAACCGGATCTCCTGTGATAACAAGAAAATCGCGGATTCCATTCACATGTGCTCCCAAAATCTCAGAACGCAGTCCAATCAGATTGCGGTCGCGCATCGCTACATGCGGCATGATCTCAACATCGGCACATTTTTTTGCATAAACAGCCAGCAGCGAAGCATCGGCTCTGGAACGTGCCATCGGAGAATCGGATACGGTAATGATATCCACTCCATTTTCCTGCAACGCACATACCCCTTTGCGGAATTTATCACTGGAAGCATCAAACGGAGCATCCAGTTCCACGACAAATACTTTTTTGCCTTCCCGCAGTTTACGGACAAACGGTGTCGGATTGTCCTTGATCTCATCAACATTTTCGGATTCTTCTGCCACTTTTTTCGGCTGTACCTGCTCCTGTTTCTGTACCACCTTTTTCAACGCACGGATATGTCCCGGTGTCGTTCCGCAACATCCACCGACAAGATTTGCACCCAATGCCAAAATGGCTTTCATCTGCCCCGCATAATAAGCCGTATCATGAAATACCTGCGTTCTTCCCTGCATTTCCTGCTGATATCCGGCATTTGGGAATACACTAAGCAGACATTCTTTTGGAAAATATTGTCTTTCCAAAAGTTTTTTCATGTGAAGCGCACCTACACCACAATTAAATCCTACAATATCAAGATTATCATCTGCCGTCAGTTCCTGTAAAATCTCTGTTATTCCAAAACCATGCTGCGTATATCCCATCGGGTTCAATGCCAATTCAGCGATCACTATCGTTTGTTCTTCCCTGTTTTTACAATATTCTGCCAGTTTAGGAAGCCAGCGTAGCTCGGAAAATGTCTCAAATAGGAAGACACGGATCCCCAAATCATAAAACACATCCAGCATCTGCGTATATTCTTTCCAGATTTTCCCATCTTCTTCCTCGGCAGACTGGCGGATCGGTCCCACTGACGCAGCGACCACGACTTCTTTTCTGCTCTGACGCACTGCCTCTCTCGCATTGGCAACCGCTGCTTCAATCACTTCTTTCCGCTTTTCCGCCTCTTCAAATAACCCGTGGTTTACCGCAAAGGTATTTGTTCGGATCAGTTCCGCTCCGGCTTCAATATATTCTTTATGAATGGCAATGATCCGCTCCGGGGTTGCGATATTGGCTTCCTCTGCCTCCATCTCCGTCATATATTTCTGGCTGAAATAGGTCCCCATCGCACCATCTGCCAATACTACCTTTTTCTTTAATTTTTCTACTAATGAATCGATCACTTGAATCCTCCATTCTAATTGTCTTTTGTCACTTTTTTCATTGTAAATTTTACCTTGGAAAATGTCAAGAAATACTATGGTTTTTTATGATTTTTTTATTTGACAGTCGGAAATAATGCGTATATAATGAGTGAGGTTAGCAACTTATTGATAATTTTTTAGAAAGAAGCGATTTTTTTGAAATTTGTAAAACAATTTTTAATTATTCTTGGCATTTCTTTTGCCGGTGAAGCATTAAAATTTCTGCTTCCCTTTTCGATTCCTGCAAGTATATATGGTATGGTAATCCTGCTGATCGGCTTATTATCAGGACTGGTTCCCCTTTCTTCCGTGAAGGAAGCAGGCACGTTTTTGATTGAGATCATGCCGGTTATGTTTATCCCTGCCGGAGTCGGTCTGATGGCTTCCTGGCATATTTTACAGCCGGTGTTGATTCCGGTCAGCATTATTACCGTCGCCGCTCTGATCACCGTCATGATTGCGACAGGCCGCTGTACCCAATGGATTCTGCATAAAGATAGAAAGAAGGCATCTTCTCATGAATGATTTTTTTAATACTTCCCTTTTTGCCGGAGTGACGATCAGTCTGCTCGCCTATCTCCTCGGCATGGTTTTAAAGAAGAAATTTAAGTTAGGGATCTTTAACCCTTTATTGATATCGATATTTTTGACAATCGTTGTGCTGGTTGTGGCTGACATCGACTACGATACTTATAATCAGGGTGCCGTCTACCTGAGCTGGTTTTTGACACCGGCGACCGTCTG
>ERZ779762.1643-NODE-1643-length-12000-cov-3.046128_pt1 | contig 12000 bp, 11 predicted proteins | sample MGYA00511887_ERZ779762 | MGnify/ENA primary metagenome ERZ779762 (study PRJEB29588, sample SAMEA2163052) | human gut metagenome | biome: human gut; feature: human-associated habitat; material: faeces | place: Denmark | collected 2008/2010 ...
CATCTATGAAATGCCCGCCATTCAGTATAAATACAAATACCTGCTGCGGCGTATGCGTCAGTTTGAAGGAGAGAGTACACCGATGCGTTCCATCAGATAGCGTGCATTGGTTGTCTTGCACTGCCCGGAACGGATTTTATGGTCAAATACAATCTGATCCCCTTTGTAATTTTCCGTAAAATAATAGTTACTCACTTTCTTTTCCGGCACTTCACAAAGTTCAAAATCATGTGTTGTAATAAAAGTGATGCAGTGTTTCTCTGCCAATTTATGTACCACCGCTTTGGCACCAAAAAGTCTGTCATTGTAATTGGTTCCCTTAAAAATCTCATCTATAAATACGATAAATGGGATCTCATTTTCTTCTGTATTTCCGGCATAATCCAGCACTTTTTTTATCCGCAGGAGTTCTCCATAAAACGTGGAGATTCCCCGGCTGATATCATCTTGTACACCAATAGAGGTAAAGATCCGCATAAACGGAGCGTGAAACTGCTGTGCATTTACATACGTTCCCGCATACATTAAGACAAGATTCACACCGATCGTCCGCATAAAAGAAGACTTTCCGCTCATATTCGAGCCGGTTATGATAACAATTTCTTCTCCACAGGAAAAATCATTGGCAATACATTCCACTTCCAGAAGTAACGGATGTTTCATTTCTTTTGCAGAAAATGAAATGTCTTTTGTATTTTCCGGCATACAGACCGTATCTTTGCTCCATGCAGTCCCTGCAAGTGCCATGATCAATTCTATTTTTTCAATGCTATCCATTGTCTCATATAGGATTTCACTGCCTTCTTTCATCGTATTTCGATATAAAAAGACAAGCAGCGGATTCAACACAAATACCACATTAAATAGAATATTGGAAAACATATTTTCTTTGGCATAATAAAACGATGCGATCGTGCTGATCCGGTGCATAGTGTTTTTTCCAAGACGTATTTTTTTCCGGCACCGGCACAGCATATCCTCTCTAAATTTCTCTTCCGATACAAAAGAAATCAACCGTTCCATTTTGCCAAAAGCATGAATACATTTTCCGATTTCTTCGTATTCCTGCCCGTGAAAATATGAGAATACACAAAAATTACAGAGACAAATTAACAACACAATGCCGGCAGTGCCAAAAGATATCACTTCAAACAGACTAAGGACAAGGCTGACGATCATGGAAAGAGCCAGCACACTTCCGATGAGAATAGAAATCCATTCCGGCTTTTTACATTCTGCCGGATACAGCTTCCTGTCTTCAAAATCCTGTTCCCGGATACTTCGGATTCCCGATAATATTGCCTGAAATTTTACGCTGAAAGAAGTATGTTCTGTCATTTCTTTGACGGCACACTGCATCTGTTTCCAGGAGTCTTCCTCAAACTCCGTCTTTGTGAGCTGCCTCATCAGCTTACGTTTTCCACTTTTCGTATACGCAATATTTAACCATTGAAACAACGAATTACTGCCGAGTATGTTTAAGTCCATAAGATCTTTATTTTCTTCTGTAATAAATGAGCCGCCGTCTTCTGTAAACTTTTTCCAGTCCCCGTTTCGTCTTGCCTCATACTGCTCTATGATCTGTAACTGTTTTTCTTCTTTTTCGCATTTTCCTAACAGCCTTGAATGAACCGCCAGCAAAATCACAAACCAGGCTGCCGCAAGAACAGCAAAGATATTGCATGGCATTTTCAGCGGTTCGATCACTGCCCCCAATATAAATCCCAAAACAGCCACGCCAAATACAATCAGTTTTGTATTTGACATACGATCCGAACGCTTTTTATCTCTGCTATATTCTTCCTGTATCCGCTGCTTTAATTCCATCATTTTTTCCCACATAATAATTTCTCCAATTCCCCTAAAAGCTGTTCCTGTGACTCTACACGAATCGCATGAATCCCCAGTTTTTCTGCCCCTTCTACATTTTGTGCGCGGTCATCAAAAAACAGACACTGGTCTGCTTTTAAATTGTATTTATCAAGTAAATACAGATAAATTTCCGGATTTGGTTTGATCGCATGAATCTGATAAGAAACCACTTTTCCATCAATATCATTCAAAAAAGAAGCTCCTTTTGTGTGTTTTGTAAACAAATCCTCGGAATAATTCGAAAGCAGATAAATACCATATCCTGCTTTCTTCAATTCATGCACTTTTTCCCATACTGCCGGACGATTTACGTGCATATATTCCCCATGCGTTAAAAACCAGCGGATTTCTTTTGCATATTCCGGATATTTTTCCTCATATCTGCAAATCGTTTCTTCCAATGGATTCCCAAGATCCAGTCCACTCCAGAGCGGATCGTCAAACATCGTTATCCCTATTTGTTCCGCACGTTCTGCGGTCATTCCATAATCCTGAACCAGCATATCCTTCCAGCGGTACTCCAAAAGCACATCGCCTACATCAAAAATAATATTCTGCATCGTATTTCCTCCTAGTCTACTACCCATCTTAACACATATTCCCCACGTCGTCCATATAAAGTCTGCCATTTACAGTTTCTACGTAATTCTACCGCTTATTTTAGTAGAATTATAATCTTTCCTATGTTATACTACTTATATAAGGTTTAATAAATACAGTTTATGAGGAATATGTTGCAGTATATCGTCCGCTGATGGAACCGTATTTTGCCAGATTTGGCGGAAATCTCAATGATTTGATCAAAAATTCAGCGTATGAAAAAATTTGTCGAAGAACAAAAATCAGGGTGGGAGAAATCATAATAAGAAGAGGGCAATTGAAATGGAACAATTCAAAAAACTATTTCAAGCAACAGATATGACCGTGGGAACACCATGGAAAAAAATCGTTGCATTTACAATTCCGATGTTACTTGGAAATATTGCACAACAGTTGTATAACACTGTAGATAGCATTGTAGTAGGAAAATATGTAGGCGACAATGCCTTGGCGGCTGTAGGAAGTGCGGGACCGATTATGAATCTGCTTCTGGTTCTGTTTATCGGTATCAGTATGGGGGCAAGTATTATGGTGGCACAGTATTTTGGTGCAAAACAAAGAGGAGATCTCTCCTATACTATTGGAAACTGTATTTTACTGACAGCAATTTCCAGCATATTTATTATGTTTTTGGCGCTGGTTGTTGTACGTCCGCTATTGGAACTTTTGCAAACTCCGTACACCATCATTGACTGGTGTACTTCGTATCTGAAAATTATGTTTTTAGGTATTGCAGGATGTGCTTTTTATAATATTTTAAGTGGGGTATTAAGAGGATTGGGAGATGCCTTTTCTGCTTTAGTATATCTTCTGGTATCGACAGTTATCAACATTATATTAGATCTGCTTTTTGTGGCAAAATTCGGAATGGGTGTCAATGGTGTAGCACTGGCAACCGTTATTGCACAGGCAGTTTCTGCAATATTGTGTTTGATCCGTTTATCAAAAATGAAAGACTTATTTGATCTGAATAGAAAATACTTAAAATGGAATGGAAAATACGGAAAAAATATCATTCGTCTTGGTGTACCGTCCGGTCTTACTCAGGCAGTATTTTCCATGGCAATGATTATTGTACAATCTCTTACAAATAGTTTTGGTGAAATGTTTATCGCCGCAAATGTAATTGTAATGCGTGTAGATGGATTTGCTATGCTTCCAAATTTTTCCTTTGGAACAGCAATGACCACCTATTCCGGTCAAAACATAGGAGCGGCAAAAAACGATCGTGTTACAAAAGGTGCAAAACAGGGAACACTTATTGCTGTACTGACAACAACTTTTATAACCAGTTTAATTCTAATTTTTGGAAGGCAATTAATGGGAATTTTCACCGCAACAACTGAACTTGTTGATTTAAGCCGACGCATGATGGGTATTATCGCAGCAGGATATATCGCAATGGCCGTAACACAAAGTTTATCCGGAGTAATGCGTGGTGCAGGTGACACAATGACACCGATGTGGATTTCCTTGTTTACTACAATAGTAGTCCGTGTTCCGGTTGCTTATGGTATCGCTCATTTTACCAAAAGTGCAACGTTCCCAAATGGACGCCAAGAATGTATCTTCATTTCCCTTTTGTGTTCTTGGTTAATCGGAGCCTTAATAACAACCATTTTCTACTTAAGAGGAAAATGGAAAAACAAGGCATTGAAGTGATACTTGTAAGAAATAATGTGTACAATAGCCGGAGTAGATAGAAAAATTTTAAAAAATGGAGGTTTTTCAAATGAAAAAACAAATCGTACTGGCAACGACCTTTGCACTGGTTTTTAGTTCTTTGTACTGCCCGGAATCTCAGGCAGCGGCGAAACCAAAATTGTCAAAATCCAAACTGACATTAACGGTCGGAAAGACAGCAAAACTCAAAGTTAAAAATTACAAAGGCACCGTAAAATGGTCATCTAATAAGAAGAAAACAGCAACCGTCAGCAAAAAAGGTGTCGTAACCGCTAAGAAAAAAGGAACTGCTGTTATCACAGCAAAAGCCGGAAAGAAAAAGCTGAAATGCAAAGTGACCGTAAAAGTGGCAGCAACAAAAAACATTGTGACACCGGAACCGGTGATGACAGCGTCCACTGCTCCTGTAGTTACACAAAATCCGATAGTCACTCAAAACCCGACAATTACTCAAAATCCGACGAAAACGGATGTACCTACATCATCCGCGAAGCCATCGCCAACACCTGCTGCACCGGAGACTGCTTTGCCTACAAAGACTCCAATAAAAAAAGATCCTGTACAGGAACAGGCTTTGACAGAAATGATAGAAAAGCTCAATGCAAATGGAGCAACTGTACCAACTGATTTGAATGATACAAATTATTATTTTTGGAATAATGAAAAACTCACAAAAATTATGTGGGACAATTGTAACATTTCTGGTGAATTGGACTTTTCTGCTTTTGAAACATTGGAATTGTTACATTGCAATAATAATAGTATAAGCAAGATTGACGTAACAAAATGTACTGCTTTAAGTTGGTTATCCTGTTACGAAAATAAACTTAATTTTCTCAATGTGGCAAATTGTTCTGCTTTAGGACTGTTAGATTGCAGCAATAATAGTTTGTCCACTCTTGATCTTTCAAATTGTTCTGCTTTGACCTCCTTATTGTGCACCAATAACAGCTTAAGTGAATTGGATGTAACAAAATGTCCTGCTTTGACTTCTTTATCATGTGATGATTCAGTTGTGGTAACAGGTTACACAGGTTAAATAAAGCAAATTTAGATATATAATATAAAGATCAATGTCATTTAGATGATAGTGTATAATATTTTGTGTAAACGATAATTCCTTTAGGTATGGAAAAAGGAACCAATTTCCTGTATAGTGTTAAGTACCAGAAAACACACAGAAAAGAGGTTCCCTATGTCTAATCTTAACACAGAATTAATGACCGCGCTACTAAAAAATGAATCAATTGATGAAGTTTTTCGTTCTCATCTTGAAGCTGCTATGAATGATCTTCTCAAAATTGAACTGACACAGTTTTTAGGTTATGAGAAGAGCAGTATTCTCGGCTACAATACCGGAAACAGTCGAAATGGCTTCTACGAGCGAGATCTCGATACTTCCTACGGCAGACTTCACATCAAAGTGCCCCGTGACAGAAACGGTTATTTTGAGCAGCAGTTAATTCCTGACTACGCTCGAAGAAACGATGAACCGAAAACGACCATCATCACTCTTTACAAGAAAGGAATCACTACAAGAGAGATTTCCGATCTGATTGAGAAAATTTATGGTCATCCTTATTCGCCTGCCACGATGTCCAATATTTCCAAGGCTGTGGCTGATCAAGCGGAAAACTTTCACAAGCGTCAGTTGTCCGAACGATATGCTGTCATCTTTATGGATGTCACATATCTTAATGTACGTCGAGACAGCGTGGCTAAAGAGCCGCTCCACGTGCTTCTTGGCATTACGCCGGATGAAACCAGAGAAGTTTTGGATTACGCACTCTATCCGACGGAGACCGCAGCGAATTACGAGGAGATGATGGAATCCATCAAAAAACGCGGTGTGAAGCAGGTGCTGCTGTTTGCTTCGGATGGGTTAGCCGGAATGCGTGATGCTGTCAAACGACAGTTTCCGGAAGCAGAGCATCAGCAGAGTTCCTTTCCAAGTACGGAAAACGCTATCCGAAACTTGCAGGAATCTTCGAACGTGCCAAGGAAAGTCTGTATTCGTTTTACAAATTTCCGGAGGCAATCCGAAAAAGCATTTACACTACAAATATGATTGAGAGAAGCAACAAAGGGCTGAAGCATAAGTCCACGGTCAAAGAGCAATTTCCTAATGAAGATTCACTTGATCGCTTCGTATGCTGCTATTACAGTGATTTGAATCGTTCCTATTCTGAGCGGATGCAACGTGGCTTCTGTCAAGCCTCCGCCGAAATACTACAACTGTTTGAAGATAGGCTTTAAGCCACCCATAAACAAGATGTAGTCTAATTAGCACGAGACAGGAAATCGAAGATGTTTACACAAAAAACTTGACACAATCGAACATTTTTGACTTGGATTACATTTTTTCTCTTCTAGAACATACAATATCTTTCATGCGTTTGACCCTATTTGCTTTTTTCAAGCTTTTTAACTAACTGTTAACATGGAGTTCACTAATTGATATAACATTCATTACAGAACAAAAACCGTTTGAGGTTTTTACTAGGGTGATGCGTGCACTAAACTAGATTTGAGCTTTTGTAAAAAGATTCAATAGAGAGCATTTACATACTTTCTATTGAATCTTTTTTGCTACATTGAGACAAACATATCACTAAAAAATAAGTGCTTCCTCATGAACAATTTTATAAAGTGCTTCGATATCCGGATAAAAATACCTGTCTTCGTCAGCAAATGCCACTTCTTCCCGAATTCTTTCCTGTACTTTCGCTGTCGCCGTGGAACTCTTCAATGGTTTCTGCAATTCGATGGCCTGCGCTGCCACCATAAATTCGATCCCAATAATATATTGTAATTTTTTGGCAATATCAATCGCTTTCTTACCTGCAAAATAAGCAAAGGAAACCGGAGATTCCTGCTCTGCACAAGTTGGGATACTGTCAATGCTGCAGGAAGTTGCCAGCACTTTCATCTCATTCAAAAGTCCGGCCGCGGTATACTGTGGAATCATAAAGCCGTTATTTAAGCCTGGGTTTGGTGCTAGAAATGCCGGAAGATCATTATTCAGATAACGATTGACCATACGATCCACACAGCGTTCTGCCAGATTTCCTACCATGGCTGCTGCCATACCAAGCATATCTGCGTGGCTTCCCACGTAACTTCCGTCGAAGTTGCCGCACATCAGAGCCACACCGCCATCCTCGGTTTCAAACAGTTCCGGATTATCACTTACACCGTGCATTTCATCCACGATAACTTCTTCCGCCTCCAGCACAATTTTCTTTGCTGCACCGAGAATATGGGCCATTGAACGAAGCACATAGGGATCCTGCACACGTACATTTAGATATTTTTCACAAATCTCACTGTCCGCTAACATTTCGCGAATGATCTTTGCGGACTCTATCTCCTCTGCGTGGTTTTTCGCTATATGAAGCCGTTCATCCAGCGATTTGACGGTTCCTTGTAGCGCTTCAAAGACCATCGCGCCAACCACATCAAGATTTTTTACTGCAATCTTCATTTCATTTACTGCAAGAAGTCCCATTGCTGTGACAGAAGTCGAACCATTCAGAAGACTGAGGCCCTCTTTACAGGCGAACTCAACCGGTTTCAATCCTTTTTTCTCCAATACCGGAAAACTTTCCACTTTTTTTCCGTCTTCCCAGACATAGCCTTCTCCCATATAAGTAAGAGCAATGTGGCCTTCGACAGCGAGATAGCCGACAGAACCATCTCCCGGGGCAAATGGATAAATTTCTGCATTCAGAAAATCTTTGATCAAGGTTATCGTATCTAATTTAATTCCCGATAACCCCTTTCCGGTATTTAAGATCTGCATCAACATGATTGCACGCACCTGTTCCTCTGGCAACGGCTCGCCTACCGATACCGAATGCGAGCGCACAATATTTTTCTGCAGCTGAACGGCATCATCCGGTTTTATAACATAGCGTACATTTTCACCGAATCCTGTCGTCACACCGTATATCGCCCGGTTTTCCTCTAAAAAATGATCTATCATCTGACGGCTTTTTTTAATTTTTTCGACCATTTCCTCACTAAATTCCAAAATGGCTTCTTTTTTTACAATTTGCATAAATTCATTAAGTGAAATCTTGCAGTCTGTCAATACAATCTTTTTGCTCATTTTTTCTGCCTTCTTCCTATTTGTAGTAATCCAGCTTCTTCTCGATAATATTAGCTGCTTTTCCGATAATGCAGTTCATGATCAGATAAAATACACCCGCTACGATCAACGGCACGGTAGAGAAAAAGTGTGTCATCTGGGTACAGGCAACTTTGAAAAGTTCGGCGACACCGATTGTCTGTGCAAGAGAAGTATCTTTTACTAATGTCATCAACTCGTTCGTATATGGTGGCACAATTCTCTTGACTACCTGCGGAAGAATTATTTTCATAAATGTTTCTGTTTTCGAAAATCCGAGAATTGAAGCTGCTTCGTACTGTCCGACCGGGATGGAATCAATTCCTGCACGGAAGATCTCACACGTATAAGCCGAGTAGTTCAAAGAAAATGCCAGGACAGCTGCCCAAAAACGTGGCAAAGTTGCATGAAATACATAGTACGGAGCAAAATAAAAGAACATCAACTGCAATATCAGCGGGGTTCCTCTCATAAGCAAAAGAAATGCTCCAATCGGCATACTCACTATCTTCAGACGATTTTTTCGACCGATCGCCAGGAGAATACCAAGTACGACCGAAGCTGCAAATGTCACAAAGAAAATTCCCAGCGTCGTTGTGGTTTCTTTGAGCATCAACTGAATCAAATTTATTAAATCACTTGTCTCCATATGTCTTTCCTCCTTTTATTTTGCGGCGGAACGTCTCTGTTCCGCCGCCTCAGGTATTGCGCCCGGCGCAGTTTATCAAATCATTTCGCGGTCCCTTATTCTACACAAGTAATGTCTTCGCCAAACCATTTATTGCTAATTTCTGCCAGTTTTCCATCTTTCTTCATTTCCTGAAGTTTTTCATAAACAGCATCACACAACTTCTGGTCACCTTTTCTAAAAGCTACACCAAGTTTGTCTGTAGAAAGAGATTCGGAAAGATATCTGTATTTTCCTTCATTCTGTTTCATATAGTAACCTGCGATCAGAGAGTCAATAATAACGAAATCGGATCCATTGACATCCAAGTCAAGCATCGCTTTTACATTATCTTCCACATAAGTGAGATCGCCAAATGTGTCTACAATACCCTTGGCATCTGCATTTTCAAGTACGGAAGAACCGGTCTGAACGATACCTTTCTTTCCTTTCAGATCATCCAGTGTCTGAATGCTGGAATCTTTCAATACAACAATTTCAGAACTTTCTGTTGCATATGCTTTCGAACAAGTTAATGCTTCTTCACGCTCCGGAGTAAGACCAAACGCATTCCAGATACAATCAATGTTCTTTGAACTAAGCTCCTGCTCTTTTGCTTCCCAGCTGATTGGCTGGCAAACCAGTTCTACACCAAGACGGTTACAAACTTCTCTTGCCAGATCGATATCAAATCCTACGATGTTATTGTCGTCGTCGCGGAATCCCATCGGTGGGAAGTTGTCATCCAGTCCTAATATAAAAGTTCCTTTATCCAATACATATTGTAATGAATCATCCTCACCCACTGCTGCGCCACTGGCAGATCCATTGGAAGAGGTTGATGTCGAAGTATCACCACATCCTGTGAGGCACGCCATACCCATTACCAGTGTCATCATTAATGCAATCAATCTTTTCATGTGTCATTCCTCCTAAAATATGTTTTGTTTAAGCATTGCGCCAGACAAGCAAAGATGTCTGACAGTCTTATGCTGCACTAAAAAAAACGAGTGGCGTTTATACTTTTATAAACGCCCTCGTTTATATTAGCAATTATACTGTACCATTTTAACATTGTCAATACCAAATTACGAATTTTATTACTTTTTCATTGTATTGGTATATATGAATATTCTTTTATGAAACATTTCCATATTTGCCAAGAAATTCTCGAACACGCGGATTTTCCGAATGGAACATTTCTTCCGGCGGACAATCTTCCACGATAACACCTTTGTCCATAAATACGATACGATCCGATATTTCTTTGGCAAACAGCATCTCATGCGTTACGATCACCATCGTCATATGAAGATCTGCCAGAGAGCGGATTACTTTCAAAACTTCGCCGGTAAGTTCCGGATCCAGTGCGGAAGTCGGCTCGTCAAAAAACAAGATTTTTGGTTTCAATGCCAAGGCACGTGCGATTGCAACACGCTGTGCCTGACCACCGGACAACTGATGTGGATATGCATCCGCTTTTGTTTCCAAACCAAGTTTTTTCAGCAGTTCCATCGCTTCTTCCTTTGCCTGTTCCGGGGGAACTTTGGCGATACAGACCGGTGCCTCTGTGATATTGCGCAGCACATTCCAATGCGGAAACAAATTAAAATTCTGAAACACAAAGCCTATTTCCGCATTGCGCGTATGCGCCAGTTCGTCATCATTGTAACCGGCAATATCGCGCCCGCGCAGAAAATAATGCCCGCTGGTAGGCCTGTCAAGGCAGCCCAGAATGTTCATCATTTTTGATTTTCCGCTGCCGCTCGGCCCCATGATAGAGGTAAATTCGCCTTCACCTATCTGCACGTTAACATGGTCAAGCGCATGCACAACGCTGTCGCCCATTATATAAGATTTTACTATATCTACAAGCCTGATTACTTCTGCCATGTCCTGCCTCTTTCACGGCCTGTTAAATCGGCCCTCTCATATTGTTCTGCTGGGTAGCGCGCTGTTTAACCAAAAGCACGTCGCCTTCTTTAATATCGCCGGTAACGGCAATGCTGTCCTCGCCCGTCAAACCGACTGTTACATCAACATCACGCGAAGTTTTGGCTGCCTCGTCATATACCTTTACATAACGGCGGTCACCGTCATAATAAATGCAGTTAGGAGGAACCATTAAAGTATTATCCTGCTGCTGAATAATAATATTCGTCCTTGCCGTCATTGTAGGCAAAAGTTTGCCTTCCGGGTTGGCAACATCAACATAAACGGTGTAATAAATAACATTGTCTTCCGTAACGGCAGAGCGGGAAATAAGGCGCACCGTGCCGGTAAAGGTTTCTTCCGGATAAGCGTCAACCGTAAATTCAACAGTCTGCCCTACTTTTACACGCCCTATGTCAGATTCGTCAACCAAAGTATCAATCTGCATATCGTCAAGATTCGCCACAGACATAATTACCTGCGGTTCGCTGATGCCGGAACTGATAGTCTGGCCGACAGGAGTAGGTTCGCCAATAATATAACCGGCAATAGGAGAAGTAATAACGGTATCGTTAACATCGGAAACTGCCTGGTCATAATTAGCTTTGGCCACGATATAATCAGATTCCGCCAAATCATAATCACTGCGCGAAATTGCGCCCTGAGCCAAAAGCGCCGTATAACGGTTATAAGTAAGCTCGGCATTGTCAAGGCGTGCCTTCATCTGGCGCGCAGTAGCTTCCAAAGCTGTAGCATCCAGCTTTACCAGCACCTGGCCTGCTTCTACATGCTGATTTTCTTCTACCAGCACTTCCACAATTCTGCCGGTAATTTTAGAGCTGATATCAACATTGTCCACAGCGCTTAAGCTGCCGGTTGCCGAAATACTGTCCTTCAAAGTACCGTATTCAACTTTAGCCGTTTTTACGGTTGTTTCAACCTGCGTAATGCTCTGGTAATACGAATAACCGGCATAACAAATTGCCAAAAGAATAACCAAAAATCCTATTACATATTTATTGTTTCTGATAAACTTCATTCCAGCACCCCTCCTTATAATTTTCAATTAGCTTTCACTAATTAAATTATAACATTTTCAGCTTTGTTCTTAAATATA
>ERZ779762.1647-NODE-1647-length-11995-cov-2.847739_pt1 | contig 11995 bp, 11 predicted proteins | sample MGYA00511887_ERZ779762 | MGnify/ENA primary metagenome ERZ779762 (study PRJEB29588, sample SAMEA2163052) | human gut metagenome | biome: human gut; feature: human-associated habitat; material: faeces | place: Denmark | collected 2008/2010 ...
CTCTGGGCCTTGATATCCGGTCCGAGGACTATGACTCCCTGGGCGGATATATAATCGAGCTTCTGGATCATCTGCCGAAGCAGGGAGACACCGTCACAGACGGCGTTATCTTCTGCAAGGTTACCCAGATGGTGAAGAACCGTGTACTCAGGGTTCTTGTGGAGATACTGCCAAAGGCCGAGAAAAATGAAGAAACTAAATAATTTTCATTTTCAGGACAACAAATATAAATTGTTTATGAAAATCTGGGGATATATCCAAAAATCTCTTGTGGCAAAGAAATAAATCCTATATAATTACAAGGATGTAGTGTTGTATGATTTTCATGATTTGGAGATCATTTTTTAAGGAAACGGAAGATATAAATGGAAAATAATATAAGCAGTATTCGAGATCTGATCGAAATGACAAGTTCCCTGAACTTCATCGATCCGGCGGATGTGCCATCCATTGAATTATACATGGATCAGGTCACTACCTTCTTAGAGGAAAAACTAAATAACAACAAGAGAAACGAAGAAGAAAAGACCATGACCAAGACCATGATCAACAACTATACGAAGAATGACCTTCTTCCGCCTCCTAACAAGAAAAGATATACCAAGGAGCACCTTATTCTTCTCATTTATATTTATTATCTGAAGAACCTGCTCAGCATAAATGATATACAGACCTTGTTAAAGCCTATGATCGAGGATTATTTCGGAAGTAATGATCCGTCAAAGAGTATAGATCAGATATATGCCAAGATCTTCAATCACCAGAAGGATCACTACAAGGATATCCAGAAGAGTATCATTAACACCTTCAACAGAGCTTCTGAAATGTATGATCCACAGAATGAGGGTTATCTCCACGACATGAGCCTTATTGCTCTCCTGTCGGCGGATGTATACGTTAAGAAAAAGTATATCGAGCATTTGATCGATAATATGCGTACCATCCAGGAAAAGGAAGCAAAGGCGAAGGAGAAAGAAGTTAAAGCCAAGGAAAAAGAGGCTGCCATGAAAGCAAAGGATGCTGCAATTAAAGCTAAAACTGCAAACGAAGCAAGAGCTAAAGCAGCCCAGAAAGCCAAGAGCAAAGCCGGGGCTACCGCGAAGACCGGAACTAACGCAAAATCCGGTGCCAATCAGAAGGCAGCTCAAAAGGTGAAGCCAAATCAAACAGGAAATCGAAGCCAAATTAAATAAGCTTGAAAAAAGCAGAAATGAAATCATATGTGTGATAACATTTCTGCTTTTTATTTTTGCGAAACATCTTATCCTCGACTCTTTATCAACTTCCAAGCTGTAGCCAAATTTAAAATCTTCTGTCCATATAACAGCATAATCTTTTACTTTTAAACGTTTTATGGAAAATAATATTTTAAGAGCATAAGAACTACCCCGTCATAATTTTTCTCTTCAAGGAGATCAGCCTGAGTATCCCATCCAACATCCGCTACGCTTTCAGCAGCCTGGGATACATTTTCTTCTAAGGCTTTATTTACATTTGCCTCGTAGTTCTTCTGATATTCCTCTATATTATGTTGATCATCAAGTTTCACCCGGTCACTGAGCTCAGGCTGCTTATTAAGGAATTCCAATGTTCCTTCCGGATCCTTGTCGTACATTTCATTCGCAGCAGTGTAACATTCATCAGTCACATAGCTAAGTATGTACCTGTAGGAGCTATATGCCAGCAGCCTGGAGTCACTGTTCGTGCCTGCAAGAAAGCTTATGAAGTTCGCGTCCCTCTCGGTATAAAAGCCCTTGTGGTGTGCCATTTCGTGGGCAACCAGCGGTCCATAATCCATGTAGGTTGTATATTTGTTGACGGTGACCTCCATGGTGTATGGGTATGTGTACCCACCTATCCCCATAAAGTCCAGGATGTCAGAGCAGTAAGCGAGCTTAACCTTCGGATAATATCCATCAAGTATCGGATAAATATCCGAAAGCCCCTCCATGGCTTTCACCACTTCCTCATACATATCCTCATCCTGCTTTATATAACCATTTTCATCCCTGTCCACCTGCTCCGCCAGAGAATTTATGTTATTTATCAATATAACCCTGAGGGAGAATAGATCCTCAGTGGTGTACTCTCTTTCGTCTGATGTATCTACACCATTGTCACCACTCACATTTTCATTAGCTTTGGTGCTCTCTCCCGCAGTTGCTTCCGGGGATATATTATCATTTGCTCCGGCATTATTTTCTGCTGTTGCTTCCATGTTCATATCAGCCACTACCTGTGCACCTGTTCCCCGAAAAGGGATAAACCAATTAAGGGTGTATATCAAGGCAGCCACTACGAGCATTGCCAAGATCACCTTCATGTACACTGCTACACAGTGCCTGAACTTCTTATAAAAAATCCCTATGCTTTTCTTGTTATATACTGCCACAAGCTTTCTTACTGCCCCGGCAATAAGAAGAGCCAGTAATGCTACGATCACGATTGCAGCCATGATTATCGCCAGATACATCATTATTTCCCCAAGGTTAAAAGGTAATACATCTGTAAATCTGCCTAGTATATTCGCAATATGATAATAAATATGCTTTGTGTAGAAATCGCAGAAACTTCGGCTGAACGCCACTAGATTTATGATCAAAGTGATGGTTATGATCATCAGAATTGTTTTCGTGTACAAACTCAAGGACTTTAATTTGCTTTTTATCAAATATGATCTTCCCTTCGCTTTTGTGAGTTTTGATGTCAGGGCACGCCGGAACATTCCCGGCTGTCATGCCCTGCTTAAATCAGTTATTATTATTTCTTTTGTCAGTATTTCTTTTCCTATCTTTTCTTATCTCTTCTTTTGTTATCTTTTGTTATGCTTTTTTAATCTTCCGGTTTCTTGAAGCTCTTCATTCTTCCGAACACCAGCTCATAACCGTCTTTTCCATAATTTAAGGATCTGTTTACTCTGCTTATGGTAGCTGTAGAGGCACCGGTTTTTTCTGCCACCTCAAGATATGTATTATTTTCTTTTAACATCTTGGCAACAGCAAATCTCTGGGCGATTGAAAGCAATTCATTTATTGTACATACATCCTCAAAAAATGAAAAACATTCATCCTCGTTTTCAAGTGTTAATATTGCTTCAAATAAGTCTTTTACTGCTTCTGTATGCACTGTCTTTCCCATTTCTTACCACTCCCATTATATTTTATTAAGCTATCGTTTTTTACTGTTATACTTCTGTTATGCTTTACTCTTGCATAGTGTTAAAGCACTTTTTTATAATACCCCATCAATTGATTTTTTGCAATACGGAAGTGTCTAAAAAGAGTGAGGGACAGCTAACATATTATCGATATCAAAATCCAAAAAAGAGCGAATATAAAAAGTCCGGACAACGTATCTCTAATTTCAGATACGTCGCCGGACTATTTTTTATTTTTGTCTGTTACTTTTATTTATTTCATTTATCACATTTTCAGCCTACTGTTACAGAGTTGCCATTCCATAGCTTGCCGCTACAGACGCGTCTGCTCTCTACAGCTTGCAGCCTTTCTTGATCCAGACAGCTACACCCTGACGGTTTACATAGAACTCGCCGCAGCCTTCGTCGTCGATCTTGATGTCGTACTTGGCATTTCCCATTACATCTGCGAAATGGCACCCTGCGTACTGTCTGCCTACATACATTCTCTTGGTTCCGCCTACGCCGTCACTCATAATGACTGCAAGACCTGAATCTGGATGTTCTGCGTCGCCCTCTCTTGTGAATCCAACCACATCCGGATGATCAAAGTAGTCGTGCTGCACGCCATATGCATACTTCTTACGAAGCTTCAGAAGCTTGTTAAGGATAGTCTTCTTGGACTTCACCTTCACCGCAGCAATTCCCTGATAATCTCCCATAAAGAGACATGGATAGCCCTGCTCACGAAGAAGGATTATTGCATAAGCAAGCGGCTTGAACCACTCTCTTACATCCGACTCCAGTATTCCTCCCGGCTGTGACTCGTGATTATCTACAAATGTAACTGCCTTGGTAGAATTGCTCATCATAAGTGATCCGTCAAGAAGTCTGCTGAGATCGTAGTCTCCCTCATCATAAGAGCAATCATGGAAATTAAAATGTAACGGAACATCAAACATTGCCGCCTTGCCTTCTGTAGAGTCAATGTAGCCGTTAAGATAATCCTTGTTCCAATGCCAGAAATCTCCCACAACAAATATATTCTTAGGCTCATCAGCACTGCCATTATCTGTGGAGCTTCCATCAGCCGCCTTAGCACCCTGTTCTGCCTCTATATCTACCTTGCTCTTTTCTGCGTGAGCTGCTGCCAGTGAGAAGTCCTTTATAAACCAGCCAGGCACATATTCTGCCTCCTGGAAACGGAAACCGTCCACTCCTGTCATGGTCTCATACCATGCAGCCCAGTTCATGAGCTCGTCATATACTTCCTGGTTATACAGGTCAAGCTCCGAGCCTATTATGTAGTCATACTTTGAGAATTCCTTAGCCGCCTTCTCAGGATCCATTCCGGCAAGCTCGATCACACGCTGTCTGAACTCATTCTGCTTCCAGTCGATCTTCTCGAAATGCTGCCAGTTCCATTTGAACTTAGAGTATTTGCTCTTTCTTCCCGGAAATGTGAACTTCGAAAGTGCTCCCACTGTTCTCTTGTTGCCTATCATCTGTGGTCCCGGTCTGCCGTTGAAATCATTTGCAGATACTGCTTCTATCTTATCTGCTCCAAGCTTCTGGCGGACTGCCACATCCGCATAAACATCTATTCCTGCTGCCTTCATTGCCTTGATGGCTGCAAGATATTCTTCCTTTGTTCCGTACTTTGTTGCAACTGACCCCTTCTGATCGAATTCACCCAGATCATACAGGTCATATGTTGCATAACCCACGTCATCCTTGCCTCTTGCTGCCTTGGTGGCAGGCGGAAACCACACAGCGGTAGCTCCCATCTTCTTAAGGACAGGGGCATCCTTAACTGCCTGTGTCCATAATGTCTGGTCTGCAGGTGTGTTTGCATTAAAATACTGAACTAAAAGACCATTATCCCCCATAAAAATACCTCCACAATTCTAACATCAGCCCATTTGAAATATATCTTCGCAACTTGAATGCTTGCTATGGCAAAGGGCTGCCCTCTTCTTCTCCACGTGTCAACTGACACTGCCTGTATTAAAGCTTCTTTATTCTCTCGATTGCCTCAACTGTGCTCTCATAGGTTCCGAATGCTGTAAGTCTGAAGTAGCCCTCTCCGCTTGGTCCAAAGCCCGAACCCGGTGTGCCTACAACATTTGCCTTATCAAGAAGATAGTCGAAGAACTCCCAGCTTGTCATGCCCTCCGGAGTCTTAAGCCAGATATACGGAGCATTCACACCGCCTGATACTGTATAGCCTGCTGCCTTAAGGCCCTCTGAAATAACCTTGGCGTTATTCATATAATATGCTATCTGTTCTCTGGTCTGAGCCTTTCCTGCTTCTGAATATACTGCTTCTCCTGCTCTCTGAACGATATAAGGAGCTCCGTTGAACTTAGTTCCGTGTCTTCTTGCCCAAAGTGCATTGAGGCTTGTGCCCTCTGCGTCCTTAAGCTCCTTAGGAACTATAACGTATCCGAGACGTGTACCTGTAAAGCCCGCATTCTTTGAGAAGCTCTTAAGCTCTATGGCGCAGGTCTTGGCACCGTCACACTCATATATACTATGTGGAACATCATCCTCACTTATGTAGGCTTCATATGCTGCATCATAAATGATGACTGCCCCAACCTTATTTGCATAATCAACAAATTCCTGAAGTTTTTCCTTCTTCACGGTTGCACCTGTAGGATTATTAGGGAAACAGAGATAGATGATATCCGGTGTCTCCTTTGGAAGCTCAGGTGCGAATTTATTCGCTGCGCTGCATGGCATGTAGATTACATCACTCCACAGGCCTGTGGTGCTGTCGTATGTACCTGTTCTACCTGCCATTACGTTAGAGTCAACATATACCGGATATACAGGATCGCACACTGCGATCTTGCTGTCCACTGCGAATATCTCCTGGATATTGGCTGAGTCACTCTTGGCTCCGTCACTTACAAATACTTCATCTGTGGCAATATCTACGCCTCTTGCCTTGTAGTCATTCTCCACTATTGCACTCCTTAAGAAATCATATCCAAGGTCCGGAGCATATCCCCTGAATGTCTCTGCTACCGCCATCTCATCAACTGCCTTGTGAAGGGCATCAATGATAGCCGGTGCCAGCGGCTGTGTTACATCACCAATGCTAAGTCTGATTATATTACAATCCGGATGTGCTGCTACATACTCTCTCTGCTTTCTGGCAACAGTAGAAAAGAGATAGCTGCCAGGTAATTTTAAATAATTGTCATTTGCCTTAAACATTTTTTATTTTTCCTCCTAGTAATGGTCTGACCTCACACATGCCAATGTGTGGCATCAGCCTATTTAGTCAGCAACGAAAAACTACTCAAATGTTACTGTCATTCAAAATCATATACGACATCTCAACGATGTTTATACCACTGTCCATACTTTTCTTCTGTATGTAACGGTGCGCACCCTGCTCATCGAAATTGTGTTCACTCATCAATCTAAGCTTTGCAGCCTTTATGATCTTTTTTTCTTCTTCGGTACGTTCCTTTGGTCTTGCCTTACGTTTCTTTCTCTCCCACAATATGTTATCGATGGTGAGATTAACTGTGCTTACAAAGTCCTGGGTCTTTAAAGGCATGGTGAGACACACCACTTCATTATTACGGCACTGCTCGTAATTCTCCTTGGAGGCAAGCACGATCATGTCAAACCAGTCGGGAATACAGGCATTCAGATCCGAGAACAGCATGTCCGGATATCTGAACCCGCACACTATAAGACCGTCATCACAGGCGTCGGCAGCCTGAGCTGCCTGCGCACCTGTTGTACATACCTTAGTTACATTAATACCATTGCGTATGAGAAGGTTTTTAATACTTTTTGCTTCTTCGATTCTTCCGAATAGAACTATTACATTAACCACCTTATCAACCTCACTGTTTAATTAAACTGCAATTATACGGGGTGATACTGTTGATCAGACTTTATACAGATAGTTATCAATCTCCCAGGCAGTAACCTGCTTGGTGTACTCATCCCATTCATTCATCTTAGCTGTTGTATATCTGTCAAATACATGATCTCCAAGAGCTTCTCTCATGAAGTCACTCTCCTGCATTGCAAGAACCGCCTCTCTTAAGTTGGCCGGAAGGCTGTGGATATGTCTCGCCTTCTTCTCCTCACGGGTAAGCTCAAAGATATTTGTATCTACACTTGGCGGAACCTGAAGCTTTCTCTTTATTCCGTCAAGTCCGGCTCTTAAGCATACTGCCATTGCAAGATATGGGTTAGCCGTTGGATCAGGACAACGAAGCTCAACTCTTGTTCCTGCACCTCTTGCGCTAGGTATTCTGATAAGCGGGCTTCTGTTCTTTGCTGACCATGCGATGTAGATAGGTGCTTCATAGCCGGGAACAAGTCTCTTGTACGAATTCACAAGCGGATTTGTTATGGCTGTCATCTCCTTCATATGCTCCATGATACCTGCGATGAAGTAGTATGCTGTCTCACTTAACCCCAATGGATCACTCTCATCCGCAAATACATTCTTGCCATCCTTTGTAAGTGACATATTCATATGCATACCTGAACCACATACACCAAACTTTGGCTTTGGCATGAAGGTTGCACATAATCCGTGTCTCTTGGCAATAGTCTTAACTACCAGCTTAAAGGTCTCGATGTTATCTGCTGTAGGTAATGCCTTGCCATACTTGAAATCTATCTCATGCTGTGCAGGTGCACACTCATGATGTGAAGCCTCGATCTCGAAGCCCATCTGCTCAAGGGTAAGAACCATATCTCTTCTTGCATTCTCACCGAAGTCAAGAGGTCCCAGGTCGAAGTAGCCTGCTCTCTCATATGAATTTGTTGTTGGCAGACCATTTTCATCAGTCTGGAAAAGGAAAAATTCACACTCAGGTCCTACGTTCATCTCGTAGCCCATATCTGCAGCTTCCTTAAGTGCTCTCTTAAGTACATATCTAGGATCGCCTACAAATGGCTTGTTATCCGGTGTATAAACGTCGCAAATAAGTCTTGCAACCTTGCCCTGCTGTGGTCTCCATGGGAATGTCTCGTATGTATCGTAATCAGGATACAGATACATATCTGACTCTTCAATTCTTGCAAATCCTTCGATAGATGAACCATCGAACATTATCTTGTTATCAAGTGCCTTTTCGATCTGACTTGCTGTTATAGCAACATTTTTAAGATCTCCGAAGATATCTGTGAACTGAAGTCTGATGAACTCTACATCATCTTCCTTAACCATACGCAAAATATCTTCCTTTGTGTATTTTCCCATTGTCTAATACTCCTTTTCTACGCTTTTATATGTACTACCGATAATAGAATGTCAGGATCACGGATCCCTGCACCCCAAATCGACACATTAGCACACACTAACAATAATATCACACACATATTTAAGGGTCAATAAAAGTATTGACTCAGCCTCCATAAATCTTATGAAATAACCGGATTGGCCAGAAGTGTAAAATCACCCGGCAGACACCATTACATAACATCGACAAAACACGCTTTGCGAGCTTTATCCGCTGATTAGCAGTCGTCAAATGCAATCATGCAAGCATGTTGCACTTGACTCGTTGCCATAACAAAAAACCCACATGTCATAAAACATGTGGGTCTCTTCAAGCTTAACGCTTGTATCACACTATATAAATAATCCCAGATATGATCTGCTGATTAATCTACTACATATGGTAATACAGCAATCTGTCTTGCTCTCTTAACTGCTACTGTTAAAGCTCTCTGGTGCTTAGCGCATGTACCGGTAATTCTTCTAGGAAGGATCTTACCTCTCTCTGAGATATATCTCTTTAACTTGTTAGCATCTTTGTAATCTATAGTAGCTGACTTGTCTGCACAGAAAACGCAAACTTTCTTTCTTCTACGGATATTTCTTCTCTTTAATGGAGCGTCCGCTCTATCTGTCTTGTTATAAGCCATTGTATTTACCTCCTGTATTATTCATACCAGCCCCGGGGACCGGTATCATGTTTACTTGAATGGTAAATCGTCCTCGATTCCTTCAGGAATACTCATAAATCCGTCATTAACCGGACCTGCACTTGCAGGCTCTGGTCTGCCCATTGGCTGATAGCCGCCGTCATTACCTGACGCATTCTTGCTCTCGGCAAATTCCTGATCTTCTACTACAACGTCTGTTGTGTAGACCTTATTACCATCCTTGTTTGTATAGCTGCCTGTCTGGATTCTACCTGTTGCAACAATCTTTGTACCCTGCTTAAGGTACTTCTCAGCAAATTCTGCTGAACGGCCGAATGCTACGCAACTGATAAAATCTGCGCTCTGATCATTGTTTCTGTTGAATCTTCTATCTACAGCAAGTGTATATCTTGCGATAGCCATCTGGTTATCACCCTGCTGAGAATATCTGATTTCAGGGTCTCTTGTTAAACGACCCATTAAAATTACTTTATTCATATGGAAATCCTCCTATTACTCTGCGTCAAGTCTAACACAAAGATATCTAAGAACATCTTCCATAATACGAACATTAGCCTCGATCTGTGCAGGAGCATCTGCAGCAGCGTCAAACTGAATGAAGTAATAGTAAGCTTCGCCCATCTTCTGAATTTCGTAAGCAAGCTTCTTAAGTCCGCACTCTTCAACATTTGTAATTGAACCGCCAAACTTCTCAACGTAAGCCTTAACCTTATCAACTACTGCTGTTCTAGCTTCCTCTTCAATTTTTGCATTAACAACTAAAGTTAATTCGTACTTATTCATCTTATCTTGCACCTCCTTATGGTCTCTGGCCCACAATACTGTTTGTGAGCAAGGAAATATGATTAACACATCACAAGTCCACATCTTATCATAGTAAAATCAACAATTCAAGCTATTTTTGTGTTTTTTTATAAAAGATATGGAATTTATGCCTTCTCTATAAAGCCCTTAAAGCTTTTCTCCACTGTAGTCCGGGGGATCATCACCTGATGATCGCAGCCTGTACACCTGAGACGGAAGTCCATTCCCACTCTCAGAATCTCCCATGAATTGTTGCCACAGGGATGGGGCTTCTTCATTTTTATAATCTGTCCCACTTCAAAGTTCATATTTTATATCACGCTCTCTTTTCTGCCGGGGTATGCTACACACTTTTGCTTCCCAAAAAATCATCAGCTTAAAAGCTCATCCACCATCTCTGCCGTAAATGTTACCGACTTCACATGGTTGACCTCTATCTGATACAGAGCATTTGCGACTATATGCTCCGCTGACTGTTCAAGATTTCTGATACCTGAGGTGCCTGAATACTTGCTGACTGCCAGCCGAACCGCCTCATCTGTGATGATACACTCATCCTCCCGGAGTCCGATCCGCTTAAGAACCTTCTTTAATACATACTTATTAAATATTACCTTCTTCTCCTCGTCGGTGTAATCCGGTATGTCGATAACTGCAAATCTTGAAAGGATAGGTGCGCTGATCTTCGACTTGTCATTTGCAGTGGCTATAGGATACACTCCAAATGTAGGTATCATGCATTCCATGTAATTATCTGTAAATCCAAGATTGTCAAGAAGGGTCAGCAGCACGTCTGCCGGATTGCCGTTTCCCTTGCCTGAGTTAGCCTTGTCAAGCTCGTTTATGATAAATACCAGGTTGGACTCTCCTGCCTGGGAAAACGCCTCCATTATAATACCCGGCTTGGCATTGGAGTAAATTCTTGAGCTTCCTGTAAGCTGCTCCGGATCATTTATGGAGCTCATGTCAAGTGTTGTCCATGGCAGCTTGAGGATTCTTGCCACGGCATAAGCGATCTGGGATTTTCCTGTTCCCGCAGGACCGGCCAGCAGTATTCCGTATGCCGGAAGAGTATGTGTTCTATTTATCTGAATGATGGTCTCTATGATTCTCTGCTTGACCTTCTCCATGCCGTATAATTCTTCGTCAAGTATCCTTCTGGCTTCATCCGGGTCGATTGCCTCAAAATAATTATGTCTCCATTTGATATTCATCATTATGGAAAGGGCACGCTGGGCATGGCGTCTCTCCTCCGGTGACACCTCTCCGGACTTGGCAACAGCAAGATTTCGTCTTGCCCAGAGTCTGATATTGTCCGGCAGTGTCCTGCCGGCACAGTTCATGAAATCTACAATGCTCTGGAGGCTTGTAAGCTTCATGTCATCGCCATCTTCTTCTGGATCATCATCCTCATCCAGTTCTCCCTCCACAGGTGCATTACTGGAGAGAAGTCTTTCTATCATAAACTGAAGGAAGCCATCCTCTGCAGAAAGCTTTGTGCCGCCGCCAAAAGCAGTTTCGCGAATGCGGTATACCGCATATCCGTCCTCCCTGTTAGTACCAGACAAACGTACATTGATCCTGCTGTCTCCCAGCCATTTCAAAAGACTGGTAAATCTGGAATCAATTTTCACCACATCTGCTGTATGGTTACCGTCTTCTTCCTTAAAATCAAAAGCAGTACGGTTTACCGGATTGGTAAACACACCGCATGAATGATGTTTCCACTGTCTCTCTTTATTGTCAAGCACCATAATCGGCTGCTCCGGTGAAGGCTTCGTATGGCTGCTGTGAAATGTTGTGTAAGTACACTTTGCCTCCGCTTTGCTTGCAGAAGCACCGCTGAAATCAAATACTGGCATAGCTTTTTCCTCTTTCCTGTGTATTTAAAGGGATATATTTCTCTAATTTCTCTTACCTACTATAACAACATCGACCCGGACGAAACAGTGGACATCTGCAACACCCTGCGCCAGCGTGCAGCGGACGGGCAGACCATCTTTTACGATATTTACACCGAGGACGAAAAAGCCGCTGACCCGGACAAAGCTGCCACCGGCTTATTCTACTTCAAGGGTAATCCCGGCGCAAAATTTGCCATCTGCAACGCAGGCGGTGCGT
>ERZ779762.1650-NODE-1650-length-11963-cov-3.834901_pt1 | contig 11963 bp, 10 predicted proteins | sample MGYA00511887_ERZ779762 | MGnify/ENA primary metagenome ERZ779762 (study PRJEB29588, sample SAMEA2163052) | human gut metagenome | biome: human gut; feature: human-associated habitat; material: faeces | place: Denmark | collected 2008/2010 ...
AAAGAATATAAAAGAATATATAGAAAATAATTTTAAGGAAAAAGAAAGGTATGCACAGATGCGAAAGGAGCATTTTGCATACACAGATCATAACAACAGCAGGCGTACTCTGGAATTTCTGAAGTCCAGAGGCTGCTGAGGGAAAGGAAAAGAAATGAGCGAATTACCAAACAGCTCAAAAGAGCGAAAGAAATATCTGGATGCAGCAAAAGGCTGGGGAATCACAATGGTGGTGTTTGGGCATATTACTTCTCTGGGAAATCCCATAGACCTATGGTTTGCAGCATACAAAATCCCCATATTTTTCATTGTTTCCGGCTACCTGCTCTGCATGCGCCAGTCATTTCGCAAGATGAGTGCCAGCCAGTATATATGGAAGCATTTCAAAAGTCTTATGATTCCATATTTTGGATACAGTGCCATTGTAATGCTGTATAATATGCTGGTTTGCCTTATGAAAGGCACCGGACGCGCACAGATGTATTCGAAATTTGTGTACCAGGCCTACACCACACTGAGCCTGAGAGGAATCAGTGCTCTGTGGTTTCTGCCGGCTTTGTTTTTTGCGCAGGTGATCTTTATCCTGGTAATGAAAGCAAAGAGCAATTTTGTGCGGATCGCCAGCGGAATCCTGTCTGTGGTTATCACGGTGTACACTTCAGACACTCTGCTTCCAATGCTGAAGGCCATGCTCACCGAAAGACAGTACAAAATCGTGTCATTTCCCATCCTGGCAGTGAGTAAGGGAATTCTGGGATTCTGGTTTATCGGGGCAGGGTATCTCTGCTTTATGCTTTTTAGCAAAATCAAAGAGAGAAATCTGCGATTTGTCATCGGTGCGGTGATGTTCGTGGCCACTATTTTCCTGTCGCAGAGAAACCTTCATGTAGACATCAACCTGCTTCGAATCGGAGACAGTCATCTGATGTTTTACATAAACGGAATTCTTGGCTCCATGGGAACCATTCTGGTTCTGGAATATCTGGAGAAATGGTGGAAGATGACTTATCTGGAATTTGCGGGAAAAAATTCCCTGATCATTATGGCAACCCATGGAACCCTGGGCTTCAAAGTCCTTGTGATCAAAGGATGGAAGGCAATCTACACCCTGTCAGAGACTGCAGGACCAAGATACTATCTGGAATGTACCGGCATTCTGGCAGAGCTGATGCTCATAGAATGCGGTGTAGTTTCCATTATCAATCAATATTTTCCATGGCTTACAGGAAGATTTAAGAAAAAAAGTTAAAAGAGGAAGCACACATGGGAAAACTAAAAAGCCTTTTGAAGGCAGAGCTGGTCAGTCATAGGGTTACGAAAAAGCCGGACCCGGGAATCTGGATTTTTTCATCTACAGATAACGCACATTACAATTACAATTCCCGCTATCTGTTTGAATATGTAAAGGACAACCTTCCAAAGATCACACCCTATTTTGTGATCAATGATGAGAAGCTAAGAAAAAAGCTTGGTGATAAGTACGGCGAACAATATTTTATAGAGACCTGCTCCGTTGAGGGTATGAAAAAGGCTCTGTCAGCAGGCGTATGGTTTACCTCTGCAGGACTTCCTGTTTACGGCACAGGTCTTGGGAAAAACAGGACAATTGTAAACCTGTGGCATGGAATCCCTCTGAAAAAAATCGCACTGATGGACCCTAATCTTTCCCGCCTTGCCAGAATCTATTTTAAGAAAATTTTTACAGAAAATTATACCTTTGTGCTGACCTGCTCAAGCCGGCTGATTCCTGTAATGGCAGAAAGCTTTCAGATCTCACCGGACAAGATAAAGGTCTGGGGACAGCCAAGAAATGATGTGCTCTTTACAAAGACAGATAAAGAGAAGGTATTGGGAAGCATGTATCCCGATCTTCCATCCTGCAAAAAGGCTATCCTCTATGCTCCAACTTTCCGGGACTACGGCGTGACCAGCCTGTTTCCTTTCAAAGATTATGACAAAAAAGCACTGGATGCATTTTTGGAAAAGGAGGACGCCGTTATTTTCCTTCGCACTCACATCAGCGAGCAGGGAAATGCAGGCCCTTACCTTTCTGACCGGGTAAGATACCTGGGAAATGAGCAAGCTGAAGACATTATGGATATAGCCGATATTTTTGATATTCTGATTACCGATTATTCCAGCATTTACATTGACTATCTGCTTCTTGACAGGCCGCTTATTTTCCTTCCCTATGACAAGGAGCAGTATTTAAAGGGCCGTGGAATGAATTTTGAGTACGATAAGGTGACACCAGGCGCAAAGCCGGACAGCCAGCAAAAATTTATAGATGTCATAGCAGAGATCTGTCATGGAAGAGACCGCTATCAGCAGGAGCGGCAAAAATGCAATCTGTTTTTCAATGAGATCCAACAGCCCTGTATGAAAAATATCTGTGATGAGGTAAAAAAGCATGTCGGCATGGACTAAAATAAAGAAAAAATTAAAAAGCGGCACCTGGTATCCCTTTTACAATACCTTTTATGAGAAAACACGGATCGATCCACACCTGATTTTGCTGGAATCCAGAAGCGGAAGAGGCATGGAAAGCAATATTTTTGCAATTCTGCGGGAGCTGAACCGGGAAGAATATAAGAACTATACCATTGCTTTGGCCTGCCGCAGCGACTACAGAGATTCTGTGGAAAAAAAGCTGCAGCACTATGGATTAAGGGTAGATCATCTGGTGAAGTTTGGAAGCATTTTTTATTATCGAATGCTTTCCAAAGCCGGATTTCTCATCAATGACTCTACGTTTCCGGGACGCTTTATTAAAAAGGATGGACAGATCTATCTGAATGTGTGGCACGGAACTCCTCTGAAATGCATGGGAAGAGACAACCTGGAGGAGCGCTACAGCATGGGAAATGTTATGCGAAATCTTCTCATGTCCGATTACCTGCTTTTTTCCAATGTGTTTATGGAGGAAAAAATGCGGGGAGCCTACATGCTGGATAATCTGTACCAGGGGCAGTTTATTCACGAATGCTACCCAAGAAACGAGATCTTTTTTCACCCGGACAAAGGAGAAGCCCTGAAAAAGAAATTCGGCTTCGGGAACCTGCAGGTATCTGTCTACATGCCCACCTTCCGGGGGAAGGCTGATGCAGTTGACAGCAAGGACTCTGTAAAGGAAATGCAGGGCTATCTGGACGTTCTTGATCAGTGTCTGGATGAAGATCAGCTGCTTCTTGTTAAGCTTCACCCCTTTGTGGGAAATGGGCTGAACCTGTCCGGTTATCGGCACATTCAAAAATTTCCGGAGGGCTATGATACCTATGAGGTCCTGAATATGTGTGATGTGCTGATCACCGACTATTCCAGTGTTATGTATGACTTTGCCAATTCCGGCAAAAAGATTATCCTGTTTGCCTATGATATTGAGGATTATGCAGGAAGCAGGGGCATGTACGAGGACATCAGGACCTATCCTTTTCCTTTGGTGCGCACGCCAAAAGAGGTGGCAGACCTGTTAAAAACACCTGCCAAAGAGCTTGATGAAGCCTTCCGGAAGAAGTACGGAACCTATGAACAGGGAAGCGGAATCCGAAACCTCTGCCATCATGTGATTCTTGGAGAAAACCTCTGCCACACTGCTTCTGCCAGTGGAAATCAAAAGAAAAACGTGCTGCTCTATGCAGGAGATTTTCAGCAGAATGGAATCACCACCTCCTTTTTAAATCTGATGAAGGAGCTTGATCAGGAAAAATACAATTATTTTATTTCCTACCGCATGAATTCCCTTAAGGAAGCACCCTGGCGGCTGGACTGCCTGCCTCATCAGGCCAATGTGTATCCTCTTGGAAGCGAAATGAATATGGACGTGCTTACTGCCATCTGTCAGGGACTTTACATGAAGCTGGGAATCCGCACAAAAAGACTTACACATGCCTATGCAAGAGAATGGAAAAAGCATTTCGGCAATTCCAGGTTTCAGGCAGTTCTTCACTTTAATGGTTACGAAAATTATATAATTTCCATGTTTGAGCAGGCACCTTTTCCAAGAACCATCTGGGTGCACAATGACATGGGAAAAGAGATTGAGAGAAAGAAAAATCCAAATAAATATGTGCTTCATGACGCCTATGCCTCCTATGACCATGTGGCTGCGGTAAGCCGGGACATTGCAGGTGCTGTGGCTGCAATTGGAGGCCGCGAGGACAATATCACCGTCATTCCCAACTGCCAGGATTACGAAGGAATCAAAAGGCGGTCCGGGGAAGCCATCTGCTTTGACCAGGAGACAAAATGTACCGTTTCCCTTAAGAAGCTTCAGGAGGTGCTAAATGGCAGCGACCCAAAATTTATCAATATCGGACGCTTTTCCCAGGAAAAGCAGCACAGCCGTCTGATCCAGGCCTTTGAGCTTTTCTGGAAGAAAAACAAAAATACATGGCTGATTATAATCGGCGGAGCGGGAAATCTCTATGAACAGACCTGCCAGCTGGCAAAAAACAGCGCTGCCGGCAGCCATATTATTCTGATTCGAAGTATACGAAATCCTATGCCCATATTGAAGGCAAGTGATCTGCTGGTTTTATCCTCAGATTATGAAGGCCTTCCTGTAGTCCTGTTTGAGGCAGCAGTACTGGGGGTTCCCTTTGTGGCAACAAATGTCCCGGGAGCACGCTGCTTTTGTGAGGACTATGGCGGAATGCTGGCAGAGCCCTCTGTCTTGGGTGTTTTGAAAGGTATGGAGGCCTTTGAAAGGGGAGAATGCAAGGCACCAAAGATTGATTGCAGGGAAAACAACCGAAAATCCCTGGAGCTGTTTGAAACCCTTCTGCAGAATGATTTTCAAACTTTATTATGAGAGGAAAGTAAATGACTGAAAAACAGCAATATCTTCTGAAATTGTTTCGGGAGATTGACGAAATGTGTAAAAAGCATAACCTGAGATATGTAATGGCCGGAGGCAGTCTCATCGGTGTGGCGCGAAACGAAGGCTTTATTCCCTGGGATGACGATGTGGATATCTATATGCCAAGAGACGACTGGAACAAGCTGGTGGAGCTATCCGACCAGGTGCTTCCTCCAAATCGTGCGTTCCAGTGTGTGGATGTGGACAGAAGCTATACCAATACGTTCCCAAGGTATGCCTCTACAGACACCTGTGCCATTCACAGACACCAGATCATCGGAAAGGACAAGGCAGGAGAGATCATTGACGTACTGACTTTGGATCCTATTCCGGATGACGAAAGGGAATACGAAAAATACAGAACACATCTGATGATCTATTCAGATCTGATCAACATAGCAGTGGTGTACGGAAACCGTTACGAGGTACCGGTTCATCTGTATCTGAAATATCTTTTTTCCTATCTCTTCCTTGGAAAAGAGAGAACCTTGAAAAAGCTGGAGAAAATCATGTTTTCCTACAAAGAAGAGGAATGCAGCCGCTATGCGATGCGCTGGGGCGGCTGCCCCTTCCTGTTTGATAAGGACATGATGTTCCCTGTTAAATACGGCAGATTCGAGGGCGTAGATGTAATGATCCCCAATAAAGTCAGTGATTACCTGATCTGGCATTACGGGGACGAATGGTCCTACATTCCCCCTCACGGGGAAAGGGAATCTCATGACGCAGTGGAATGTCACCATATGAATTATGAGGAATTCCGAAAAGAATATATGCCTAAGCTGGATACCTTCCGTCTGAAAAAGGATGCGGTGTTCCGCAAGATTTATTACATGGCCACTGCAAAACGCTCCCACAGGCTCATACGAAAAAGACAGGAGCTGTTAGGGGAGGTTATTGCCCAGGATCTGATGAACAGGCTGGAGCAAAAGAAGGTTTCTCTGGAAGCTCTTCTGGAAAAAAGAGATTTCCATACTCTGAACCAGATTTTCGGAGATTACTTCCGGGTACAGCTTAGCGCAGATTTTATCGGAAGAGAAGAATTTGTGCATATTTATAATTTCTATCATCCGGTTCTTATTGATATAAAGGAAGAGGTTTTTATGGCAGCTATGCTGACCCTTCTTTATTCCGAGAAGGTGTCCAAGGCATACAGAATGCTAAGAGTCCGGGAAAAGCTGCAGGAGCTTTCTCCTGCCATGGAGGCACTTTTACAGGATATTCTTATCTTCAGAAGCGCGGCCTGCCATTACGAATTTGGTGAAAACAGACCAGCAGAAAGGGAAATTGATCAGCTTCTGGAAAAATATCCGGACAATCCTTCCTTTCTGAAGTTTAAGATCCGTTTTCTGATGGAAAGGGCAAAGAAAGAGAAGCCTTCAGAAGAAGGGGAAGAATTTCTTTCCCATTGTCTGGAACTGTTTCCTGAGGATGGATATTTCCTGAAATACAAGGGAGACCTGCTGTGGCTGCAGGGGAAATGCCGTGAGGCACTTGATGTGTATGTGGCTGTGAGAAGCAAAACCACCAACGGAATGACTCAGCTGGAGCTGGATAAATTCCTGAAAGAACATAAAATGTCTGCTATGGGAACCTGCAAGAGCCTGGTAGAAAAGGGAAAAGTACAAGAAGCAGTGGAGCTTGCTGCATTGTGGAAGCAGCTTTTGCCGGAGGATGAGAGCATTGACGGATATTTCTGCCAGATGAAGCTGGAAGGCCTGAACAGACCGGAGGAGATCAGGGAATTTCTAAAAGATATAAAAGAAAAGCTTTTGCAGGGAAAATCAGAAAAAACAGGAAAGCTTAAAATCGAAAATATGGTTTACCTGGATATATGCGCATACGGGGCAGAAAAGCTTGGATTTTCCAGAAAACTGGCTAAGCTTGGTACAGAGCTGCTTTATACAGAGGATATGCAAAAGCTGGAAGAGCTTCTTTCTCAAGCCCTGGAGCAGGAGAGGAAAGAAGAATGTAAGCCTGCAGCTTCTCTTATAGCAGGAGATATTCTTTATAAACAGGGAAAAACATGTGAGGCCTTTTCTTATTACAGAAAGGCACTGAAAAAAGACGCTCCTGAATATGTCCGCATAGAAGGAGCAGACCGGGTACTGAAGGATTTGAAGGACGGAAGCAGCTATATCCGCTCCTTTGGAAGAAAGCAGGACCTCACGGAATTTCTGGATGCATGGCTTGGCAAATATGAAAGCCTGGAGGAAATCACAGAACTGTTGAAGGCGATTGTCTGAGGAAAGGAAAACAGGTACATTGAACAAAGAACAGCAGGTGCTGCTTTCTCTTCTTGAAGAAGTGGACAGGCTTTGCACGAAAAATAAAATTGAATACTATCTGGCACCACGTCTGGCGGTACACGCAGTGTATGGGGACGAGATGCCAAAAAGCCCTCTGGCGGGAGGAATTTTGATGAAGCTGTCTGATATGGAACGGTTTCGCCTTGCATACCTTAAGGAAGAAAGGGAGGACAGAGCCCTGGAATCCATGTATGAGAACAAGCGCTTTCCCGGATTTTTCCTTCGGTATGAGGACAAAAATTCCCTGTGCTTTCGAATGGACGAGGGACGAAATTACGAGTATCCGGGAATCGGAATTGACATTTATCCCCTTAGAGGAAAGGAAAGCTCCAGGAAGCTCCATTTGTGGCTGCGCTGCCTGGAAATGGGCTGGATCCAGTTTTGCGACGGGCGTTCCCAGGAATTTACCTGGAAGGAGAAGCTGTGCAAGCTTCCTGTGGCAATTCTTATGGTTGGCGGAAGAGACCGGCTTTCCAGATATCTGTACCAAAAGCTTTATGAAAATCAGAAGGAATGTAAAGGAAAAGACTACGTAGTCCGTCTCAAGGGCGCCACCTTGTATTACCCGAAAAAAATATTTAAAAAAACCAGAAGAGTAGAGCTGGAAGGGGTATCCTTAAGTGTGCCCGATGCAGTGGATTCCTATCTGAAAATTTGGTTTGGAAAAGGCTACATGAATAAGCTGACGGAGCCATATATTCCCTCTATGACGGTTATCACAAGCACCAATATTCCCTGCCGGGAGTTTCTTGACAGGTATTCCGGGCAGGTTAAGACTCTTGTGAAGGAGAGAAGGAATCAGTACAACAAAGACAGAAAAGGGCGAAAATCCCGTGAATATCTGGACTGGTCCTGGAATTATGTGAAGCTGAAGGGGGAAGGGGTGAATCTGGCAGAGGCTTATGCACGAAAAAAGGAATATCTTCTCAACCTTATGGAAAACAGGGATTACCCCAGGCTGTCAGAGGAATTGAAGGACTATGACAAAATCATGAAGAAATATCTGGAAGCCGGTGAGCTTTATGCGCCGGATCAGGAAATTTTTCAGATTTATTTACAGCTTCTTTTGGCTACAGGTAAAAAGGGCTTGCTAAATAAGATTAAAAAATTCAGCTGATGTAGAAGCGAAAGCTTCAGGCAGACATATCGCGAAGCGACTGCGTTCATGAGCAAGTAACGAAGCGGACCTGGAATGTCCGCTCTACACATCCCCGGATGGGAGGACGAAATGTCGAAAAAGCATGGAAGTCCCCGAATATCCGGGGCTTTTTTTGCCCAAAATGTTCCCAAAATGCGCTTTGTGATTAAAAAGCTGAGGAATGTGCAAATCCGTCCTTTTTTGGCTTTGTCCTGTTATAATAAAGCCTGTCACAAATCTGGAGGGAAAAATGAGAAAAAAGAGAACTTCTGTTGTTCATCGGATCTGCACTCTGGTCGGATCCCTCTTCTGTTTCATTCTGATTCCACTTCTGCTTATCAACTGTACCCTTATTATCAAAAGCATTACAAACAAAAATGAGGTGCCGGATATTGGCGGAATATTTCCCATGGTTATCCTGACAGATAGTATGAATCCCCAGCTGGCTTCCGGAGATCTGGTGATCTGCCGCAAAGTAAATGCCAGAAATATAAAGACAGGGGATGTAATCTGTTTCTATGACCCTGAGGGAAACGGGACGGCTACCGTTACACACAGAGTGACAGAAATCATTACAGATGAGACAGGCGCCCTTGCCTGGAAAACAAAAGGCGACGCCAACAATACAGAAGATGAAAAGCCGGTAAGAAGCGAAAATCTGGCAGGGATTTACTGCTGGCGGCTTCCCGGACTTGGAAATACGGCAATGTTTATGCAGAGCACAAAGGGAATACTGTTATGTGTGGTTTGTCCTTTGCTTTTGATGGCAGCTTATGATAAAAGCTGTGATCTGAGACAGAAAAAAGAGAAGGAAAAAAGTACAGAAGCATTGCTGGCAGAACTGGATGTCCTGCGGGCAGAACGAGAAGAAAAGTCAGGATTGAAGGGAGAATGCAAATTATGATGAAAAACAAAGCAATGCGGATTGCAGCAGGAGTCGGTGTGACCACTTTATTGACCATGAGCGTGATTTCAGGATCGTTTGCCAAGTATATTACAAGCGGAACCGGCACAGACAGTGCCAGAGCGGCGAAATTCGGAGTGACTGTCACTGCAAACGGGACGATGTTTGCAAGTGAGTATGCGAAAGACGATGAAAATGTTGTGGGGACTATTGTAAAGTCAGTAGTAAGCAGTGGCGGAGAAAGCGACCAAGTAGTTGCACCGGGGACCAAAGGGGAACTGCTGAATGCCACGATTACCGGAAAGCCGGAGGTTGCGGTGAAGGTATCCTATGAGCCTACACTGACATTAAATGGGTGGGAGTATACAGATGAGGGGAGTGCATCGTCAGAATATTTTCCAATTATTTTCAAGGTTGGGGATAAAAAATACGGAATTACAGGAATGAAGGATTCAATGGGGGCTAAGATTACAAATGGAAGTGCTAATGTGGAAGCCCTTAAAACTGCTGTGGAAAACGCAATCAGGGCATATTCAAAAGATTATGCTCCAAATACAGATTTATCTGGAATCGGTGCGGATGGTTTTGTCAATGTTTCCTGGGAGTGGGCATACAATGGAAACAGCGATGAGAAAGATACATATCTCGGCGATCAGGCAGCAGCGAACAAAGCCTCCACAGTGGAACTGAGCATGAAAACAACGGTAACTCAGATTGACTAAACAAAAATTCCTGCTCATATTGTGCATGCTTCTTCTGCTTCCCTGGTGGAATAAAAATTTCAAAGAAAATATGCGCCATGGGAATGTTATCTGCCTTACAGAAGGAAAAAGCATAAATGCAAGGAGCAAATCTGCAGTCAGGGAGGGCATTCTTGAAAACAGTGAGACGGTAAAGGAAGATGGGAGTGCAAAGGCTGCAGAAGGGCTTCAGACCTGGGATGAACGGCAGATCTGGACAACAGATACTGCTGTTCGGATCTTTCAGACTGAAGACAAAAACCAGGCAGGGGAGCTTACCGTGCAAAGCGAAAGCCAGGACAAGGTAATTGCCCCCGGAACCAGCGGAGCCTACACCTTTTTTCTTCAAAACACGGGAAAAACAAAAATGGATTATAAGGTTTGGCTGAAAGCCGGCTGGGACATGGAAGTACTCAAAAGTCCCCTTGAACTAAGGCTGGCAGGGGAAAAGGGATGGCTTGTAGGAAGTCAGGATGGATGGAGCAGCCCGGAGCAGATGGACATGTTTCTTCAGGAAGGCTCTCTTCTTTCCGGAGAAAAGAAGAAATACATCCTTTACTGGCGATGGGCTTACGAGCGCGGGAAAGATGAAGAGGACACCTTCTTTGGAAACAAAGCAGAGGACACCCTTCATACCATTGTAATCCATACAGAAGCCGCCCAGAGCATTTCCGGCAATACAGGAGAAGGGGAGCCTGAAAAGAAAAGCAGCGAGAACAGTGAACAAACCGAACACAGGAATTCTGTGAAAACAGCAGATCACATGTCACCTGGAAGCTGGCTTACAGCATTAGTATTTACCGCACCTGTTATCACCATGTGCATAATCCTTATATGGTTTCGAAAGAGGCGCAGCTATGATAGAAAACAATAACAATAATCGCAAAAAAAGAAAACTGCGTCTGGATGCAGCACGGTTTTTGCAGCTGACACTGTCACGTATAATACGGCTTCCATCACTGATGCTGCCGCTTATGGTGCTTTTGTCTTTTATGCTTTTGCTAGTGGCGCTTCCCACAGATACTTACGCCAAATACATTTTGCTGGCTGTTGAGGATTCCCACATGAAGGTGGCAGGATTTGAGCATAAGGTGTCCATCTGTCCGGAAGGAGAGCTGCCAGAGACATGGGCACCTGGCAGCCAGGCCATATATTCCATTCTGGTATCCAATCAAAGCACCAATGGCATCAGCCAGACCAGCCAGACCTATAGTATAGAGGTTGTTACCGCAGGGACGCTCCCTCTGTGCTGCACCCTTTTGGAAGAAAGTGAATGGGAAGGAAGCTGGAAGAAAATAGCATCATTTCAGGAAAGCCCTCAGGAGAAAACCCACATTTTTCAGACAGACGATATGCTGCTTCCAGAAGGCTGCCCCACGGAGCATGAATACCGATTGATGGTTTCGTGGGAGGATGCCTGCCAGTGGGAACCTATGGACACGGAGGACTTTATCAGGATCAATGTGAATATGGAGCAGAAGGATTGAGAAACAGGAAGGTAAAACCCGTGAAAAAATTTTACTTTGCAAAAGGGCAGGTACCAGGCGCAGCTTTTCTTCTGGCAATTGGAGCCGGCATATTTTTTACCTGCAAGCTTCAAACTGTTTGCGCAAAATACCAGTACCAGGAATCCCGGATTGATATCATATATGCAGCTAAAACAGGAAATGACAGGGCTATAGACACAGTGCAGAATGCAGACACTGCGCAGAATGCCGACACAGTGCAGGACGCCGACACAGTGCAGGACGCCGACACAATGCAGAACGCCGACACAGTGCAGAACGCCGACACAGTGCAGAATGCAGATATGCTGCAGAGCGCCGATATAATTCTGCCGTCAGATTTTAGAGAGACACCTGCAGCCTTCTTCGATGGAACCACCTTGGAGAAAGAAGACATGGTGGATTACGGATTTGTTTCAGAATTAAATGAAATTCCAATCAGTCCGTTCCATGACTAGTGTGTCGACAAGTTGATTCTTGTAACAATCTTGCAGGATAAATTTTTTATT
>ERZ779762.1656-NODE-1656-length-11926-cov-6.144638_pt1 | contig 11926 bp, 5 predicted proteins | sample MGYA00511887_ERZ779762 | MGnify/ENA primary metagenome ERZ779762 (study PRJEB29588, sample SAMEA2163052) | human gut metagenome | biome: human gut; feature: human-associated habitat; material: faeces | place: Denmark | collected 2008/2010 ...
AGCATATCTTTTGGAAGAACAAAATACTTTATGTACGCCGCCCGCAGGCGGCAAAGATCAGTCCGGGGGAAATTCCAGTTCGACAAACTCCGCATCGGTCAGCAGTTTCAGTTTTTCGATGACCTGTTTCGTGGATAAGCCCCAGCCGGGTGCCGGTGTTGTAGAACATGGAGATAATACTCAGTCATCTCAGTGTCGGCATGGCCTACATTGCCTTCATGGGCTGGATCTTGTTTATGCAGAAAAAGGGCCTTTGGCAGCAGCTGATCCACGCAGCCGCCGGATGTGAAAAGCTCTTCTTCACACTGGGTGGTTTAGTGTTGATGATGAGCCTGCACATTTTTTCCATTCATGCTAACCATCTACGATTATTTCCTCAATAGGTCGTTTTGCATTTTATGCCATGCAAAAGGCAGAATCAGATATAAAAAGTTCTTTCGTATGTAAAAGCCTTCAAAAACAACTTGAAACACTTTTGTTGCAATGGTACAATAATAATGTTATTTTATGGAAGCTCGGCGCAAAGCCCATGCGGACAGGCCGCGGGTGTGTGGATTCCTATGGGATGTGTAAGAATAGCTAGGGCAGCACTGCGCTACTGCACTTGCCGACAATGTGAGGGAGGTATATTTATATGATGAAAAAGATCTCCCGCCGCTCTTTTTTGCAGGTCTGCGGCATTACGGCAGCCACGGCGGCGTTGACTGCCTGCGGCGGCGGTAAGACCGAAACGGCTAAAAAAGACGATGCGCACGAAGCCATCACCTTTATGGCACCTTATAAGGAGATAGAAGCCTTTATTGAGCAGGTACACAGCGTTTACCCGGAAGTGAACATCGAGGTCGTGCCCTACAGCGGCGATAACACCACCACCTGTTTGCAGAATATGTTTGCGGCGGGCGACCTGCCGGACGTCTGCACCTTGACCTACTACGACCCCCGGATCGATCTGGTCTCCGACAAACTGCTGGACCTTTCCGGCTACGATTTTACGGATAACTATGTGGAGTCCCGTCTGCAGGACGTGTTCGACAACGGTGCCATCTACCTGCTGCCCTCGACCTACAACTGCTACGGCATCACCTACAACAAGACCCTGCTGAAAAAATACGGCTGGGAGCTGCCCAATTCTTTCGCTGAGCTGGAAGAACTGGCTGCAAAGGCAAAGGAAGCCGGGGTCGATCTCTGTCTGCCGCAGATCCAGTATCCGGGCTATGGTTTCCAGTATCTGTGCAACATTGCGGACGCCGATTTCCTCGGCACACTGGACGGCAGGCTGTGGCAGCGGGATTATCTGTCCGGTAAGGCGAATGTCAGCAATACCCCCGGCATGATGCAGGCGATGGCCTATGTCCAGAAGTGGAAGGACATCGGGATGCTGAACGACACCGGCGACGCTCTTGACGACAATGTGACCCGGCAGAGGATGACCGAGGGCAACACCCTGTTTCTGATGGGCGGCACCAACGGCATCGTGGAGGCAGACGGCAACGCCGATAAATACGGGCTGATGCCGTTTCTCTCGGAGGACGGCACCCAGAACGTTTTTGTGCTGAATGTGAACCGCTTCTACGGTCTGAATAAAAAGCTGGAGCAGGACCCCCAGAAGCTGGAAGATGCGCTCAAGGTGATGCGTGTACTTTCCACCGTTGCAGGCACCAGCGCTCTGCAGCCCGCAACGGCGCTGAAAAGCAGCCTGCTGCCCTTCAAGGACGCAAAAGCGGACGGCACCTACTATGCCGACATCGCCGATGCCCTGAATGCAGGCAACACCGCGCCCTTTATCTATTCCGGCTGGGAAAACACCATCGTGACCACTGGCCTTAAAATGCTGGACTTCATGAAGGGCAATGCCACCATGGAGGATGTGATCCGTCAGCTGGACGAGGATCAGGATAGTGTGGTGAACAACACCCCGGATACCATCACTACCGTTACGGAGGAGCTTTCGCAGGAGGACTGCGCCATGCTGGTGGGCCGCTGCTTTGCGCAGGCTACCGGCAGCGACCTTGCACTGGTATCGCTGAGCACATGGATCCCCGGCAACCCCACCGATCAGAACCATCACGGCGTAGCGGCCAAGCTGTACGCCAAGGACATTACGGATTACGACCTTTCGGTGATCCTGCCCACCGGCTGGAACCGCACCATCCAGACCGTTACCCTGACCGGGCAGCAGATCAACGACCTGCTGGCCACGGGCTACGATGCCTACGGCAACGGCAAGGGCTACCCCTATGTGCTGGTAAGCCCGGTGCAGCCGGATGCGGGCAAGACCTATCAGGTTGCCATCTGCGGTGTGAGCGACCAGTTGGCTGCGGAGACCACGGTCACAGACAGCGGCGTGGTGGGCATGGATGCCGCAAAAGCCTTCTTTGGTGCATACACCACCATCAGCCGGGCAGACACTGCATGGAGCTGAACAGAACGGACAGGAGATACCGGATGTGAACAACAACCTATATAAAAAGCTGCTTTGGGGCACCGGCTTTGTCATTGTTGCGGTCATCCTGACCCTTTTTATCATGAGCCAGACCTACATCCAGAACCTTGTCTACCATGAGCGGCTGAACCAGATGGAAGAGGTCACCCACCAGATGTTCCGCAGTCTGGAGGATGTGATCGACACCCATTGGAGCGAGGTGAATGTACAATGCAATTATTTGTACTGCACTCCGTTAAAGACCGATACCGAGTTCTATTGCTATCTGAAAAAGCTGTCGGAGCTTTCCAATTACCATGAAAGACAGATCGAACTGGTTGCCGTGGACTCTGACGGACATTACTATACCGAGAATGGCGGCATGGGGCTGCTAAGGGAAATGAACTATCTGGCAGACTCTCCGCAGTGGGTCAGCTATGTTTCCAACTCGCTGACCGTGGACGACTCCCGGATGGTGTTTCTGGAACAGCTCTCCACCCCCATCACACTGCAAAGCGGAGAAAAAGAGATCACCCTGCGCTACTTTGGCATTTCGCAGAGCATGACCCAGCTGAACGATTATTTCCGCTGTGATGCCTACGAAAATAACAACAGCGTCTATGTGCTGGATGACGATGGTTTCAAGCTGTTCAACGCCAATGATACCGAGCTGCTGAAGGGGCATAACGTATACACCGTGCTCTCCCGGATGTCCTATCTGCACGGTTCTTCCTTTGCGGAGGCAAAGGAGCGGCTTGACCGCACAGGCTCCTGTTATTCCAACGCCGTGCTGGACGGGACCGAGTATTTCTACGCCCTGAAGCAGATGGAAAACGCTCAGTGGACACTGGCGTTCCTTGTTCCGGCAGAATATGTGGCCGTGAATACGCAGAAGCTGGTCACCATCGTCATGGTCATCATCATCGTCATTGCAATGGTGTTCTCGGTCATAACAGTTTTCGTCGGCTGGTCTCTCCTGCGGCAAAAGCAGCAGCAGGAGCTGCAGGCAGAAAAAGAAGCGAACCTCCGTCTGGAGCAATACAACATCCATCTGACGCAGGTAAACGATGAGCTGCGGCAGGCACAGGACATTGCCGCAGAGGCGTTACAGTCCGCCGAGCGCGCCAGCAAGGCTAAGACGGACTTCCTTGCCAACATGAGCCACGATATCCGCACCCCCATGAACGCCATCATCGGCATTACCACGCTGATGAAAAACGAGCTGCACCAGCCGGAAAAGCTGGCCGAACATCTGGACAAGCTGGAAAATTCCGGCCAGCTGCTGCTGGGCATCATAAACGATATTCTGGACATGAGCCGCATCGAGAGCGGCAAGACCACCCTGAATGTGGAAAAAATGAATCTGCCCCAGCAGATCAGCCAGCTGGACAGCATCATCCGCCAGCAGGCAGGCCAGCGCCGCCAGACCTTTACGGTAAACACCCATCTGCAGCACGAAAACGTGCTGGCAGACCCCAACCGTCTGAATCGGGTGCTGATGAATATTCTCTCCAACGCAGTCAAGTATACGCCCACCGGCGGGCATATCCGGTTTGAGGTGGACGAGCTGCCCCGAAACGAGCACTACGCCCGATACCGCTTTGTGGTGCAGGATGACGGCATTGGCATGAGCGAGGCCTACCAGAAGACCCTTTTTGACCCCTTTACCCGCGAGGAACGCTCTGGTACCAACAAGGTGCAGGGCACCGGCCTTGGTATGGCCATCACCAAGAACATCGTGGACCTGATGGGCGGCTCTATCAATGTGGAGAGTACCACCGGCAAGGGCACTCGCTTTGAGGTGGTGCTGGAATTTCCCGTTGATGCCGAAGCAGATACGGTGCCAGAGGCACAGGTGCTCCCGGAGGAAGAGGAAGAAACTTCTCCTCTGTCCGGCATGAAGTTCCTCTGCGCCGAGGATAACGCCATCAACGCCGAAATTCTGGAAATGCTGCTGGAAGCCAATGGTGCAAGCTGCACCATCTGCTCCAACGGTCAGGAAATCGTGGATGCCTTTGCCAGCGTAAAGCCCGGCGAGTACGACATGATCCTGATGGATGTGCAGATGCCTGTGATGGACGGCTTGGAAGCCACCCGCCGCATCCGCAGCGGTGAAAACCCGCTGGGCAGAATCATTCCCATCCTTGCCATGACCGCCAATGCCTTCCTTGAGGATATGCAGAAGAGCAGGGAAGCCGGCATGGACGAGCACCTGTCCAAACCTGTGGATATCGCTGCGCTGGAGCAGACGGTAAAACGCTTCCGTGTTATCCCCCCGAAAATAAATAGCGGACAAGCGCGTTTCCGCAGAGGAAGCACACAAACGATGTGAATGATGCAGGAGAAGATTAGAACGTGAATACACTTTCCGAGATCGAGGAATATTACAAAGCGCGTGAGCAGCAGCTTTTGGAAAAACTTCATCAACAGGAAGCCGCTCTTGCTGCAATGCCTGACGGATATCCAAGCTGCCCTGAAAGAAGAATTACAGCAGCACAACTGAGCTGCAGATGCGATCAAAACAGGAGTATAAAAAGCCCGAATGAAACACAGAATCTCACGCCGTGCATTCCTGAACGGATGCACGCTGCTGGCGGCAGCTGCTGCCGTAAGCAGTCTGACTTCCTGCGGAGAAGAGGAAGCGAAAGACAGCGGTCTTGCACAAATCGTTGTGGGAAGCGACAGCTATCCACCTTATATCTATCTGAATAATGACGGTGTTCCCACCGGAATCGATGTGGAGATCGCCACCGAGGCGTTCCGCCGCATGGGGTATGCTGCCCGGTTTGAAACGATCAACTGGGAGCAGAAAACAAATCTTGTGGAAAGCGGCGCCATCGACTGCATCTGGGGCTGCTTTTCCATGGATGGACGCGAAGAGGTATACCGCTGGGCGGGGCCTTACATGGTGAGCCGTCAGGTGGTTGCGGTGGATGCCCACAGCAGCATCCGATCCCTCAGCGACCTTGCCGGCAAGACCGTCGCCGTGCAGAGCACCGGCAAGCCGGAGGAGATCTTTCTCAGCGGCTCCGACCCGCGCATCCCGCAGACGGTGGAGGTGTTCAGCATCGAAAACCGCAGTGTGCAGTACGCAATGCTGGCCTGCGGCTATGTGGACGGCATCGCCGCCCACGAGACAGGCATCCTGCAATATATGAAGGACAATGCCATAGACTTCCGCATTTTGGAGGAACCGCTGCTGGTCACCGGGCTGGGCATCGCCTTTGCCAAGAACGACACCCGCGGGTTGGACAGCCAGCTGACCGATACCCTTGCGCAGATGCGCGCGGACGGCACGCTGGAGCGGATCATTGGCCGATACCTTGAAAATGCTTCGCAGTATCTGGAGGTGGACACAATTGGCGCGTAAAAACAGAACCACCCCGGATAAAAGGATATGGACAGCCTATCTGATCATCGGCGTGCTCTTGATGGCCGGTGTTGCTTTTTTCTCCAGCTGGCGGGCAATGCGCACAGCAGAGGAACGCTTTTGCCAGACCCTTGAGTTTGTCAAATCCCAGTCCACCAGCTTTGAAAAGCACAACGATACTATCACGGCAAAGGCACTCCGCCGCACGGCGGTCGCAGTCCATCAGCTGGCAGAGAATCCTGCGCTTGACCTCTCCGACCCGCAGTGCCTGAACAGGCAGACAGAAAAGCTCTGGCTCACCGGCATTTCGGTTCTGGGACCGGATGGCACGCTCCGGTGCGAGTCCACGACCAACGGCATCGGCTATGAACGGTTTGGCGACCAGCTGAAAAATGACGCTGTTCTGGACGTTTTGTCTTACCCGCGAAAGACCTATGTGAAGCGCGTCCTGCTGGAAGATGGCTCTGCTGTGGATGTTGCGGTGCACCGGGCAGAAAGCACAGAGCTGCTCCTGCTTGCCTACCGGTACACCCCGGCGGAATTTGTGGAGGAAACGGCGCTGTCCATCCAGAGCATACTGGATGGCTACCCGGCAGAAACCAGCGGCACGCTGTTCATCGTGCAGAACAATCAGGTCGTTGCCGCAAACCGCCCGGAGCTGATTGGGCAGGATGTTGCAGGCAGTCCGCTGGCGCAGGGGATCCGCAAAGCCGGGGCCGCAGAGAAGCTGACCCATACCCGGGACTGGAACGGCTCCGGCTGCTATTTCGGGATGTTCTGCCATGGCAGATCCTTCGATCTCTATGCGTACACGGATGAAAAAATAATCTTCCGGGAGGCGCTTTTGCTGATCCTGACGGTTCTGGTCGGCTACATCCTGCTTGTAATGATCCTTCAGCTGCTGCGCCGCCGCTCCGTGCAGGAGATGGAGCTGCAGAAAAAAGAGCAGGAGAGGAAGTACCAGACCCAGCTGGAGGAACAGAACCGCAAGCTGGAGATCGCGCTTCAGCACGAGGGGGCGGCAAACCGCGCCAAGCGGGAGTTCCTGTTCAATATGAGCCACGATATCCGCACCCCCATGAACGCCATCATCGGCTTCACCTCGCTGGCTGCGACCCATATCGACAATAGGGAACAGGTGCTGGACTACCTCAAAAAGATCTCCACCTCCAGCCAGCATCTGCTTTCCCTCATCAATGATGTGCTGGATATGAGCCGCATCGAGAGCGGAAAGGTAAAGATCGAGGAAAAAACGGTGCATCTGCCGGACCTCGTCCACGATGTGCGCTCCATCATTCAGCCCAATGTTTCGGCAAAGCGGCTGTCGCTTTTTATTGATACCATAGATGTGGAGAACGAGGATATCATCACCGACCCGCTGCGGCTGAACCAGATCTTGCTGAACATTTTGTCCAATGCTATCAAGTTCACTCCCACAGGCGGCATGATCAGCATTCGCATTGCTGAGAAAAACGGTGCGCCTGCGGGCCGGGCCTGCTATGAGTTCCGCATCAAGGACAACGGCATCGGCATGAGTGAGGAATTCCAGAAGCACATCTTTGAGGAGTTCGCCCGTGAGGAAAACTCCACCGTCAGCGGCATTCAGGGTACCGGCCTCGGCATGTCCATCACCAAGAACATTGTGGACCTGATGGGCGGCACCATCGCCATTGAGAGCGAGCCGGGCAAGGGCAGCGAGTTTATCGTGAATCTCTGCTTTGCGCTCAGCGGACAAAAGGTGGAGCTCAGGCAGCTCCCGCAGCTGGAAGGGCTGCGGGCACTGGTGGCGGACGACGATACCGACACCTGCCTGAGCGTCAGCACCATGCTGTCCAAGATCGGGATGCGGCCGGAGTGGACGATCTCCGGCAGGGAAGCGGTGATCCGCACCCGGTATGCCATGGAGCAGGGGGATGAATTCAGCGTTTACATCATCGACTGGCTGATCCCCGATATGAACGGCATCGAGATCGTGCGGCAGATCCGCAAGGTGATTGGAAAAAACCGCCCCATCATTATCCTGACCGCCTACGACTGGGCCGATATTGAAGAGGAAGCCCGTGCGGCCGGTGTTACCGCCTTCTGTGAAAAGCCGCTGTTCCTCTCGGAGCTGCGCAGAGTGCTGGCAGAGCCGTTCGGTGCAGAGCCTGCCTGCAGGCCGGTGCAGCTGAACGCGGAGGCCTTCAAAGGGAAAAAGATCCTGCTGGTGGAGGACAACGAGCTGAACCGTGAGATCGCAGTGGAGATCCTGAAGGAAGCGGGCTTTGAGGTGGAATCTGCCGAGGATGGCGAGATCGCCGTCCGGAAGATGAAGCAGGCGGCAGACGGACAGTATGACCTGATCCTCATGGACATCCAGATGCCCAACATGGACGGCTACGAGGCAACGCGGCAGATTCGTGCGCTGCCGGATGCCGCAAAGGCTGGCATCCCCATCTTTGCAATGACGGCAAATGCCTTTGAGGAAGACCGTCAGAACGCACTGAAGGCCGGTATGAACGGCCATATTGCAAAGCCGCTGGATATTCCGCACCTGCTGCAGGTCCTTGCAGATGTACTGAAATAAACAGCGCCCAAAAGCAAAAGCACCCACAGCAAGCGCCACAGAGGTTTTGAATCTCCGGTGAGCAAATTGCTGCGGGTGCTTTATTTTTTTATGCCTGACAGGCGGCTTGTTACAAAATTTTGCGCAGCTCCTGCACAAGGTCGCCGATCACGATGGGTTTGGACAAAAAGCCGGTCATGCCGCTTTCCAAGGCATTGCGGCGGTCTTCATCGAATGCGTTGGCAGTCATGGCAAGGATCGGGATCTTTGCCAGTGCAGGGTCGCCCAGTGCGCGGATCTGCCGGGTGGCGGTATAGCCGTCCATCACCGGCATCTGCACATCCATCAGCACCAGGTCATAGCTGCCCGGTGCGGCAGTGCTTACCTTTTCCACCGCCACGGCACCGTTTTCCGCCGTATCGACCCGGAAGCCGTACTCGCACAGGATCTCCTGCGCGATCTCGCGGTTCAGCTCGTTGTCCTCTACCAGCAGGATGTGCCTGCCCTTGAAGTTGGTGCTCTTTTTCGGCAGAAGCTCCTGCGCCGCATCCGTCTGTGTCTGGCCGATGGCGTTCATCAGGGTCTCGCGCAGGTCGGACATGAACATGGGCTTGGAGCAGAAGGCGGTCACACCGGCAGCCTTTGCCTCCACCTCAATGTCGGACCAGTCGTAGGCAGTCAGGATGATGATGGGCGTATCATCGTTCAGGCTGCGGATCTGGCGGGTGACTTCGATGCCGTTCATATCCGGCAAGCGCCAGTCGATGATATAGGCGTGGTAGGCGTCGCTCATTTCGATGGACTGCCGTGCACGCAGCACCGCTTCCTTGCCGGAAAGGGTCCACTCGGCACGCATGCCCACCTTGACCAGCATCTTTGTCACGCTGTCGCAGGTGTTGAAATCGTCATCCACCACCAGTGCCTTCAGGCCTTCCAGTTCGGTGATCTTTTCCACCGGACGGTGCTCTGCCTGCGCACGCATGGGCACACGAATGATAAACTCGCTGCCCTTGCCCTGCGCCGTCTGCACCTCGATGGTGCCGCCCATCATATCCACGATGTTTTTGGTAATAGCCATGCCAAGGCCGGTGCCCTGGATCCGGCTTACCGTGGAGGTGCGCTCCCGCTCAAACGGCTCAAAAATCTTTTTGGCGAACTCTTGGCTCATGCCGATGCCGTTGTCCTTGACGCGGAACTCGTACTGCCCGCAGCCGCGCACCGCTCCGGCAAGCTGCCGCACCCGCACCGAGACCGTGCCGCCCGCCGGGGTGAACTTGATGGCGTTGGACAGCAGGTTCAGCAGTACCTGATTCAGCCGGGTCTTATCGCAGTAGACGTCCTCATCGGTCACATCCATGGCATCCATATAAAGCTCCAGCTGCTTCGCATGAATCTGTCCACTGATGATCGTCTTCAGATCATGAAGCACATCCGACAGACAGACTTCTGTTTCTTCCAGATGGATCTTTCCGCTCTCAATCCGGCTCATATCCAATATATCATTGATCAGTGAAAGCAGATGCTTACTGGAAGAAAGAATTTTGCCCAAATAATCCTGAACCCTTTTTTTGTCATCAATATTACTTGCAGCCAATGTTGTAAATCCAATAATCGCATTCATTGGTGTCCGGATATCATGAGACATATTGGAAAGAAAAATACTCTTCGCCCTATTTGCAGTCTCTGCCGCATGGACTGCCTCAGAAAGAGCCTGGTTCATTTTCCGGTCAGAGGTACGGTCTGACATAACCAGAATATATTTCTTTTCCCCGTTTACCTCACTTCCCATTGCAATATTATGAAACCAGCGCCTTTCCCCTGTCTTCCGATGTATAAATTCACAATCCCACTCCTGCTGTTCATGAACCGGAATTTCTTTCAGATGATTCTTCTGCGAGTCTTCAGAATCTGCAGGGTGCAGTTTTCTTAAAACACGAATATCCTTGCGAATCTGTTCTACTGTAATACCCAGCAGTTTTTCCGCATTAGGGCTGACGTAATCCGTCTGATATGTTTGGGCATCCAGCATCAGGAAAACGTCATCCACATTCATTGAAAGCTTTTGAAACAGCTCATCCCGATACAGAATCTCCGTATCCTTTCTTCTGAGATTTGTCCTGTTTTTTTGAATAATAAGACTGATAAAAAGTGCAGCTATACAGAACACGATCGCACTGACAAAGATTATCGTACTACGCTGCAGACGGTTCATGCTGGCATTGACGATATCCGCCTGGACAAGTCCCAGAAACATCCAGTCCTGAATATCTGATTTTTCATAGACCAGATAGTAGTTCCTTCCATCCAGATTTAGCAGCATCGCATCGGTACGTCCTGCTTTAAACTTCTCCAAAAGCGCATTGATCTCTTTTTCAGACATATCAGAATACTCTCTTAGAATTCCGAAAAAATTATACACGTTCCCCCATGCCTCAGAAGAATGATCCACCACAACACGACCATCCGGATGAATCATAAAGCTCTGGGCATTTCCATCGAAAGCAGAAATATCCAGTACGTCTACAATATCAGAGTTTTCGTAAGCAATCGCAATCGCATCATATTCAAATCCCTGATAAATTCCTTGAGCCTTAGGCGTGGCAAAAATAAGCAGCTGAGATTTTCCGGGAACTGCTGCATTCGCTATCACATCATTTCCCTGCCGGATTTCCTCTTCCATATTTTCCTGTAATCCAAGGTACCCTGTTTCCCCTGTCGCCATCTTGTAGTCCCCGTCAGCTGACAAAAAAAAGAACTCTAAAAATCCTGTATCCTCCTGTGCTTTCTTTATATAGTCACGAATTTCATCTTCGCTCAAAATATCCTGCAGATTCTCTCCCCATATATGAAGATATGTCAGGTTCTTATCTGTCAGTTCTCTCATCATGTTATCAGACTGATGAAAAACCTCCGTCAAATGAGAAACACTTTCCTCATAAACAGTTTTCGACACAAATCTAAAATATCGGAAAACCCCCAAAACAATTCCCACCAAAACAGCGATACAGACAACTGCCATGAATTGTTTTCTCCTGACAGGCTTCTTTCTATCCGTATTATGATTTTCAATATCCATTCTTTCCGCTCATTTCTGCGCACGCTTTTTGCGCATGTCGAGTTTGTGTCAGTGCGCGCACACACAAATCTTACGATTGAAAAACTTTATCTTTCAATCTTCTCACCTCAGCGTCATGTAATCTTCAGGCTCTGCTAGAATGGCATTACCATCTGAAACATACCCTGTCCAGGTGTCTTTCACAGTGCTATCTCCTCCATCAAACACAATATTCTCATCTGCCGGATAAGCCTCCATGTGTTTTGATGTCGCGAGACAGGTTACCGTGAAAGTATCCTCGTCCTGAATTTGTTTTCCGTCCTTTGTAACCTTGCTCAAGGTGTAACCATCCTCTGTTTCCTTGATTTCCACAGAAATTCCACTGACCACTGGCAGAGAGCCACGATTAAACGGAATAAAGCCTCCCTCATAGCCTTCTACAAAGCTTTTCACTGTCTCTTTCAGTTCAGCACCGCTCATCTTACTGCTGTAAGCCAAAAGATCATTTGGCATGATCATGTCACCTGCCATTTT
>ERZ779762.1657-NODE-1657-length-11919-cov-5.005394_pt1 | contig 11919 bp, 8 predicted proteins | sample MGYA00511887_ERZ779762 | MGnify/ENA primary metagenome ERZ779762 (study PRJEB29588, sample SAMEA2163052) | human gut metagenome | biome: human gut; feature: human-associated habitat; material: faeces | place: Denmark | collected 2008/2010 ...
CCGTCACGCCCAGCCGGACCGGCGGCAGCGTGGACGGCGGCAGCTGGCAGATGACCCCTGCCGGGGCACAAACCATTACCACAAGCGGTCACACACAGGATGACAGTTTTCACCTCAACGGCGGCGATGGTTCTGCCACATGGACGGTTCACTACGAGGTGTCCAAGACCAGCACCAGTACGCTTTCCGGGCAGGAAGGACCGTTCACCAGCCAAGCAGAAGCGGATGCCGCTGCCGAAGCTGCCAAGAATGCGGCCATCGGGCAGCTGCAGAACGAAGCGCAGGGCATGGTAGATGCCGCTATTGCCTCGGCGCGGGCGCAGCTTGCCAATATTACATTCAGCTACGATGAAATCACCATCCCGCATGGTTTTGATTCCACGCCCGGCGCGCTGGGCAGCCACCAGACTATTACTGTTCCGGCTAATAGTTCCAATGACTATAAAATGCAGAACGATGAATGGTCGGTAAAGGTCAGCATCGACAAAATCGACAGCGAAACCAAGCAGCGCATCAAGGGCGATGCCGAGTTTAAGATTTTCGAGTGGGATACCGTTCGGCAGTGCTATATCCCGTTTGGCGGATACAACCGGTACAAGGTCGAGCGCCAGAGCGATGGCACTTACAAGGTCATCAACCACAGCAATTATGCCAATGGTTCTGACAATATCTATTACACTCAGCGCAACGAGGGAAAATTTGTCATTGTGGAAAGCCGTGCGCCCAGCGGGTACTACGGCGATTGGACGGATGCAACCAAACCCGGCACGGCAGGCTCTGTGCTGGGCAAGCGGGCGTATGCCTTTGAAATTACCAAAGCACAGGACGGTCAGACGATTTGGCTGGGCAACGCCGATTATAACGCTGACATCAGCACGACCAACAGCGGCGGTACGCTCATCGACACCGGCGAGGGTGTGGTCACCATCACTTTTGGCAGCCGCAAGGCAGATAAGACCTACGCCACAGACCCCACGGGCATTGCCAACAACGAAGATTCCTACACCATGCACGCCAATGCCGACAAGATGCAGAATGATCGTGTCCTCGGCAATATTCTGCTGACAAAAGTGGACTTGGACGCCGCGCGGTATCTGGCTGCGGGCAGCAACGGTGACACCACGCTGGAGGGGGCTGTGTACGATCTGTACGCCGCTGACACGATTGAACACCCGGACGGTGTTTCGGGTGTGGTGGATTATTCCAAAATCACCGATGCCAACGGCACGCCCATTTGGCACACCACTGTCCTCACCAACGGCGGCTGGGATACCGATTACCTGCCCATTTTGCAGAAAGACCGGCTGGTAGCGTCTGCCAAAATCACAGACGGAAAGCTGGCTTTTGCCAACCTGTATATGGGCAGATATTACCTTGTGGAACGCGCCACAGGGCTGGTGCTGCCCATTGACGGAAACGGCAAGCTGTATGTTACCGGGAAGTATCCACTTTTGAACAAAAAGCTCGAACGCACAGGCAAGTACAGCAGCCTTGCCACCAAGGGCGGTGAGTACACCGACTACATCTACAAAAACCAGTATTCTGCTGTGGCTGAGAGCCGCAAGCTGGACGGCAGCAAGGCGTGGGATGGGTACTATCTGTCCTATGCCAAGGGCTACCTCTGCGATGAGGTCAATCATTACAAAACCCTGTCCTATGCGGATGAATCGACCTACCACATCCACACCGAGCAGGAAAGCCAAGACGAAGTCCTCAAATCCGGCTTTAGTTTGCAAAAGTTGGTTTCGACCACCGGTCAGCCAAGCCCAGCGCTGAAGCTGGAGGGTGCGGGCTTTACCGTTTATCGCATCTCTAAACTGAGCAAGGCGGCGCAGTTCAAGCAGAACCCGGATGGCAGCTACAATGCACAAAGCATTTTGGACGCCTACCGCAAGGACAATTACGATAACGCCACACTAAAATACGATTTCACCGCCGAGGGACAAGCCATCGCCAATATGTACGAGAGCAGTACCGAAACAGTCAACGCCTATAACGCGACCTTGACCGCAGACGGCGACTACGCCAACGGCAAGGGTAACGGATGGATACCCACGGATCAGCCCGCCGAGTATAGGCTGGGAGAAATATTCACGAACGATGAGGGCATCTTCCGCGTTGAGGGGCTGCCCTATGGGCAATACCTTGTTGTAGAAACCACCATCCCCAAGGATGTGTTCCAGTGTGATCCGTTCATCGTGACAGTGGACGCCAATAGCCCGCAAAGTCGATTTACAGTTCCTGCGGGCAGCGTCACCACCGCCAGCAACGATTATATGACTTTTAATGTGCTGGATGAGGAATTGGAGGGCTATTTACAGCTCATCAAGACCGACACCGAAACCGGCAAGGCGGTCAAAATCGCCAACACCTCTTTTGCCTTGTACAAATTGGATGACAAGGGTAATAAGACCCGCATTTCCATGATCGACCCAGCCAGCGGCAGCGCCACCAAGAAAACGGATGTGTTCTACACCGATGCAGACGGTCTTATGAAAACACCCGAAAAACTGCCGCTGGGCAGATATTTGATTGAAGAATTACAAGGCCCGGAAGGCTATTTCAACGATCCTGCCTACTCGGTGGAGTTTGAAATCAAGTCCGACCGTGTTTGGCAGGTCGTGGGCAATGCTACCAACGACATGGACGAGTACATCGTCACGGAGAAATACTGCAATCACGAAACACTCGGTCAGCTTACCATTCGTAAGCTGGGCAATGTGCTGACCGACTACCAAGATGGACAGTTCATCTACACGCAGGACAACCTTGCAGGCGCGGTGTACGAAATTCACGCTGCAGCCGACATTGCCACACCAGACCGCCAAGGCACCTACTGGTACAAATCCGGCGATTTGGTGGCAACTGTTACCACCGGCGCGGAGGGGCAAGTGGATGAGGTGAAATTCAGCCCCACCCGTACACAGGCAACCTATGATTTCTTGAAAATCACCCATGATGGCACCAGAGGCGAAGTTACCGTGACCCTGCCGCTGGGCAAGTACACCATTACCGAGGTTCAAGCGCCGTATGGTTTTGTGCTGACCCAGCAGAGCTACACTGTGGAATTTGGCTGGGACAACCAGAAAAATGACATTGTGCTGGCAAAAACTATTGTCAGCCATGAACAGGACGGCGACAAGGAATGTTCGTACAGCATTGTGAATGTCAAGGATGCCTCGGATGCCCACAAGAATGGGCAGACACTTGTGTTTGAAAATGCCCGTGTGCTGCCTGTTCCCGAAAAGCCCGGCGATAAAGTCGGCAAAGTCGGTGTAGGCATTTACAAGCAGGACCGAGAGGCGCTGACCTATCTGCCCGGTGCGGTGTATGAACTCTACACCGTGGATGACATTTATTCCGCAGACGGTACAAAGCTGCTGGACGCCGGTACAAAGCTGGCCACCAGTAGCACAACCAACGCCAGCGGCTTTACTTGGTTTGATGTGGACGTGCCGATTCGCGGCGAATATTACATTGACCCTGCAGGTCCGCGAAGCACCAGCCGCGAGAACAGCGGCAGATACCGCATTGTGGAAATCACCGCCCCTGCGGGTTACCTGCTGGACAGCACCCCTGTGGATGTAGAGTTCACCTATGAAGGTCAGCAGATTGCATGGCAAATCGTAGATGGTACAAACACCAACCTGCGCACCAGTGTGGACATTTCCAAGCAGGACATCACTAACGGCAAGGAACTGCCCGGTGCAAAGCTGGAAATCCGCGATGCAGACGGCAATTTGGTCGAGGGCTGGACATCCGGCAAAACGCCGCACACCATGCGCGGGCTGGAACTTGAAAAAGAGTACACCCTGACGGAAAAACGCGCCCCGGACGGCTATGCCGAAGCCGAAAGCATCGTGTTCAAGCTGGTGCAGAACGGTACAGAGCAGGTCAATGAGGTATATGTGAAATCCGACGATGATTGGGTAAAACTCGACGATGCCACCGTCATTATGCAGGACGCGCCTGTGCTGGATATCGACAAGACCGACATTGCGGGTAATCTGCTGCCGGGCGCTACGCTGACGATCCGTGATGCGAATGATGAGGTCGTCGACACTTGGACAACCGACTACAAAACGCATCGTGTTCCCATCTCGGATGAATTTATCAAGCTGTCGGATGGCAACAAGGAGTACATCTACACCCTGACCGAGGATGCCGCCCCGGCCGGCTTTGAAATTGCCGAATCGGTGCAGTTCAAGGTACAGCAGGCAGACAAAAATGTTTGCCTGTTCGTCCGCGAAAATGCCGATGCCGAATGGGTGCGCACCGACAAACGCCTGATCCAGATGATTGACGAAGCTACACCCCGCGAGGACACGCCCACACCGACTCCGGCGCCCACACCGAAGCCGACCCCCGCTGCAACCCCGGCGCCCACTCCTGTTCCCACGCCGGTTATTACGCCGCACAAGGTGCAGACTCTCCCGCAGACAGGAGATGGTTTCCCGCTGCTGGCTATTGTGGTCGTGTCTCTTGCGTCTGCGACAGGTATCGTGCTGCTGACCGTTAAGCAGAAAAATGCGCTGAAAGAAACTTCTGATGAGGAGGACGCCGATGAAAGTGCTGATCGTTGAACCCGGAAAATACCCCCGCGAAGCCGACATTGAACACACCCTTGAAGCCGAGCAGGCAGTTGTCGGCGGCACCATCGAGGCAGTGTACCCTTGGCGGGATAGCGCCTGTATCGTCTGTAATGCGTAGTTATATGTTATGTGTAGCATAATTGACATCTCCTTTCGTACCTCCTGATTTCATTTGTATTTTAGCCGGTAGCTTTTTGTGATACTCTACATAATGTAGAGACACAATGCTCTGCAAATAACATCAGGAGGTTTTATAATGTCTGAAGCAACAATACCAATCAAGGAATTGATGGAAAAGACCGAGCAATGGCTACTCGGTCAGGGTTACAAGAAAAGTACTCTTGGGTTTTATAGAGCTACATGGAACAGATTTCTTTCGTATTCAGCCTCTCCCGCTTATAGCCGTGAAACTGCAGAGCAGTTTTTGCTTCAATACTTCGGAGTCGATGTCCACGCTATAGATCAGACTCTTGACGGTCGAATGCGCCATGCACGGCGTCACATGAATGCATTGGACGAGATTTTTCGCACGGGAACAGTGTGCCGCCGTAAAGTTTATGGCGTTGCTTCTATTGATGACGATTGTTTCGATAAGTTTTTTTCCGACTACTTGAGTTATTGCAAAATGCAGAATTTTTCGAGATCGTGGATGGACAACACAATAGCAGCATTGAGGCTTTTCTTGCTTGCTGTTCATTCATCAAACACACAGAACATCAAAAGCATAAATGCGGAGACTATCAACTGTTTTTCCACGGCTATGAGCAATGCTTCAGAAATATGCATGAATGTTCGTAGAGCAAGATGCCGACAAGTTGGTGCTTACCTGCACTGGCTTTATGACCACAAATATACGGATTTGGATTATTCCCTTCAACTCCCAAACTTCAAACGCACTGCACCCCAGATTCCACAGGTATGGAGTCCTGAAGAAATCGACAAGATTCTTGCAGTCATCGATACTGCCAATCCAGTTGGAAGGCGGAATTACGCGATTTTTCTGCTTCTTGCAAGAACAGGGTTAAGGATAAGCGACGTTTTGGGACTCAAATTTTCAAATATTAACTGGAAGGAAAACTGCATTTCACTTTCTCAGCAGAAGACAGGGAACGCCTTGAGTCTGCCACTCAGCAAAGAGCTAGGTATGGCGATTATTTCTTATTTGCAAGATGGCCGCCCACAGTCCTCCTCGGCTTTTATCTTTCTGAGCCATAACGCACCGTTTCAGCCATTGGGTGAGCATAACAATTTCAATCCGGAATTTCATAAGTATTTACGCAGAGCAGGGATTGCTATCCCAACAAAGAGGCACACAGGCGTACACACTATCCGCCATTCGTTTGCCACAAATATGCTGAGAAAAGGCACTCCGGTGCAGGATGTGTCCCAAATCCTCGGTCACAGTAACATCAGTGTAACAGAAACCTACTTGCGGGTCGATATTGAACATATGCGGTTATGTTCGCTGAGTTTGGAGGGATTACTATGAAACAATTTACTTTCACAAGCCAGCTTGCGCCAATAATATGGAAATATCTGGAATCTCGACAAAATGAGGGATATACCTCCGTGCATTGCGGCTATTATATGCAGGAACTGGACTGCCTTTCAAAGGAACTCTCGGATGCCCCCGTGGTGACAAAAGAGCTTATTGACGCATGGGATTTATTAAAGCCATATCTTTCAAACCGTTCGAAAATAGTCAGACATAATGCGATACGCGCTTTTGCAAAATTTGCATACACGCAGGACGGAATCTCCTATGTCCCGGATACCAGCAAACTAAAGAACAGTTCGACTTTTACCCCGCATATATTTACTGTTGAAGAAATACGGCGATTATTATATGCAGCAGATAATCTGCCGGTCAGGAATAATGCGCCAACAAGGCATCTGGTCATACCTGCTGTTATCCGGCTTTTATATTGCTGTGGTTTTCGTATAGGTGAGGTGCTCCGGCTAAGAGTGAAGGATGTCGATTTGGATACAGGCATTATTACTGTACACAACGGGAAAGGAGGTAAGGATAGACTTGTCCCTGTCCACAATAGCGTAATAGAGTATCTCCGAAGCTACTCTGCTCAGTTACCAGATGAAAGAGAATGGTTCTTTCCATCTGCTTGTGGCCATTATTCTATTAAAACAATCTATGATAATTTTCGCGAGCTGCTATTCGCATGCAATATTCCTCACACCGGCAATGGCCCTCGTGTGCATGATTTTCGGCATACATTCGCAGTTCATACACTGGAAAAACAACTTTCTGATGGGTATGATCCCATGGTAATCGTTCCTCGCCTTGCCGCGTATTTGGGACATAAGAGTTACCGTGAAACCTGTTGGTATATTCACCTGACGGTTGCTTCGTTCCCGGAACTTTCCCAAAAACTTGACAGAGCATTTGTCGGCATTATTCCGGTTGGAGGTGAGACGGATGAGGAAAACTGACTTTACCAAAGCACTGACCGAGTATTTCTCAATCTATCTGCCTACTACATGCGGGGTGAGTCCCAATACCACCAATTCATACAGAGATACTTTCAAGCAACTCCTTCTATTTTTTCAAGAAAAGAAAGGCATCTCCGCAAATTATATAGAATTGCGCTATCTGAATATGGAACTTGTTTCTGAATTTCTGGATTGGTTAGAAACATCCCGCCATATTGCGGTTACAACAAGAAACCAGCGACTTGCCGCCATAAAGGCCTTTGCTCATTTTGTACAGTACAAGTTTCCGGAAAACATAGAAAACTGCGTTGACATTATTAATCTGCGACCCAAAAAGTACGAAAAGGCATTGATACCGTTTTTGACGGAGGATGATCTGTCACTTCTTCTGTCCCAACCAGATGCATCTACCCGACAAGGGCTCCGAGATTTGACACTTCTTGCACTACTGTATGACTCTGGCGCACGGGTACAGGAATTGGTGGATCTTAGGCTGAAAGATGTCCGTCTAACACACCCCCCAATGGTTATTCTAACTGGAAAAGGACGAAAAGTTCGTCAGGTTCCCCTGATGAAGGATACCTGCAAACTGTTGGACAGATATATTCGCAGCTTTCATTCCGATTCTCAGTCTCAGATGATTCCGCTATTTTATAATGCAAAAAAGCAGGCTTTATCTCGCTATGGAGTCACCTATATTCTGAAGAAGTATGCGGCAAAGGCATCTCCGGTACTTGAACCACAGAATATATCTCCTCATGTATTACGCCACACCAAAGCCATGCACTTGCTGCGAGCTGGTGTTAACATGATATATATTCGAGATTTTCTTGGGCATGCAGACATCTCTACAACAGAGGTTTACGCTCGCATCGATGCAGAGATGAAGCGAAAAGTATTTGAGGAGAAAGTGCCGAATTACACACCCAATACCACAATGCCTTGGGAGGAGGATGAAGATTTATTGCAATGGTTAACACAATTTGGAAAGAAAACTTTCTGATTATGTGTAGTAAATTATGCTTAAACGCCCGGGATTCTGGGCATTTTGCTCAATTACTACTCATTTGTAGGAACTACTCATTACAGACGTTATGTGGTGCACCACATAACGTCTGTAATGACAACGGCATTGCAGAAAACCTGCCGCTGAACCGTATGCTGGGCGACTATGACATCATTCATGGCACATTTTTCGTCTGCGGGCTGACCAGCAACGATTTTACTGACCTTACCCCGCAGCAGATGAAACACTACGAGGAAATGTACCATGACCCGCAGCTGTTTTTCCTGCTGGGCAAGACCCTGTGTGTGGAACACACCACGCCTGAAGAATACTCCCGTGTTATGACCCCGCCGTCGAACACAAAAGAATCCCCGGAGCGCTGATATGAATACTACTATCCTAGCCCGCAGCCCGCCTGCGGGCTTTTTTCTTTGTCCGAAATCATCCAACAAGCAAGGAGAAGAACCTATGAACGACATTTTTGAAAATACCGAAACCATGCAGGAAAACGAGCATCCCCGTTTTTACACCGCAGAATCCGTCATGCGCGGGCATCCCGACAAGCTGTGCGACCTTATTGCCGACAGCGTGCTGGACGCCTGTCTGCAGCATGATCCCGCCAGCCGCGTGGCCTGTGAGGTAATGGCAACCCACGGTCACATTATTGTGGCGGGCGAAATCACGACCTCGGCCAAGCCCGACGTGTTCAACATCGTCCGCGACACCCTGCGGGATGTCGGCTATGACCCGAAGGCGTACCAGATCGACTGCTACATCCACGACCAAAGCCCCGACATTGCGGGCGCTGTCGAGCCGGAATTGGCTGAGGGAGAGGACGAGGACACCCTCGGTGCGGGCGATCAGGGCGTTATGGTCGGCTACGCCTGCAACGAAACGCCCGAATATCTTCCGATGCCTGTGGTTGCCGCCCAGCGCCTTGTAACGCTGTTGGAAATCTCCCGCATGACCGGCGTTATCCCCGACATCGGCCCGGACGGCAAGGTGCAGGTCACGATGGAATACAACGGTGATACCCCCGTGCGCATCACCACGGTGGTCGTCTCTGTGCAGCACAAGGAGGACACCGACATCAATAAGCTGGCGGATTTGCTGGACGAATATGTGTTCCCGCTGGCCTTTGACGGTATGCCCGCCGATGATGCGGAAATCATCCTGAACCCCAGCGGCAAGTTTGTGCAGGGCGGTCCGGATGCCGATACCGGCTTGACCGGGCGCAAGCTCATGGTGGACAGCTACGGCACATTTGCGCCCCACGGCGGCGGTGCGTTCAGCGGCAAGGATGCCACCAAGGTAGACCGCAGCGGCGCCTATATGGCGCGGTACATTGCCAAAAACATTGTTGCTACACACCTTGCAACACGCTGCCAGGTGACGCTGGCGTATGCCATTGGGCAGGCCGAGCCGGTTATGGTGGATGTGAATACGTTTGGCACCTGTGACGCCTGTGAAGATGATTGTTTGGCTGCCGCCGTGCGTAAGGCGTATGACCTGACCCCGGCTGGCATTATTAAGCAGCTGAACCTGACGAACCCAATCTACAAATATACAGCCGCAGGAGGTCACTTTGGCCGCAAGGATTTCCCGTGGGAAAAGGTCGATAACATGAGCGACTTTATCTCTTACATTCAGTAATGCCCGGCGTAACACAAGAGCAGATTGCCGCCGCCAGACGGATGTCGGCGATTGAATTCTTACAAAAATATCGCCCCAACTCGCTCGTGAAAAGCAGCGCCCGCGGCGAGTACCAGTTGGCCGAGCATGACAGCTTCAAAATCAACGCCAAATCGAGCCTCTGGCACTGGAAAAGCCGGGACATCGGCGGCAAATCCGCACTGAACTACCTGATATATGTGGAAGGCGTGCCGTTTGTCGAGGCCGTCCGGCTTCTATGCGAGGAAAGCCCCGGCTATGTCCCGACCCCGCATGAACAGGTGGAGCGAAAGCGCCCGCCGTTCAGGCTGCCGCCCATAGCAGAAAACTGCGACAGAATCACGCGGTATCTGCTGGGGAGAGGTATCTCTAATGCAGTAATTCAATATTGTATTGAAAGAAAAATTCTGTACGAAAGTGCAGAATACCACAACTGTGTTTTCTTGGGCAAAGACCCGCAGGGCGTGCCGAAATATGCGGCTCTGCGCGGTATTTATGACTATGGGAAACCGTTCAAGCGCGAGGCTCCCGGCAGTCAGAAGCAGTACGGATTCTGCATCCCGCCGATGCAGCCCGGCACTACCGTGGCCGTGTTTGAAGCCGCCATAGATGCCATGGCCGAGATGACGCTCTGCGGCGATGCGGCGGACAAGTACCGTCTGTCGCTGGGCGGGGTTTCATCCTCCGGCAAGGAGCCTTTGGCGTTACAGGAATTCCTGCGCCAGCACCCGGAGATCACCACGATAGAACTGCGGCTGGACAACGACGCCAAAGGGCGCATGGCGAGTATCGGCATTCAGAACCTTTACCGAGAAAAGTATCAAGTTTGCGACCTGCCGCTCAACATCGAGAATGGAGATTACGCTGATATGGCAAAAAACAACCTGATGGCAAGAACTGCCGCCCACCGCGCGGCGCCTTGCCGATAGAGAGAAATCAACATGAAAGTTAGAAATCGTTCGCCCACTTATAGGGCATAAACAGGAGGTAAATCGTTATGGCTGTGTTCCGTGTACAAAAGACGCAAAATTATACCATTATGTCCAACCATCATCTGCGCAACAAGGCTCTTTCGCTCAAGGCGAAGGGGCTTTTATCTTTGATGCTGTCTCTGCCCGAAGATTGGGATTATACCACGCGCGGGTTGGCGTCCATCTGCAAAGAGGGCGTGGACAGCGTGTGTGCCACCGTGCGCGAGTTAGAAGCAGCGGGTTATATTATTCGCCGCCGCATCCGCGACAAGAACGGTCAGATGCGCGGTATGGAGTACACGGTTTTAGAGCAGCCGCAGCCCCCGGAACAGGATCCCGAAGAAGCAACGCCTAAGTGTGCCCAACCAAAACAGGCAGAGCCTAAACGGGAAAAACCTGTACAGGAAAATCCTGCACAATTAAATACTAAAGAAATAAATAAAGAAGAAACAAATAACGTATCGAATCCTATCCGCGCGGCGGGCCAGCGGACAGAGTACCGCGCCCTGCTGCTGAAAAATATCGAGTATCCGATTTTGGCGCAGAATAACCCGATGGATACGATGCGATTGGATGAACTGGTGGAGTTGATGCTGGATGTGGTTTGCTCCAAACGGGCTGCTATCCGTATCGCTGGCGAAAATATGCCTGCAGAGGTAGTAAAATCCAGATTTCTCAAGCTGAACGCGGAACACATCCAGTATGTTCTGGATTGCCTCAAGGACAACCCGCCCCGCATCCGAAACATCAAGCAATACTTACTGGCGGCGCTCTACAATGCGCCGCTGACGATAGAAAACTACTATGCCGCGCAGATCGACCACGACCTGTGCGGCAGAACTGAGAGGTGATGCAATTTGCAGATGAAATTTTATTCTCCCTTGACTGCTGACTTTTTCCCGAATGACACCGAGGATTTGGGCGATGACTACAGCGAATACGAGGGTATCCCTTACACCGGCAAGGAACTGACCAGCTACCGCGATGTTATCCGCGATGCCATCTACGAGGATGTCAAAGACTTTTATGGCGACCTGATGCGATATTACCACGAGGATGATTCCGTCCGCCGCAAGGTCGTCCGCGCCGTTCCCACGGTGGACGAGGTGAACGGTGAACTGGTCGGCTCCCTGTGGGTCGATACGGACGCGCCGCTGACCGCTGAGGAACAGGCTGTGTTCTGCGCATATATTTCCGGCCAGTACAGCGATGGCTGGGGCGAAGGCTTTGA
>ERZ779762.1663-NODE-1663-length-11879-cov-3.259303_pt1 | contig 11879 bp, 11 predicted proteins | sample MGYA00511887_ERZ779762 | MGnify/ENA primary metagenome ERZ779762 (study PRJEB29588, sample SAMEA2163052) | human gut metagenome | biome: human gut; feature: human-associated habitat; material: faeces | place: Denmark | collected 2008/2010 ...
GAGGCATTGATGAGTGAGATCGACCGACTTGCTTCGGATACCGAATTTAATACAAAGAGTATATTGGACGGAACCTGCTGCCGCCAGACTTCTTCCAGTAATACAGGCGTGAGTGTTATTTCCATGACAGACGATGTTGCACTGACGACATACAGTATGACAATTACACAGGAAGCGACCAAGACCAACGTAACTTCAGGTGCGCTTACAATGGCTGCAACGGATGTATTTACAAAAGATGGAAAAGTGCAGATCAATGGACAGAGCATCGAGATTAAAAAGGGTGAGACTTTGGAAGAGGCGTATGCAAAGATCCGTGATTGCTGTGAGAGTATGAATATTGATGTCCTTCCGGTTAATGGAACCGATGCAGACGGAAATCCGCAGGAAGTACCGCTGAATGCTGCTTCCAGTCTGTATTTTGAATCCAAAATTTATGGTGCTTCCCGAAATATCGAGATTACAACAGACGATCCGGAACTTGCAAGGAAACTTGGCGTAGACGGCGCTACGATCACACAGGGAAAAGATGCTGTCGTAGCATTGGATACCACCTCAGGATTTTCCAAAACAGCGACTACATTTGTAGAAGGAAATCGTGTGACTGTATCCGACCGCGGTGGTTTTCAAATGATTTTTGATGTAGCCGGGGCGGAAGCAGGAACCGATGCAGACGTGACGGTACTCGATGCCGGATTTGTAGCCATTCAGATTGGCTCCAATGAGGGACAGGATATTGACATTTCGATTCCGGCAGTTACCTGTCAATCATTAAATATCCAGTATTGCAATGTGTGTACGCACGATGGATCGCAGGCAAGCATTACTCTTTTTGACGAAGCGATCACACAGGTATCAGCAATTCGCGCAAAACTGGGTGCGTATGAAAACCGTTTGGATTCTGCCACATCAAGTCTGGATACTACTTCCCAGAATCTGACAGAGGCATGTTCCCGCATTGAAGATGTGGATATGGCGGAAGAAATGACAGAATATACACAGCTTACCGTGCTCAGTCAGGCAGGAACTTCTATGCTGGCACAGGCAAATAACCGTCCACAGACAATTTTGCAGCTGCTTCAAGGCTGATTTTGATATATAGCGAAAGAAAATGGTGAGTGCGATGGAAAAAGAAAAATTAAATGCTTACGCAGCACGTGTATCCCAGGCAAACCGCAGTGAGCTGGTGGTGATCATGTACGAAGCATTTTTGGATAGTGTTAAAGAGGGCGATGCGCAGATGAAACAGGGCGACATGCCGGCATGCCGCCGTGAAATGGAACGCGCCAGAGGACTTTTGACGGAATTGATGGGAAGTCTCGATTTTCAATATGAAATTTCCTTTTATCTCCGTCGGTTGTACATCTATTCGTATCACGAATTGTGTCAGGGAATGGCACTGCGCGACAGCGAACGATTTGCGCATGCCACGCATGTGATGGAAAGACTTCTTCCGTCATTCCGCGAGGTTGCAAAGCAGGATACGTCGGAGGCGGTTATGAAAAATGTACAGCAGATTTACGCCGGACTTACGTATGGCAGAGGAAGCTTGAACGAAACGATCGGTGTCGATATCGGCAAAAACCGCGGATTTGAAGCGTAACTGCTAAAGAGAACGGTGTTCTTTTCGATATTGGTTTGGTGTCATATTTTCATGCTGCTTAAATTGGCGGCAGAAATGCTCCACATTCCGATAGCCGCAGGCAAAACTGATTTCCTGTATGCTGTCGGAGGTGCGGCTGAGAAGCACTTTTGAGTGTTCAAGACGACTTTCAATTACTTCATTTATGCAGGAGATGTGTGCGAATGCCTTGTATTGTTTTTGCAGGGCGCGCACACTTAAATTTACATATTCTGCCATATATTCTAATGTCCAGTCAAATTCCGGGTGGGCATAAATATTATTTCTAAGATCAATCAAACGTTCGCGGTATCGCGATAAATCCGTATTCAAAAAAGCATAATCGTGAAGCCGGTGGAAGATAATGTGCATTAACTTTTCCAAAACCAGCTGGCGGCTGTCATGATTCCAATAATTTTCATTGGCGACATCTAAAAAATACTCTCGGTAACAGCCGAAATCCGGGCAGAAAATAGGTACGCCAAAAGGAATGTAGTCTTCTGTAAAAAGTGATTCATCACAGTTAAAACGAATCCATGTATATAGAAGTTTTCCGGATTTTGCACGATAATAAATGTGTTGCCCGGGCTTGTATAAAATGCAGTGATGCTCCGGAAATTCCTGTATTTGGCCGTTTACGTCAACGATGATCGGAGAATCAAATAACATAATTTCATACTCCCCCTCTGCAAAAAACAGATCGTCAACAAAATCTTCCGGCATCTCCTGGTTGACCATCGCATAGATTACTTTTATCATATAACAACCTCCTTTGACTACTTTATAAACGTATTATATCAATAAATTTATACACATACAATAAATATTTCGAACAATATAATTAAATGCGTACCAGATATATCAAAAATCGAAGAGGATAGATCATTGTATTGAAAGAGAGAACGCAGTAAAATAGAAATAACAATTTGAAGAAAATAAGGAGGTTTACATTATGAAGAGAAAATTGAGTTGTATTGTGTTATCCACAGCACTTGTTGTTTCTTTGGTAGCCGGAGCAGGTGGAGAAGATGCGATGGCAGCAAAGAAAGCAAAGCTTGGAACAAAGAAAATGACATTGACACAAGGCAAGAGTAAAGTGATCAAAGTGAAGAACAAGAAGAAAGGCTGCCGCTATACCTTTTCTTCCAGTAAGAAGAAGGTGGCAACGGTAACCAAAAAGGGGAAGGTAAAGGCAGTGACAGCTGGTACAGCGAAAATTACTGTCAAAGAAGTATCAAAAAAAGGTAAAAAACGGAAAATTGGTGTGGTAAAGGTTCTGGTAAAAAAGAACAGCCAGACAACAGTTACTCCACAGACATCCGTGACACCACAGGTATCAACAGTACCACAGACGACCACAACACCAGGAGGGACAAACATGACACCAGCAAATCCATCTTTGGCACCGACAACATCGCCATCTATAGCACCACAGGAATCCAAAGAGCCGACAAAAGGAACAAAATCGGTATCTGTATATTTGGATAAGATTACAGAGGCAAATAAAATTGCGGAAGTAAATGGTCCGGGATTGGATCCGACGGCGACTCCGACAGAAGCACCTGCAGGAGAGACGACACCGGAACCTACACCGGCAGTCCTTGTAAATGCCACGATGGAAGATGACAATACAGATCCGATCGAAAAACGTGGAGATGCTTCGGTCTCTATCGTAGAAGATGGCGCAAATGGTACAGGCAAGAGTGCCAAGATTGCTAACCGTTCGAAAGAATGGCATGGAGCATCTATCGATGTAACGTCGTTCGCAGAGACCGATAATGATTATGAAATCACATTCTATGCGAAACAGACTACCGGTGAGGCAAGTCAGATTGATCTTTCTATGCAGTACGTCAACGGAAGTGGTGAGACGAGATATGATGGAATCAAGACATTTGATCTGCCAAATGACACATGGACAAAATGTGAAGCAAAAATGAATGTTCCGGAACATAACGGACAGATCATTATTTACTGGCAGTCGGTATATGAGTCCGGCAACATGATGGATTTCTATCTGGATGAAGTGACGATCAGCGGTGTGGCAAAAGCAGCCGCAGGCGTTGATTATCCGGATCTTTCCCTTGGTTTGGGTAAAACATCCGTAAGCAATCCGATCATGACTTCCCGTTTGACTGCAGATCCATACGCGATGGAATACAATGGAAGAATCTATGTATATGGTACAAACGATTCCCAGCAGTACGAGAAAACTCCGGATGCGAACAATAACTATTCAAAGATCAATACCATTAATGTATATTCATCGGCTGACATGGTAAACTGGACAGATCATGGTGCGATTCCGGTAGCAGGCTCAAAAGGAGCAGCGAAATGGGCATCAAATTCCTGGGCACCGGCAGCATGTCATAAGACAATTAACGGAAAAGAAAAATTCTTCTTGTATTTCGCTGACAATGGCAGTGGAATTGGAGTGTTGGAAGCAGACAGTCCGACAGGGCCATGGAAAGACCCAATTGGAAAACAGCTGATCAGCCGCAATACCCCGGGATGTTCCGGATCTAAGATTGGATGGCTGTTTGACCCGGCTGTATTGGTTGATGATGACGGAACCGGATATCTGTACTTTGGAGGAATTGGTGACACAACAGACAAGCCGGAAGATTTTATCAAGAATCCAAAATGCGGACGAGTTGTAAAACTTGCAGATGATATGATAAGTCTGGATGGCGACCCTGTCACAATTGACGCACCATATATGTTTGAAGATTCCGGAATCAACAAAATCGGAGAGAAATATTATTATAGTTACTGTACAAACTGGACAGACTTCTCCGGACGTGATAAAAATGTACCGACAGCAAATATCGCCGTAATGGAAAGTGATAATCCGATGACAGGATTCAAATTTGTCGGCTGTGTATTGAAAAATCCGGGAACTTATTTCGGAGCAAGCGGAAATAATCATCACTGTTTTGCAGAGTTCAAAGGAACCTGGTATGCGTTCTATCATACAAAGAAAGATACACTGGCATTGGGAACCAAAGACGATTACAGAACAACATATGCGGACATCTTGAATTTGGGAGAAAATGGAAACTTCAAAAACAAAGATGGTACAATAGCAGACACAAAAATGACGGCAAAAGGTGTAACCGCAGTTGGAACCGTAAATCCTTATAATACGATAGAAGCCGAGTCCTTCGCAATTGCAAACCAGGTAGGAACGATTGCTAATACTGAAGCAAGTTCAAATGCATTGTGGAATGGCGCAAATTATTCTCTTTACAATACAGAAGTAGGAAGTTATATCGGAGTGGCAAATGTAGACTTTGGCGACGACGGAGCTTCTACGGTAAGTATGAAACTGAGTGACACATCTATGACGGAATACAAAGAATGTGTCGCTGCACTTAATAAGAAAGTAACCGGCGAGCATACCGTATACTTTGTATTTGAAAAGACAAACGTTTTGACAGATAGTTGGAAATTTGATAAATAAAAAATAAGAGGCAATACTCTTACCCCCTAATCTTTTTTAAAATTATAGGTTTTCCTTACAAAAGATAACAAAGGAGCTGTGTAAATGATACGCAGCTCCTTTTGCTACATAGGTATTTTGCAGCACAATGAAATTCTCTAGCGGGAAAGAATTTCATTTCCGGTTTCTGTGATAACCAGTGTGTATTCCCATTGGGCAGAAGGTTTCCCGTCATCGGTGTAAATCGTCCATCCGTCATCTTCGTCACAGTAAACATCGGAAGTTCCCATATTGATCATTGGTTCAATGGTGATCGTCATACCCGGGACAAGAAGCATTCCGGTTCCCGGTTCGCCGATATGCGGAACCCACGGTTCTTCGTGAAATTCTACGCCGACGCCGTGTCCGCCGATTTCTACGACAACGCTGTAGCCATTTTCTTTGGCGCGTTTATTGATCGCATATCCAAAATCACCCAATGTTGTCCATGGTTTCGCGATGCCGACCGCTTCGTCGAGACATTCTTTCGTTACCTGAACCAGTTTTTTCTTCTCTTCGCTTACTTCGCCAATCAAAAACATACGGGAAGCATCGCCATAAAATCCATCTACAATTGTAGTGCAATCCACATTTACAATATCGCCGCTCTGCAAAATCCGCTTTGGATCCGGGATTCCGTGACAGACAACGTCATCAATGGAAGTACACACATTTTTCGGATATCCCTGGTAACCGAGGCAGGCGCAGATGCCGCCAAGGTTAGCGGTTCGTTTGGCTACAAGATCGTCGATTTCTTGCGTTGACACACCTTCGCCGATCATTTCCGCGACGGAATCAAGGACCATGGAGTTGATCTCGCCGGCTTTACGTATGCCTTCAATCTGCGCCGGCGTCTTGATGATACTGCGAGGCGGTTCCTCTGCGTGTGGATATGTCAGCATATAATGTTCAATTTTTTCGTCAAATGCCATATGGCAGCTTTTATATTTTCTGCCGCTGCCACACCAGCAAGTTTCATTTCTACCTAATTTCACGATTTTGTCATCTTCTTTCTATTAATAATGTATACATTTCTTTTAAAAGGGCCACTGTATGAGTAATTGCCTGTTTGGCAAATGTTGGATAATCCATGTGACCGGAGTTGTCTGCTTTGTCGGAGATCGCGCGTATGATCAGAAATGGAACGTGATTCAAGTAAGCCACTTGTGCCATCGCAGCCCCTTCCATCTCAGCACAGTCACCTTCAAAAGTATCGATCAAGTATTGCTTTTTTTCGCCGTCGGCGATGAACTGGTCACCGCTTACTACTTTTCCGACATGGCAGATTATGTCAGAGTTTGCTTTTTCACAGGCCTCTTTTGCCAGTTTAACAAGAGTTTCATCCGCGGCAAAAATAGATTCATCCATCCGTGGGATAATGCCGACCGGATCTCCCAGCGGGGAAACATCCATGTCATGCTGCTGGGCACAGCGTGAAAGCACAATGTCACCAATTTCCAATGTATTATTGAGCGAGCCCGCAACGCCCGTATTTATTACGGTATCGACAGAAAAAATGTCAATCAGGATCTGCGTGCAGACTGCCATATTTACTTTCCCAATGCCGCTTACGACAACGACGGTTTTCAGTCCCCACAGATTTCCCTCGACAAAGGTCATTCCCGCTTTGGTCATTTCTTTTGTGTCAGTCATCTGTTCTTTCAAAATGGCGACTTCTTCGTCCATCGCGCCAATCAATCCTATGGTATTCATGTAACTACCTCCAAAAACTTTACTATCATGTAGTATAGCATAAATCACAAAAGAATGCTACGAAATTATAAAAGCAGTTGTTTTGTCCTGCGGTTTGAGATATAATAAAAGTATCAAAAGGAACGGAGGAAATGGTTTATGAAGGAACAGCTTTTTAGTAACGAGGTGATCTTGTCGTGGCTGCAATATTATGCCCAAAATACGGCGATTGACCTCGAACATGTTAAGATGATAGATATCACCAAAAAGAATAAAAATGTGATCCCGACCGTGGAGGCACACAAGACGACTTTGGTGTTTACCAATGCGGGCGTAGATGATATTTTTTATCGACTTTGGAATGCCGGTCTTGGAGAATGCGACGTCTGGTACAATGAGGGTTCCAAACCGCAAGGCAAGATTCTGAACAGCAAAGTAAAGGATATGATCGACCGTGGGATCAATGCTTCTGCCGGAATGCTCATTATCAATCCAAATGCCCGTAACACGGCGAAAATCGGTATGGGAAATGAAATGTTCCAGAAGGGATCGATTCACTATGTGGGAAGTGAGATCCGAGCTGTCATTCTCAATAAAATGATGGTGGATACGCAGGATAATCTTTGCGTGATCAGCGGAGAAAGTATTGCCATCGAGGCGGCGCTGACAGCAGCTGAGGGAACGGTAATTGCCGTGGAATACAGCCGCGCTGACCGCGAGACGATGGAGGATAATGTGGAGCATTTTGGTCTCAGCAATGTGCAGATCGTTGATCATGTAGATGAAGAGAGCATGAAGGACTGTCCTGTACCGGACACGGTATTTATGGTAGCTTCTGCCAGCATGGATCAGGAACTTGCATATCTGACCGCAAAAAATCCACACATTAATGTAGTTGTCTATACTTTGGATTTTCAAGTGGCAGCAGGCGCAAAAGCAATGCTGGAATCTCATGGCATTGAAGATGTCGAAGTGATTCAGATCGCGGTATCGACCCTGTCAAGCCGCAACTCATTTAAGCAGCAGCCGGCACCGTGGATCATCAGCGGACGCGGTGGACAGAAATAAGAATAATTTTTGAAAAAATGTGCAGAATAATAAAGGAAGAAGCGATAATTCGGGAAAGAAGATATCGCTTCTTTTTTTTAGCACAAACGTAACTATTCCGGTAAATGTATTTTAGGACGGTGGGTTGTGTTAAATAAAATAAGAAAAAATGCAACATTTGTTACTATAATGTTGCATATAAGCTATGTTTGGATGAAGCATCTAAACAAATAGGACGAAGTGCATCACGTACTTTAGAATGGAGGAAAAAATGAGTAAAACACAACCAATCAAAGATGAAGAAATGTTGAAAAAATTTCGAAATTACTATCGAGACATTGAACCAAACCCACGAAATTACGCACTTATTGTGTTTGGATTGAATTCAGCACTTCGCATTAGTGACATCTTAGGGCTCTGTTGGAACGATGTTTATTCAGATCAAAATCATTGCTATCGTGAACACATAGCCGTATGGGAACAAAAAACAGGGAAGGAGAATATTCTTATTGTGAATCAACATGCAAAAGAAGCGTTAGAATATTATCGAAAAACTCTTTTGCATTATCATAAAAATGACTATATCTTTCAGGGACAAAAAAGCGGGCCGGAACCTTTAAGCCGGTCGCAGGCATTCCGAATCATAAAAAAGGCGGCAAATTATTATGGATTTGAGCAAAACATCAGCTGTCATTCCCTTCGGAAAACGTTTGGCTACTTTGCCTGGAAGAACGGAACACCGCCGGCTCTCCTGATGAGCATATACAATCATTCGTCGTATGAAATTACCAAAAGATACCTTGGTATAGATCAGTTAGAAAAAGATAAAGTTTTTTTAGAAACTTTTTTGTAAAAAACACTAAAGTATTTTTATGACCTGTCGATATATATGGTACAAAGAAAAATGCAACATTATAGTAACAATTGTTGTGGCTGGCAATTTTTTCTTGTTTCAGCGGCACAGCAGAGGGAGGTGGCAAGGATGCTGCGACTCACACTTAGCACAGAAGAATATCTGATGCTTGGCGATGATATCAAGATTGTATTCCTGGGAGGAAGCAACAATCATCTTCGAATTATGGTGGATGCTCCAAAAGAGGTTGACATCGTTCGAAGCAAAGTGCTTGAAAAAGCACATCCGGAGATCCGAGAAAAACGGCCTCAATATTATGCCGAACCGGAGCTTCCGGAACGCTATCGTAAGAAAAAGGGCGAGGCAAAGTAACCGGATAATAATCGGTGTATGTGTGCTGACCGGAGGGCCCAAGGCTGGCACCGGCACCGGATATTATAAATAGAAAATATGAAATTTCTACCCAAACGGATTTGGGAAGGACATAAGCCGTAAGGCGTAAAACAAGGAGGTAATTATTATGATAGTACAACACAACATTACATCAATGAATGCCAACAGACAGTTGGGAATCGTAGGAAACAACCTTTCAAAATCTACTGAGAAACTTTCCAGTGGTTACAGAATCAACCGTGCCGCTGATGATGCAGCAGGTCTTGCTATTTCTGAGAAAATGCGTGCTCAGGTTCGTGGTTTGAACCGTGCATCGGACAACGCACAGGATGGTATCTCTCTTATCCAGACGGCTGAAGGTGCTATGGATCAGAAACACGCTATTTTGCAGAGAACCCGCGAACTGATGGTTCAGGCTTCTAACTCCGGTGTGTTGGATGGAACTCAGGAAAATGAATTCCAGAAGATTCAGGATGAGATTGATAACTTGAAATCGGAGTACAATCGTATTGATACAGATACAGAATTCAACAAGAAAAAGTTACTGGATGGATCTTACAGTGCTCAGTGGCTGCAGGTAGGTGCCAATTCTGGCCAGGGTATCAGTGTATCCATTAAATCTACAAGTTGGGATAATACTTTGTATATGACAGAGGATTCAACTGGTGCATCAGGTGCGGCAAACAATATAATTGATGGTAAGAAATATAATCCTGACGTATTTACATTGGAAGATACTGTATCTAAAACGGTTAATGGTAAGAAGTTTGTAAAACAGGCAGATGGAACATACAAGGCTGATGGCGTAGATGAGGATTTGGCAACATTAACAGCAGCTATGAAGGAGATTGATGCAACTAAAGATCTTACAGATCCAGATAATAAAGCATCTGTAGAAGCTGCTCAAAAACTTGGATATTCTGTTGATACAACGAGTGTTACTACTGCCAAAGCGAGCGTTGCTGCTGCAAAAACTGCAGTGGGTAAAGTGAAAGATAAAACGGAAACGGCTGTTAAGACAGTGAATGGTTCAGCAATTTCAAGCTTGATCGACAAAGTTGACACCATGATCAAAAACGTTACCACAGAGCGTTCTAAACTTGGTGCCGTTCAGAACCGTCTTGAGTACACTGTAAAGGTTGATGACAACACAGCTGAAAACATGCAGTCTGCTGAATCCCGTATCCGTGATACTGATATGGCAGATGAAATGACAAGATTCTCCAAAGAGAGTATTTTGCAGCAGGCAGCTACTTCAATGCTTGCTCAGGCAAATCAGGCAAACCAGGGAGTTCTTTCCTTATTGCAGTAATTTGCTTAACTTCATTTAATTTGTGTGAAGCGGTTTGATGTAAAGGATATGTACAAATCAGAAGAGCCATTGTTTACCTAATTAGGTAAGCAATGGCTCTTCTGTATAGGCTAATATAGTATTAGTTACGTTGATTTTTTTGGAGCTCTTCAATCAGAGCATAAGCTTTTGCAAGCTCATCACTTTTGAGTTTCAATGCATCACTTTGGCTTTGGATGGTGTCCTCCTTTTCCCGGATGATGCTCCTTGCTTCATCCAAATCCTTCTGCATTTCGTCAACCATATATTCAGCGGTATTGTGGTCCAGTTGGGCTAATTCTTTGGAATACATGTTCATCACCTTCTCCGTGTTTTGGCAGAGCTGGAAAATGTCTTCGTACATTTCCTTAAACATTGGAAATTTCCGGATAAGATCATAAATCTGCTCCGGGTCATCTGTGCTTAAAAAAGTAAGCCAAGCTTCCAACTCTGTGTTGATATCTTTATTTTCCATGGTTTTATGGAAAATGTCAAGGGGTACAAACAAAAAATTCTGCAAAAGATTCATTTCCAGTTTTGTGTCGGAAACCGCGTGAAACGAATGCAGGTAGGTATCCGGAAATGCATGAAATTCTTTTGGACTGTGTTCAAAGAAAACAATGACATGAACCGGTCGGATGTTTTTGTAATTGAAGTTTTTGGAATCACGGTCTTTGACACGCTTGTACTGGCGAAGCAGAAGGTCTGCGGAGTAACAGGCGGCGCGCTCGCCGGGAAAGCGGTAACCAATTTTTTGCACCTCGATATTGGCAATGCTTCCATCTTCAAATTCGACGACAATGTCGGTGATCAAAAAAGACGGTTCCACTGTAATTCGCGTGGTGTCATTTGGCAGAACTTTTAGGACCCTGACCTTCTTTTTTAGTAAGAGCGATAGAAGCTGGCTGAGCCGCTGCGGATTGTATTCCGGGTTGAAAACTTCTTTGAAAAAACTGTCAAAAAGGATTTTGACACCACGCTGCCCGGTGCAGATGTCAAGAAATGCTTCTTTTTGCTCTTCGTTCCAACTTATGAAAAGGTCGTTTAATTTCCAGCTGCTTTGGATCTCCGCTAAAACTTCTTCGCGTTTGCGGTAAGAAAATAAATTTTGTAGTATTTTTTTGTGCATGCAATGCCTCCTTTAGTGTTTAAGTTATTGCATCAAGTTAATTTTAAATAGTTTTAGGAAATTAAATATAAAAGTGCACAAAATATCTGAAACGTAAAGAAAAAAGATTTTCTTTGTGTTGGCTATGGTACAGTATTCAGAAAGAAATGTCAAGGAAAAAATGGTTTCTAAAATTTTAAGAGTTTCTTCGATTTTTCCCATTGCAAAACCCCCCATTTTCCTGTATGATAGAAGATAGATTAACAGTAAGGAGGCATACATTTATGTTGCAGATTAAGAATCCGGTTTTGCCGGGATTTAATGCAGATCCATCCATTATCCGTGTGGATGATA
>ERZ779762.1665-NODE-1665-length-11870-cov-2.307575_pt1 | contig 11870 bp, 10 predicted proteins | sample MGYA00511887_ERZ779762 | MGnify/ENA primary metagenome ERZ779762 (study PRJEB29588, sample SAMEA2163052) | human gut metagenome | biome: human gut; feature: human-associated habitat; material: faeces | place: Denmark | collected 2008/2010 ...
TGTGGGCCGCCCATCGGCTGTCCGTACTGCTGACCACCCATTGGCTGTCCGCCAAACTGCTGACCATTCATTGGCTGTCCGTACTGCTGACCATTCATTGGCTGTCCGCCAAACTGCTGGTTATTCATCTGTGGATTATTCATATTTCCCTGTGGATCCATCTAAATATTACCTCCTTGTTTCCCGAGAAGCACACATATATGTATTGTTAAAGTCTTTGTGCTTCATCCCCTGGTTTAGGTGTACAATGTCCTAATTGCACCCACTGCCATGATATCATTTAATTACGGATTTGTCATTAAAACAATCCAAATTTGCCAAATTATACAGAGATTTTGGGTAATTTTTACCCAAGCGGCCGTCACCCTACCAATATCCGGGTATCCATCGGAACACTGTCGATGAAGAAGTCCGGGACTTTGGCGGTTTTATTTCTTATGGTTTTTGTGTCTAAGTGGGGATTGCATATGGTTTTTTGCAACTTTTGCGGATATTTTTCAGTAAATATAGTGTTTTTAACTATTTGTTCCCTATTTTTATCAATTTATCAAATCATCCGGTTTTAATCGTGGAATTATACACCTTTTCATGATATTATTAAGACTAGAGATATTTATACCAAACAACCGTAAATTTTGTTTGATATATCAACCGACAGTTTGTATTGGAGATGCCATGAAGAAAATAAGTCTTATAATACCATGCTATAATGAAGCCCCTGCACTTCCATTATTTGCAAAGGAATTCAATAAAGTCATAACTCAGATGAACAGAGAAACTCACGATTACAGCTTTGAAGTATTGCTGATCGACGATGGCTCCACAGATGAGACCAAAGACGTTATGAAGGATCTGTGCCACAGAAGTAATCTCTGTGAAAATCCATCTGACGCCCGTCCTTCCGCCACCGACAAAACAACTTCCAACAAAACAGCTGTTTCAGACGCTTCATTTCCGGAAAATATCGCTTACAAATATATCTCATTTTCAAGGAATTTCGGAAAGGAAGCAGCCATGTATGCAGGTTTCTCCAATGCCTCCGGCGACTATGTGACGGTTATGGACGCTGATCTTCAGGATCCGCCGACACTTCTGCCTGAGATGATCCACATTCTTGAGACTGAGGACTACGAGAGCGTTGCTACCAGGCGTGTCACCAGAAAGGGCGAACCCCCTATCCGGTCATTTTTCGCAAGGCAATTCTATAAGCTCATCAACAAAATTTCCGATGCAAATGTAGTTGACGGTGCCAGGGATTTCCGCCTTATGAAACGCGAGATGGTGGACGCCATCCTTGCCATGAGCGAATACAACAGGTTCTCCAAGGGTATATTCGGCTGGATTGGTTTTAAAACTAAATGGATAGAATTTGAAAATGTCAACAGAATTGCAGGCGAGACCAAGTGGAGTTTCTTCGGCCTGTTTAAGTACGCTGTAAATGGTATCATTAATTTCTCCGAAACTCCTATGTCTGTAGCGTCAGGCTTTGGAATTTTCTGTACAATATTGTCATTTGCCATGTTGCTGTTCTTCTTCATAAGAAAGCTGGTGTGGGGAGACCCTGTTGCGGGATGGCCGTCACTTGTGTGCATCATACTGTTTGTATCAGGACTCCAGTTCCTGTGCATAGGAATAATGGGTAAATATATCGCCAAGACATATATGGAGACCAAGGGAAGACCACATTATATAATTTCCGACACAAATAAAGACGACGTGAATAAGATAAATTGATAACATTATGAAGCTGTATTGTGATGGAATGGTTATGATACAGCTTTATTTGGATGATAAGACGTTTTATGTAATATTTACATCCGTTACAGGTACATATAGTTGTAATTTGACTACTTGATAGCTTATAATTTAGATGATACTGTTTTAGTCAAATGGGGCTTATGTTTGGTAGACATGGGGGTAACATGCAATGAATCTTACAGTAAAATGTCCATCCTGCGGCGGTGTTGTGGTACTGAATCCTAAGACGAGGCAGCTGCAGTGTACGCAGTGTGATTCGGTGATCAGCAGAGGCATAGGAGAAGAAAACTCTGCCATGACCAGGAATGAGGATGGAGAGCTTGTAGATAAGAGAAGCTATAAGGCAATTCAGAAGATTGCCAGAATAAAAAGATACATAACTGATGCCACGGATACGATATACACATTGGATGAGATCAATATTGGAAAGGATGATGAATCACCAAGGTATATGGATATGAATCTATATGAATGTACATCCTGTGGTGCAAGACTTATGGTGAAATCCACGGAAACTTCCAGTTTCTGTGCGTATTGTGGGCAGCCGATGATATTGGTTGACAGAGTTAAGGATGAACTGGAGCCGGACCTTATTATTCCATTTGGAATTTCTCAGAAGAGAGCAGAACAGCTTATACGTGACAGGTTCTGTAAGGGGTGGTTTGTTCCGGATGAGATAAAGAAATTTGAGATTGATAAGATACGAGGAATATATATACCATATTGGCTGGCATCTTATCATGTTAGAAAAAAGCTCAAGTATGTATTTCAGGAGAATGAAAAAGGCGAGCGCGTTAGTAATTATGAAAAATGCTTTGGTTCTATAGCAGCAGTTGCACAGAAAACTGCAGACAAAACAGTCACACACAATTGTATGAGAGATTGTGAGTGTACAGTTCCAAGGGTACCTGGTGATGCAACAAGAAGATTGAATGATCACATTTCGGCAAGACTGGAGCCTTATGATTTAGAGAAGGCTTTGACGTTTTCCCCAGAATATCTGTCCGGATTTTACACGGACAGGTACGATGTACCAGCTGCCGAGATCGCAGCCGTTGCAAAGAGAAAGAGCAATGATGCGGTGAAGGAAGAGATGATGAGCGATGTTCCGAAAAACGCCCGGGTTACTGAGGAAAAAACGGATATAAAGATGACAGATATCGAGTATGCATTGCTGCCAGCTTGGTTCATGACTTTTCGTTATCAGGGAATACTCTATACCGTGGCGGTGAATGGGCAGACCGGCAAGGTCGTGGGAAATGTCCCATCCAACAGATTTAAGGTTGGGGCATCCATAGCGATACTTATGACAGTGATGGTTGTGCTGTGTACATATGTATCTGTATTTGTTGGGGGACTTATGACGGATCTGTATAGGATAAGTGCAGGTGTGGATGATTCAAGTGGAGCCTTTATGGTATTTTCCGCGTATGTGGCTGGAGTTATATATAGTTTGGTGAGCTTCTGGCGTGCGATCAACAAGCTTCACAGATCAAGGATAGATATTCACAGATTCAGAAGTTATGGCACTATAGAATACGTGAAGGAAAGGCAGGATAAGACATGGGTTCGATAGTATTTTTGTATGTTGCAATAGGTATCGTGTGCGGGATATGCTTAACGGTATCCATAGTGATTTCTGCTCTTGTAAGATCCAACAATATTGGACAGAATGAGGAGAAGAAAGCGGAATATGTTGATTATACTACATTTGTGTATCATGCAAAGTATGACAGCCAAAGCCCGATTAACTATTTCGATGGATATTATAAGGATTGAGTCAGATCCTTCGATATCGCACAGAAGTTTATAGAGCAATGATATGATGACAAAACCAGGGGGATTTGGTATCATATTTTTGATATATTTTCACATAGGGAAAGGAATTGGAGGTAACAGGAATGAACGAGAATCAGGATCAGCAGTTTGGTCAGCCACAGGGAGAACAGCAGGTGGCAGATCAGGCACAGACAAATCAGCAGGCGGCGGAGAACAGCCAGCCACAGGCAGATCAGCAGGCAGCGGCTTACAGCCAGCCGCAGATGAGTCAGCAGGGAGTGTACAATCAGCAAGGCTATGGCCAGCAGATGAACCAGCAGGGTGCATACAACCAGCAGGGCTACGGTCAGCAGATGAACCAGCAGATGTATGGTCAGCAGGGCTACGGCCAGCCACAGATGAACCAGCAGATGTACGGCCAGCAGGGCTATGCACAGCCACAGCCGAAGAAGCCATCAGCAGCGGGCAATATGATAAATGATCTTCTCAAGAATGTGATAGGTCTTTTCAAGAGCCCTGCAGATACAGCGGGTGAGATGGTTCAGAGTGACAACATGGTTCCTGGCGGAATACTTGCAGGAGTAAATGCCATCCTCTCACTTATATTTGTAACTGTCGGATTCCTCATAATGGGATTTGACTTTGGCGATTCAATAGCAAAGGGCTTCTACATGTTCTTCTTCACTATAATCGCAGCAGTCATCATGACAGCAGCGGTATTTATCGCCGGAGGAATTATATTCAAGGGTGGAATCACATTTGGAAAAGCACTTAACGCCGTTGGTGTATTTGCACTTTATGAGGCAATAGCAATGGTTGCAGGAATCATATTTGAGATCATCTCAGCACTCTTCCACAAGGTTGATTTCCTCAGCGGAATCATCGGAGGCTTTGGATACATACTCTTCCTCGGAATAAGCCTTTGCGGAATCGTGATCGCAGCTCATGCGTTATTCGATAACCTTGAGACAAATGACAACTCAAAGATATTTGCAGTTATCGCTGCTATAGTTATCTCAGTATTCCTCATCACTGTTATAGATAACATCGCAGAAAAGATATTCAGTGACAGCGCAACATGTGCAGAGCAGGTACTCAGCTACTTCAAGAACGCTGCAACAGTATTTGGTTACCGTCACTGGTAAGACATAATTTATATATATTTTACAGGAAGCAGACAGATCTGAAAATTGACAGGTTTGTCTGCTTTTGTTAAAATATAAAGGTGTTTTTGGTGTTAACTTATATAAAAGGGTGGCAAAGATATAGTAAAGGAAAGGACGGGTTATGGTAAGAAAGGTTGGTTTAACTGACAGTGTTGGTTTTGCTTGTCTGGAAGATCTACAGTTGTCGAACTCCTATATGTGGGGTACCGCAATCAGTCTGGACTATTGTGGCAGAGAGGATTGTATAAAAGGCTGGAAGTTTGGTCCATACGTCAGAGAATCATATGTTATCCATATGGTAAAGAAGGGCAAGGGTACATTTACAATTGCGGGGAAGACTTATGAACTGGGACCTGGACAGGCGTTTATCATCAGACCTGGTGAGGAGACTACTTACAGGGCTGACGATGATGATCCATGGAGTTACATGTGGGTTGGATTTCATGGCTACAGAGCTGAAGATTTTATAGAATCTATGGGCTATAAGAAAGATTCGCCTATCATAAAGATCGAGCAGATGGACATATGTACAGAATGTATCAACAAGATGCTCGAATATTCCCAGATCACACGTATAAACGAGGTGAAGAGACAGAGTGCGCTTATGATGTTGTTTGCTACTATTATGGAGGATAATACATCTGATCAGCAGGAGAATGACAATGTAGAGTATCCAAGCAAGATATACGTCAAGGCGGCAGTTGATTTCATCACTGAGAAGTATATGAACAAGATCAAGATAGATGATATTGCTGATTTCATAGGAATAAGCAGAAGTCATCTGACAGGAAGCTTCAAGAAGGAGATGGGTGTATCACCACAGGAATATCTGATTAATTTCCGATTGGAGAAAGCTGCAAGTCTGCTTAGATCTTCAAAGGAGCAGATCAATATAATCGCATATCAGTGTGGTTATGAGGATTCTCTTTCTTTCTCCAAAGCATTCAAGCAGAAGTTTGGAATGAGTCCTAAGTCATTCAGGAATCTTGAGGTTGAGCTTGAGACGAATGATGCCAAGTTTGGACATGAGGCTTCGAAGCTGTAAGATATAATTGAATCAAAAAATTTGAATTAAGCAAAAGGCGGGTGTGCGATTTGTCGCACATCCGCCTTTGCTGTATTTACGATATACGGTAAAAACTACTGTCTGCCATGATATGAATTGTCAACGATAAGCTTCTTGGTAACCTTTGTGGATTCAGGATTATCCTCATCTGATTCAGATGTCTGGTCATCGCTGTGCATCCATGAAGCAGGATCATCGTCCGTGTACTTCTTTGTAACCTCATCCAGATATGGGGTGAATGCCTTCAAAAACATGAATGATGATACATATGCTATAAGGCCAAAGCCACAGACTATGAACACGAATATACCTACCATAAATACCTGAGTGCTGGATAGCAGAACATATGCAGGCAGAGTGTAGAGAACCATGATCACTATTGTAAATATGAAGTTCTTGGCTGCCAGGTAAATGGACTGCAAGAGAAGGTTCTTCAATGTGTTCTTAAAGGCACTTATGACAGGGAACAGGTAAATTGCGATGAAGCAAGTCAATATCATAAGCACGACACTGGTGTAGTACATGAGCTTGTTCTCCTGTGGACCACCCTTGCCAAAAAGGTTGAAATCCAGAGTGAATATAAATGATATAAGAAGGAATAGCAGCCATGAAATCGTTGACTGTTTGAAATTATCCTTGAAGCCTTTGAAGAATAATTTCACTACACCTCCATTTTCGCCTGTCCTCTGCTTCTTTAACAGAGTGAAATACATTGCGCTCATGGAAGCTCCCATGGTGACTATGGGAATACTACACAATATAAATAGAATGTTCACTATTATAATATCGCCGAGCGTTCCAAAAAATCTGGAAAACCAGCCGTCACTGCTGAAAATGTTCATAAAATTCCTCCTGATGTAAAAAGTGATAATATCGTTTGTTTAACTATAGCACAAAAAGGTATGCCAATATATAGCGAATTTTACAATTTACCATATGTATTCTACAATTTACCATAAAATAGCACAAAAACAACCGTTATAAAGCCTAGTTTTTATACATTTTTGCTAAAAAACCATGATATTTTGACATTTTACCATGTAAAAAACTTCACCAAAATTTTATAATTCAACCATAGAAAGCACACAGAACGTTTTTTAAGGAGGAAGGTTTTATGAGAAGAACAATGAAGAAAGCAGTAGCAGTAGGACTTGCAGCAGCAACAGCATTTTCACTGTGCGCATGTGGTGGCGGTGATGGAAGCAAGGGTAGCAGCAAGGATGCACTTGAGGTAGTTATCTGGGATAACAATCAGCAGAAGGGTCTGCAGCAGATATGTGATCTCTTCACAGAAGAGACAGGAATCAAGGTTGATGTACAGGTTAAGGAGTGGGATTCATACTGGACACTTCTTGAGGCCGGTGCATCAGGTGGAGATATGCCGGATGTATTCTGGATGCACTCCAACAACTCACAGATGTACATGAAGAACAACAAGCTCTTAAAGCTCGATGACTACATTGAGAAGAGCGATAAGGTTGATATGAGCAACTACATGTCAGAGATCACAGAGCTCTACACATATGATGGCTCATATTACGCAGTACCAAAGGATTACGATACAATCGCTCTCTGGTACAACAAGAAGATGTTTGATGATGCAGGACTTTCTTATCCAGATGAGACATGGACATGGGATGACCTCTATGATGCAGCTAAGAAGCTTACTAATGGCGATCAGTACGGTTTCTGTATGAACACATCAAACGATCAGGACACATACTACAACATGGTTTACTCAATGGGCGGTTACATCGTAAATGACGATCACACAAAATCAGGATATGACGATGCCAACACTATCAAGGCTATGGATTATGTAGGAAAGCTCCTCAAGGATTGCTGCCCACCGGCAACAACAATGTCAGAGACAGGTACAGACGTTATGTTCCAGTCAGGTACAGTAGCAATGATCACACAGGGTTCATGGATGACAGCAGGATTCCTTGACAACGAGTATCTCGTTGAGAACTGTGACGTAGCAATTCTTCCATACGACAAGACAACAGGTATGAGAACTTCTATCTGTAACGGACTTGGATGGGCTGCATCAGCAGACACAAAGAGACCAGATGACTGTTGGAAGCTTATCGAGTGGCTCGGTTCAAAGGAGATGCAGGAGAAGCAGGCAGAGCTCGGCGTGACAATGTCAGCTTACAACAATACATCAGACAAGTGGGTTAACTGCACAGACAAGTTCAACCTCAACGCTTACCTTGATATCACAAAGGAGTCAACAGTTTCAGGCGTAACAAATGAGCTTATACTCAGACCTTACACATACAATTCAACAGTTTGGTCACAGGCTGCACAGACCTTCTTCGCAGATGCATGGGCAGACCCATCAAAGATGGAGCAGTCATGTAAGGACTTCGCAACACAGATGAACGAGTATATCGCAGAGGAAGACAAGTAATCCTACAGAGCATTTATAAGATAACATAACAGTGGGTAGGATGGAGGTCCTACCCACTGCTTACCAGAAACAGGCGGGGTGTTAATTACAATATAAATGAATAAGAGGAGGGATTTTATGTCAGATAACAACAAGAAAGTTGAAGAAAAAGCGGCTGAGATAATTCAGGCTACAGAGACACAGACAGTTAAGCCGGCAGCAGCAGAAGATAAAGAGTTCAAGAAAAAGAAGTCAACAACATGGGAAAGAAACCAGCGCAAATGGGGCTGGGCATTCATCCTCCCAACAATGATAGGAATCATCGTACTTAACTTATGGCCTATAGTACAGACAATATATCAGTCATTCTGCAAGGTCGGTTCATTCGGAGATTCATCATTTGCAGGATTTGCAAATTACAAGAAGATGTTTGCTGACCCTGAGGTATGGCAGTCACTTCTCAATACATTCAAGTATGCGATCATCGAGGTTCCATTCTCAATCGCAATTGCACTTATACTTGCAGTATTCCTGAATCGTAAGATGCACGGAAGAACAATATACAGAGCAATATTTTTCCTGCCAATGGTAGTTGCACCAGCAGCCGTAGCCATGGTATGGAGATGGTTATACAATTCACAGTTCGGTCTGTTAAACCACATCCTCGGTACAAAGATCGAGTGGATATCCAATCCAAAGATCGCATGGATTTCAGTTGCAATCATCGGTGTATGGTCGATCATTGGTTACAATATGGTTCTGTTCCTTGCAGGACTTCAGGAGATACCTAAGGATTACTACGAGGCAGCGGATATTGACGGAGCATCAGGAGTAAGAGCATTCTTCAAGATTACTCTTCCACTTCTCTCCCCTACAGTATTCTTCGTACTCGTAACAAGAGTAATCGGAGCACTTCAGGTATTCGACCTTGTATACATGGTAATGGATATTTCTAATCCGGCCCTCAAGAAGACAGAGTCCATCGTATATCTGTTCTACCAGTACTCATTCCAGAATGGTAACAAGGGTTATGGATCAGCAATAGTAGTTCTTCTTCTCGCAGTCATCATGGTACTTACAGTATTCCAGATGATCGGTCAGAAGAAGTGGGTTCATTATAACTAGGAAGGGGGAATCGATATGACAAGAGGAGTACAGTTTAAGAGAAGAATGCAGAAATTATTGATTCACCTCATTCTGATCATATTCTCAATTATTATGATAGTGCCATTTGTATGGATGACACTCACAGCATTTAAGACAGTAACAGAGGCAACTTCGGTAAGTCCATTCGTAATATTCCCATCACAGTGGCGTACAGACGCGTTCACAACTGTTTGGAATAACATGAACTTCCTTGTCCTTTACAAGAACACATTACTGCTCATATTCTTCAGAGTTGTATGTGCATGTCTCACAGCAACACTTGCAGGATATGCATTTGCAAGACTTAAGTTCAAGGGCAGAGACTTTATGTTCTCTCTGATACTTTTCCAGATGATGATTCCTTCACAGATATTCATCATCCCACAGTTCCTGATGATCAGTAAGATGGGCATGACAAATACAATGTTCGCTCTGGTATTCCCGGGAATTGTAACAGCGTTCGGTACTTTCCTGCTCAAGCAGGCTTACATGGGACTTCCTGGAGATCTCGAGGAGGCAGCGAGACTTGACGGATGTAACATTCCAAAGACATTCGTGTTCGTCATGGCTCCGCTTGCAAGATCATCGATGGTTGCCCTCGGTATATTCACAGCAGTGTTCGCATTCAAGGATCTGATGTGGCCACTGGTTGTAAACAGCAGTGCAAACAAGATGCCGCTCTCAGCAGCTCTTGCAACAATGCAGGGACAGTATCAGTCCAATTATCCACAGCTGATGGCTGCATCTCTTATATCATGTATACCAATGATCGTTATATACCTGATATTCCAGAAGCAGTTCGTAGAAGGTATTGCAACATCAGGTGGAAAGCTCTAAAGAAAGTTAAAGAAGATATTATATATGCTCACAGGGTGACGTCACTTAATGACGCCACCCTTGTGAAATATATCGTAAATACGAAGTATTTACGATGCCGTGGACGCCGCGCGGAGCGCCTCTCATGCGTCCACTCCAAAGTATATCGTAAGTGCGAAACAAAAGGAGGACGTCTATGAAAAAGCCGATAATCACGGAAGAAGAAAAACAGAAGATCAAAGAGATGGACTCTACACGCAAAAAAATAGGATATATCTGGGATTATTACAAGCTTTGGATAATCGGTGCTGTCGTTCTCGTGGGACTTGTAGTGTATTTTGCTGTTGTGTTTGCAACGAGGGAGGAAAAGCCGATACTGGATGTCGTCCTTGTGAACAACTACGATGATGTTTCAGAGGACTGCAGGCTGACACAGGGGTTTGTGTCGTATGTAGGGGAAGAAAATCTCCCGGGAAGGGTTACATTTGACAACAATGCATTTTTTAATCTGGCAAATAACTCAGATTATAAGAACAGTTACTATATGAAGGTGCTGGCATACCTTGAGGCGGACACTGCTCAGGCAGTCTTGTGCCAGTATGACAATCTCATAGGTCTGGCGAAGAGCGGCAGACTTGCAGACCTGTCGGATGAGAAGGTCGGCGATATATATGATAAGTATAAGGATAGGATAATTTATTACGAGGATGAAGAGGGGAAGAAGATACCTGTCGGAATAGATGTATCTGAAGGATACAAGGCGGCAGGACTTACTGAGTACACAGATGGCAAGGCATATATTGGATTGTCAGCATATGCGGCGGATTATGGATATGTGGAGAAATTTGTGGACTACATGGTGGAACTTGGAATACAATCCGGCGGAGCCGGTTGTAGATAAATTATGAGGAAAGACCAGTCAAATGAAATTTGGCTGTAGAGAAACTGGAGATCACGAAAAGGAGGACTTGGGCATGGCAATATTGATAAATGAAGAGAAAAAGCTTTTCACATTGAACACCAAAAATACTACATATCAGATGAAGGTGATTGACTATGGGTATCTGGCTCATCTGTATTATGGCAAGAAAATGGACGGGGATATGTCATATGTCATAACTCATTACGATAGAGGATTCTCAGGCAATCCTTATGAAGCACAGGAGCACAGAGAATTCTCTCTGGACAACATTCCACTGGAATATAGCTGCTACGGCAACGGAGATTTCAGGACTCCGGCATTCAACATAAAGGACATAGAGGGAATACATGGATGTGATCTCAGATATGTTTCATATGAGGTGATGGACAGTAAGTATAGTCTCAAGGGACTTCCTGCTGCTTACACAAATGACGGCGAGAAGGGTGAGACCCTTAAGATCGTTCTTCAGGATCCTCAGGTGGGAGTGGAGGTTGATCTTCTGTATGGAATTATAGAGGATAAGGATCTGATCACAAGATCAGCTATAGTCAGAAATATAAGCGATGCGGATATATTTGTGGCAAAGGCATCAAGTGTGAGCCTGGATTTTGTGACAGGTGATTATGATCTCATCCACTTCCACGGAAGACATGCTATGGAGCGCATGTATGAGAGAGAAGCTATAAATCATGGTGTGAAGAAGATCGGAAGCACAAGGGGTACATCAAGCCATCAGCACAGCCCATTTGTGGTTATAGCAGGCAAGGATGCAAATGAGGATGCAGGTGACTGCTATGGAATCTCACTTCTATACAGTGGAAG
>ERZ779762.1666-NODE-1666-length-11868-cov-3.004402_pt1 | contig 11868 bp, 12 predicted proteins | sample MGYA00511887_ERZ779762 | MGnify/ENA primary metagenome ERZ779762 (study PRJEB29588, sample SAMEA2163052) | human gut metagenome | biome: human gut; feature: human-associated habitat; material: faeces | place: Denmark | collected 2008/2010 ...
ATTATATATGGATAAGTTGTCCATAACGAACTCATTGTACCAAATAAAAACGGAACGTGTCAATAAATGCATAGGCAAGCTGAAAATATTATGAAAAAAATAAAATACAGTAAAATATTTTGAAAGGAATAAAATAATGAATACAGAAAAACACACAATGAAGGGGTTTTTGATGCCTATCCAAAACGTACTCGTCTTGCAAGAACTGCTGGACTTCTAACAGGACTTCCTGATGCTTATGGACGTGGACGTATTATTGGAGACTACCGTCGTGTTGCTTTATACGGAATCGACTACTTATTAGAAGAAAAAGAAAATGATTTTGCAAACTGTGGATGCGGTGTGATGACAGATGATGTGATCCGTCTTCGTGAAGAAATTGCAGAACAGAAAAAAGCATTAAAAGGTATGAAAGAAATGGCTCAGATCTATGGATTTGATATTTCAAGACCAGCAAAAACTGCAAAAGAAGCAATCCAGTGGATGTACTTTGGATACTTAGCAGCGATCAAAACTCAGAATGGAGCTGCCATGAGTATCGGACGTGTCGCTACATTCCTTGATATCTATATCCAGCGTGACCTTGACAAAGGAATCATCACAGAAGAAGAAGCTCAGGAAATGATCGATCATTTAACAATGAAATTCAGAATGGTAAAATTCGCAAGAATTCCTTCTTACAACCAGTTATTCTCAGGAGATCCAGTATGGGCAACACTTGACCTTGCTGGTATCGGAGTTGATGGACGTTCCATGGTTACAAAGACTGACTTCCGTTTCTTGCATACATTAGAGAACATGGGACCATCTCCAGAACCAAACATCACGGTATTATATTCTTCTGATCTTCCAGAAAACTTCAAGAAATATGCAGCTGATATCTCTATTCGTACAAGTTCTATCCAGTACGAAAATGATGATGTTATGAAACCAGTATGGGGAGATGATTATGCGATCTGCTGCTGTGTATCTGCAACTAAGACTGGTAAGGAAATGCAGTTCTTTGGTGCAAGAGCAAACCTTGCAAAATGCTTATTATATGCGATCAACGGTGGTGTGGACTGCAAGTCAAAACAGCAGGTAGGACCTTCTTACAAACCAATCACAGCTGAATATTTAGACTATGACGAAGTTATGGAGAAATATGATGTTATGATGGACTGGTTAGTAGATCTTTATGTGAACACATTAAACTTGATCCAGTATATGCATGACAAATATTACTATGAGGCAGCTGAGATGGCTCTGATCGATACCGATGTAAGAAGAACATTCGCTACCGGTATTGCAGGTCTGTCCCATGTAGCTGACTCTCTGTCCGCTATCAAATATGCAAAGGTTAAAGTTATCCGTGACGAGCAGGGCTGTGCTGTTGACTTCCAGATCGAAGGCGACTTCCCGAAATACGGTAACGATGATCCGAGAGCAGACGAATTTGCTGTATGGCTTCTGAAGACCTTCATGGAGAAGATCAAGAAGAACAAGACCTACAGAAATTCCGAGCCTACAACTTCCGTACTGACCATTACTTCTAACGTAGTATATGGTAAGGCTACCGGCGCTCTTCCGGATGGCAGACCGGCATACACACCTTTCGCTCCTGGTGCTTCACCGTCTTACGGTGCAGAGAAGAGCGGCCTGCTGGCTTCCCTGAACTCTGTTGCTAAGCTGCCTTACGAGTACGCTCTGGATGGTATCTCCAATACTCAGACCATGGCTCCCAGCGCTCTGGGTCACGACCTGGATGAGCAGAAGAACACTCTGGTAAGAGTTATGGACGGTTACTTCGATCGTGGTGCTCATCATCTGAATGTAAACGTATTCGGTACAGAGAAGCTGTTAGATGCACAGGCTCATCCTGAGAAGCCTGAGTACGCTAACTTCACCATCCGTGTATCTGGTTACGCTGTTAAGTTCATCAGCCTGACTAAGGAACAGCAGGATGACGTTATCGCAAGAACCTGCCATAAGTCTCTGTAATTTAACTACAGTTTTTAACAGGTGTATTTTAAAGGAGTCGGGCAGCTTGCCCGGCTCCTTTTCTCGACCAGGGATCTGGTCGAGAAAAGCCCTCCGGGTGGATCGCACTGCGGCGGCGTGGAAACAAGTCGCTTACGCGATCCGCCGCAGGCGGAGGAATCCCGCTTGCGGGATTCCATTTACACGGGCAAAATGCGTAGCATTTTGTCCCGTATTCGACCAGGGATCTGGTCGAGCATAAAACATCCGTTATGTGGAATAATGGATAGTAAAATACAGCAAAAGGAATACCTCGTGCTGCCCGCAGGGGATGACTGCAGCGATGTCTGACGCATATCCGCAGTGAATGCCTGCAAGGCAGGGAAAGGACGATATGATTAAAGGCAGAATTCACTCGTTGGAGTCTTTTGGGGCAGTAGATGGTCCCGGAATCCGTTATCTGATTTTCTTAAAGGGATGTAATATGCGCTGCCAGTATTGCCACAATGTAGATACCTGGAATCCGAAGACGGATAACCTGATGACGGCAGACGAACTGTTGGACAAGGCAGAACGTTTCCGCAGCTACTGGGGCAAAGAAGGCGGCATTACCGTCAGCGGCGGTGAGGCACTTTTGCAGATTGATTTTCTGATTGATCTGTTCCGAAAAGCGCATGAGCGCGACATCAATACAACACTGGATACTTCCGCACAACCGTTTACGAGAGAAGAGCCGTTTTTCTCAAAATTTAACGAGCTGTTGAAGTACACCGATCTGGTTATGCTGGACATCAAGCATATCGATGATGAAGAGCACAAAAAACTGACCGGTCATACGAATAAAAATATTCTGGATTGTGCAAGATATCTTTCCGATCAGGGTATCAAGATGTGGATCCGTCACGTACTGGTTCCCGGTATCACGGATAAAGATGAGTATCTGATTCGTACAAGAGAGTTTATTGATACACTGAAAACGGTTACCAAGGTTGAGGTGCTTCCGTACCATACACTTGGCGCATACAAATGGAAAGAGCTTGGAATTCCCTATAAGCTGGAGGGGGTAGAACCTCCGACAGAGGACAGAATTCAGAATGCGAAGAAGATTCTGGAATTTAAAAAATAAAAAAGAGGCGGTGCGCAGATGATAAAAGGAAACGCGCGCTGTAAAAAAGCTCCGGCAGGAAGTCCTGCCGGAGCTTTTTGTAACCTTTAAATTGCGGCGAGCGTCTGCAGTGCGTTGTTTTCCGTCACAAGTTCATAGTGTTCTTTAAAATATGCTTCGCTGCCGGCAGCAGAGCGCTCAAGACGACCGTATTCGGAAGCAATGTTGCAGATCCGGTTGAAATCCTTTACGGAAGTCTGATCCATTTTGAGGATCAGCAGATAAGAGTCGTTTTTACGGTTTCTGTAAAGGGTATTGTGACCGGTGTAAAAATCCTTCACCACATGGGAAAGGCGAAGCAGCGTGTGCATGGAAGGGAAGGAGAAAATCCGTGCCTCCTGGGGCTGTTTTACCTCTGCTGTAGCTGTGGTTTTGTCTTCTTTGGAAGCAGGGGCTGTCGGAGTGCCTGCAGTCTGTGCATGACGGCTTTCCTGGATCTGACGGAACAGGTCGAAAATACTGTCGGTGTTGTCAGAGCTGCTATCGGAAAAGTCGTCGGGATCGATCTCGTCGTCATCCTCCATTGCGGGAGCAAATTTGGAAAAGCGCGTGTCGAGCTCCTCCGGATCTTCCACCTTGGTGATTACTAAAACGATGCAGTCGGCATTGAGCGGGATCGCTTCTATCATAAGAGGAATGTCATCCGCTTCAAATCCGAATTTGGCGGAGGCCTGCTGCATCATGTCGCGGAACAGGCTTTTGGCTTTCTCAGTGCCGTATGCCAGCTCGCTGATTTTGAGCTCCCGGTCAGCCAGATCGGCTTTGGTCAGGGTACAGCGGATCTGATGGTCATTCACTTTTTCTATTTTCATATAATCACATCCTTACTTTATAAAATACTTACGGAATCCTGCCGGTGTGACGCACAGAAACGAAAAATTTGCGTTCCTGTGAGAGTTATCATATACACAAGAAAGTGCAAAAGTCAAGCGCATGGGGAAACAGTTTCTTGTTTTTTTAGAAATTGCTTGATTGTAGGGTCGGAATCCGTTATAATACAAGCCAGAGATGGTTCCGGACAGTCCGTGTCGGAGCGGAGGTTTGCAGGATACCGATTTTATACCAATCATCAGGGACAGCCATGCTGATATGGCTGCATTCTTATGAGAGAACATCAGCGGCAAAGTTGTTCTCATCATTCTTTATAGTATGTAGCAGTCTCGTAGAGTTATGTGACTCTATCGGAAATTCAAAAATTCAAAATTTACCAATTATCATAACGATGAAGTATTTTTTAATATTTTTACGACTATTTATTTGGTGCTTGTATAGGTGTCAGGACACAGTCTATCCATCTCGTTATCGTTTTCGCTTTTGTGTCAGATCTGAACAGGAATATATATCACGCGGCTCCTTTTTGGGACAAAAGCGCATTGGCAAAGGAGAACTGCCATGGGAAGATTAAAAACGGATACCTGGGAACGGATGCTGGAGCAGATGGAACAGGAAGGCGTCGGATTTTATCTGAATGGGAAAAAAACTGCGCCGAGGGAAATTATCCGAACCTGCTGCATGCGGGAAAAGGCTGTATACATGCCGGATTTTGTCATGGATGAGGAAGGAAAGCTCTGCGAAGTCCGGTACGATGAAGTGACAAAATGGTAAACAGATAGGAATGTCATGAATGGTTGGAGGTACTGATATCGGTTTGGAAAAGCGTAGAAAAAGGAACCCCATTTCCATAGATGCTGCAGAAAGCCGATATTGGAGAAGCTGCGGTTTACAGGCGATCTGTGGATCGCAGCCGGACCTTTAGCGGATCGGGAATACTGTTCGAAATGCCGGACAGTATTCTGCGGTTCGTTCGAAACAGAGAGTGTACAAAAAGAGATGGACGTTTTGTCGGTTGTCGTATTTTCAGGCGGTCCGGACAGGGACAGATTGCGGCAGATCCCCTGAAAATCTGACAAATTTGTAATGACGCTGTCTGGAAGGTGTGTTACACTATAACGTGTGTGGGTGAAAAAGAGAAAACACAGGAGATACAGACAAATGAAAAGGAAAGTAATACCGGTGTTAATCGGACTGTTGCTGATTGTTCTGATTCTGGCAGGCGCTGCGGGCGTTTTTTTGTTCCAGAGATATTCCGGTTCGAAGGAAGAAGCGGATTTAAACGCATATTTCGGGCTGAACGGTTCACAGGAGGTCGCGATTGTCTGGAATCAGGAGCTGACAGAGGAAAAGGGACTGCTGCAGGATGAGCGCTGCTATCTGAAGCTGGATACGGTTCATGAGATGCTTAATGAGCGGTTTTATGTGGATCATAATGAAAAGCTGCTTTTGTATACCCTCCCGGAGGAAACGGTACAGATTGGAATCGGGGAGCAGACTGCAGACGGTTATACAGCGGCTGTGGAGCAGGACGGGGACGTCTGGCTTGCACTGGATTATGTAAAGCAGTATTCGGATTTTAATTATACATTGTATACAGAGCCCAACCGGGTTGTTTTGACGACCAATTGGGATACGCTTCAGAGCGCAGAGCTGAAGAAGAACACAGCACTTCGCGTCAGGGGCGGTGTCAAGAGCGAGATTCTGCAGAATCTGGAAAAAGGGACGAAGGTCACTGTTTTGGAGGAGATGGAAAACTGGGATCAGGTGCAGACGCAGGATGGCTATATCGGCTATGTCCAGAAAAAGCACTTGACAGATCCGGCAGAGGAAACTCCGGTGAAGGACACCGGATATGTGGAGCCGGATTATACCGGCAATCTGCGGGACCATAAAATTGATCTGGCGTGGCATCAGGTGACCGTAGAGTCGGCAAATTCCACGTTTCCGGGTGTTATGAGCGGTGTGACAGGCGTTAATGTAATTTCTCCGACCTGGTATTCTCTTTACGATAATACGGGCGTTGTGGATGGGATTGCCAGCCCCTCCTATGTGCAGCAGGCACACGCCCTCGGTCTGGAGGTGTGGGCACTGATTGATGATTTTACGCATCGTGAGGATAACGGCGTTGACCCGCAGGAAATCCTATCTTATACGAGTAAGCGGACTGCGATTATCGAGGTTCTGATGAGTGAGGCAGATCGCTGCGGCTTTGATGGAATCAATGTGGATTTTGAAAAGGTGACCGAGGATGGAAGTCAGGATTATATCCAGTTTATCCGGGAGCTGTCCGTAGCGTGCAGACAGAAGGGGCTTGTGCTTTCCGTCGATAACTATGTGCCCCACAACTATAACGCACATTATAAATGGGCGGAGCAGGGCGTGATGGCAGACTATGTGATTATCATGGGCTATGACGAGCACTGGGGCGGTTCAGAGGTCGCCGGTTCCGTAGCTTCCCTTGGCTATGTGACCGAAGGAATTGAGCGGATGACGCAGGAGGTTCCTTCGGAAAAAGTCATCAATGCAGTTCCGCTGTATACAAGAATCTGGACGACTGCAGAGGACGGTGCGGTGACGAGCCGGGCAGTCGGGATTCAGACCGCTTATGATTACATGAACAAAAATCAGGCGGCTGCGACCTGGGACAACAGCGTTGGACAGAACTATGTAGAGTTTGAGACGAGCGATGGAACCGTGCAGATCTGGCTGGAGGACGAGCAGTCCCTGGAAGCCAAAATCAACGTGATGAAGGAGCACAACCTGGGCGGCATTGCAGCATGGAAGCTGGGCTTTGATGATGGACGCAAAAATATCTGGGGCGTCATCAGTGGATTTGCGGCAGAGTAAACCGGAAAATAGAATAAGGAATACAGCGGGGGATGCCACGCACCGAAGTGTTATGCACTGAGGTGCTATGCAGACTGACGGGGCCCTTGCGCTGTAAACAGACATAGAGAAGCGGAAGATGCCATACAATAGAAAAAAGCGGGTGAGGCTTTTTCTGGTATGGGACGAAAAGAAATGCAGAGTCTTTTTTCTCTGATAACGGCGGCAGTATTTTTTACTGCCGCTTTTTTTACAGGCAGACAGGCCGCTGTGCTGACCGGAAAGTTTCGGGTAGAGAGGGAGCAGAGTAGACAGAGCCGGACGAAATACTGCGTTGTGGTTGATGCGGGACATGGCGGAGACGATCCGGGGAAAATCGGCACAGCCGGAACTCTGGAAAAAGAAATCAATCTGGCGATTGCGAAGCGGTTGGAAGCATTGTTAAAGCAGGCGGACGTTGCGGTTGTAATGACGAGAACGGACAATAACGGTCTGTATGATGAAAATGCGTCCGGGAAAAAAGTGCAGGATATGAAGCGGAGAGTGTCGATGATGGAAGAGGCAAAGGCGGATCTTGCGGTCAGTATTCACCAGAACAGCTATCCCGATCCGGCGATCAAAGGGGCGCAGGTTTTTTATTATACCTCGAGTGTCGAGGGAAAGCAGCTTGCAAAACGCCTGCAGGAGCGCCTGGTAAAAGGACTTGACCCGCAGAACCATCGGCAGGCAAAGGCGAATGACAGCTACTATCTTTTGAAAAAAACAGCATGCCCTATCGTCATTGTGGAGTGCGGATTTTTGAGCAATCCGCAGGAAGAAGCGCTGCTGACAGACAGCGTTTACCAGGAACGGGTGGCATGGAACATCTTTATGGGGATTATGCAGGAGCTAAAAATGAAGAAGGAGTAGTACCGTATTTTTCACTATTTAAACTCCTGCGAAAATGTGGTAAACTGTAGTGGACACGAAGGGAAACCAAGGGCGCTGAAGGCGGCATTTGATTCATGACAATAGAATGCTCGCAGAGCGTGCATTCTATTGTTTTTTCGTGTCCACTAAGGGACGGGTCACCTGCAAAGCAGGCGCAAGGGCGTCAGTGTGTACTCGCGAATAAAAATTGTCCGGGAACACTCTTTCCGAATCGGACAATCTATCTTTTCTATCGAACACAGCATAGATAGGCTGTGTTTTCATCAGGCAGCAGGCGCTGCAGATTTCAATCTGAAAAGGGAAAAAGCAGGAGGTATGAATGGGGAAACAAAACGATGCTTTTACGGCGTATTTAGGTCGTGCCGAGGTGTTGGCAGATCTGTACAATGGTTGCCTATATCAGGGAGAGGAGGTCGTGAAGGCAGGCAACCTGTGTGAGGTACAGCAGTTTTATCAACAAGGATTGTCAGAGCGCGTGAAAAGACCAACTGCCAGAAGGCGGGAGAGAGATGCGATTCGGGCATTTTGGAACGAGAAAAGTTATGTTTTGCTGGCAGCAGAAGCGCAGAATCAGCCGCATTTGTCGATGCCGTTTCGCTGCATGGAATATGATCTGGCAGAATATGCCAGACAGCTTCGCTATATCCGGCTGAAAAGTGAGGGAAAATTAAAAACCGGTGTAGAGTATTTGAGCAAGATGGGCAGAAAAGATCATCTGACGCCGATCGTAACGATCGTGCTGTATCATGGCACGGAACCGTGGGATGCTCCAAAGAAGCTCAGTGAAATGATGGAGTTGGAAGAAATTGACCCGATTTTAAAACAGATGGTGCAGGAATACCAGATTTATGTGTTTTCGTTGGAAGAATTGCAGGAGGAATATTTCCAGACAAATCTGCGCGAGCTGATTGGATTGATGAAACGGCGCAGCAGCAAGACAGAAATTCAGGAATACTGCAGGAAACATGCAGATCGGATCAGCAGAATGGACGTAGCGACTTACGATATGATCTGCGTGATGTTAAATCTGAAAGAACTACAGGACAAGAAAGAAAAATATCTGGAAAATGGAAAGGAGAGCATTGATATGTGTAAAGCGATGGAAGAATGGGCAGAGGAACTGAGAGAAGAGGGAAAAAGTGTTGGTATGAAAGAGGGCGAACTGCGTGGAATGCAAAAGGCGAAAGAAAGTACGCTGAAGCTGGTTGCCAAAATGTCGCAGAATGGGGACACAGAGTATATTGCAAGGTTGATGGAGCCGGAAGTCTATCGGAGGATGATGGATAAATACGGAATGGAGTAATTGAGAAAGTACATTATAAGGAAATAACGCTTGCAGAAGGAAATAAAATTATCGGAAAAGCTGATGGAGAAGCATGGAAATATCCGTGTAAATCTGGAGATGCAGGTTTTGGATGAGGGAAATTGGAATGAGCGTGGAGTGTATTATCTGGCAGAGAATCTGTTGGATCTGAAAAAGGGAGAAGATTATAAAAACCTGAAAACAACGGTACAGATTGGAATTCTTGATTTCGATTTGTGGAAATTCGGAAAGAATCCGTTTTATCAGGTATACGAGCTGTGGGACACGGAGCATGACCGCGTTTTTACAAATAAAATGAAGCTTTGTGTACTGTCTTTACGGCAGGCAGAAAAAGCGGAAGAAAGAGAGCGACAGTCGGGCTTGTACGACTGGGCAAAAACGCTGACTGCAGAAACCTGGGAAGAACTACAGGAATTGTCAGAGAAAAATGAAAAAATAAAGGAGGCAGTGGAGACGATGATTACATTGACAGAGGACGAAAGAGTCAGAATTGAGTGTATGAGGCAGGAGAAGGCAGAGAGGGACTGGATCAACGCGATGAATTATGCTACGGAACAGGGAGAAGAGCGTGGTGAAGCTCGTGGAATGAAAATGGGAATTCAAAAAGGAATGAAACAGGAACGGGAAAATACGCTGAAGCTGGTTGCCAAAATGTCGCAGAATGGGGACACAGAGTATATCGCAAGGTTGATGGAGCCGGAAGTATTTGAGCAAATGGCGGCAAAGTACGGGATGAAAGCGTAAGAATATAAGGTGCAAAAGGAAACCTGTAACAAAAAACTGGCGGAAGAATGATGCAGCTTACGATTCTCTGAAAGAAAGCAATAAAAAATAAGAAGTGGAGTTGAATGAGGCAGTGATCCCATGAAAAGTGGGTATCACTGCTTTTGTTGTAAATTATGGTTTGGTAAGCGCTTTTACTTCTTTTAAGACGATATTCTGTACTTCAGGACTGAGCTGTTCAAAGTAGGAAAGCAAAAGAATGGATTGATTGTTATGGGCAGAGGTGGGAAGAGACGGAATATCGGAATTTCCAAGCAGATAGTCTGTTGTTACATGAAAGATAGAAGCAATTTCCAAAAGGGATTTGAAGTCTGGTTCTCTGTAGCTGTTGACATATCCACTGACAGTTGACTTGGAAATGTTCAGGGCAGCAGCCAGATCACGCTGGGAAATAGACTGATCTTCCATGAGTTGTTTCAGGCGTTCTCCAAATGATGTCATGCATGATCCTCGATATGGTGTTGTAAAGTTAATATATAGTCGGGTTTCAAAATGATTGTAACAAAACGGCTATAAATAGAAACAAATGGACGCGAAATGAGTTGACAAGACGCGAAAAGAGAACTAAAATCAATATAAAGATAAATGATTTAAAGAAAATGTAATTAAGATAAGTTGGAGCGTTTACACCCGAAAGGAAATCTGTAAACAAAATTTGACGGAAAGGTAGAAGAGTTTTGGGAAAATGCGGATATTGTTGATGTAGACTATTACAGGAAATAGGAGTTTGGACATGACACACGATACGTGTGTGATGATATTATTACAATAATGTTGAGGGTACATGACTTGTACCAGAACAGGAGGAAAAAATGTTTAGGAAACTTTTCGGCGAGACAGAACAGGATCAGATTCAGTTCTTACACCCAAGAGCGATTGCCACGCTTGTGATTCTGGCTTTGATGGTTGTTGCATTGATACTCCATGCAGTTGGTTTGAGTGGTGGGGCAGATGCTATTGCTGGTATAGCTGAAATGGGGGTTGCTATTGTATTACTGTTCGTTTGGGGATGGCCAGTTGTTAAGGGACTGTTTGGAATAACGGCAATAGGCGCTATTTTTTCGGGAAATGTGGTTATTGGAGTTGTGCTGTTTGTAGTATATTTGACGCTTGCATATTTTCTTGGCATTATTTTTGCTTTCATAGGAACTATAAGATACATTTATCTGCGGATTAAGTATGGGAAAAATCAATGAGCGCATTTGAAAATCCATGGGGAGATATAGATAAAACAAAAGAGGGTGCACCATATGTAGTCAGTGATGATGGCTGGGGCTGGCTTGGGTTGGCGATTTTAGCACTTGTTCCAGTTGTTTTTATGGGGTTTGCACTTCAAGGTATGGCAAATTTTATATCTTCCCATCCGATTTGGATAATAGTTGGATATATTTTATTGACGTTGGGAATAGGCGCAATTTCGTATAAAAGGAAAACGGGATTGTGGAATGTGCTGGGAATGGTTGCTACATCTATTTCTTTTTTACCCATATTACTGACAGAAATGCTTGTTGAAATTCCGAGTATAGTGCGGGCTGGCGATTCAGTAGGCGGTATGATTGAACTGCTTATTGAATGGATTTTTATCACATTGATGGTTGTGGGAATTGCGGTTTTTGTTCATGCAGTTAATATGCTTACTATTTCGCCAGTACGTCATTTGATAATGGGGTTGGTTTATTGTGTTGTTACGGGTTTAATATTGGCAAAACAATTAAATGTTGAGAGAATTATAGAGCTGAAAACGGTGTATGGAATTATATTTTGATTGAGAGGACTATTATGGAGTTGATATGTGCTGAATGCAAGAACAAGTGGATGCCTTCAAACAGGATCAACGAAGTAATATGTCCGTACTGTGGAAATATTATAGGTGAATTATCAAGAGATTTCTCCTCGTTCGAAGATGGCATTGCTTACATTAGAAATATGTTCGGTGATGATATATTTGAACAAAGGAGATTTTTCTTTATATGCACGGAATATTGTCTTGACTATTATGAAAAGGAAATATCAGCTTTTAAGATTCTGTATGATTCTGGATTGAGTA
>ERZ779762.1668-NODE-1668-length-11855-cov-3.249915_pt1 | contig 11855 bp, 8 predicted proteins | sample MGYA00511887_ERZ779762 | MGnify/ENA primary metagenome ERZ779762 (study PRJEB29588, sample SAMEA2163052) | human gut metagenome | biome: human gut; feature: human-associated habitat; material: faeces | place: Denmark | collected 2008/2010 ...
CGTCGGCACGGTGATCGGCTCTGTTCTGATGGCGATGATCACAAATGTTCTGATCATGCTCGGCGTTTCCGCCTATTGGCAGGCATTTGTCTTCGGTTTCATTCTGATTGTCTCGCTGTTCATCGATCGCTATCGCCAGCGCAGCTTGAATGCGTGAGTGTGACATGAAAAAAAGGAGATGAGAGAATGAGCGAAGTCGTCCTGGAGATGAAAAACGTTACGAAACGCTTTCCCGGCGTTATTGCATTGAAGGAAGTTTCCATAGCCGTTGAAAAGGGCGAAGTGATGGCCATCTGCGGCGAAAACGGCGCAGGAAAGTCCACGCTGATGAAGGTTCTCTCCGGCAGCTATTCACATAAGGAATACGAGGGCGAAATTTGGATTAACGGGAAGCGCGAAGAATTTTCCTGCATTTCAGACGCTGAAAGATGCGGGATTGAAATGGTCTATCAGGAATTGAACATGATTCTGGTGTCGAGCGTTGCCGAAAACCTGTATGTTGGAAATCTTCCGGGAAACGGTGCGTTTGTTGACTGGAAGAAGCTGTATGCCGATACCCGGAAGATCCTTGAATCGGTTGACATGGGGCATATTGATCCCAGAACGCCGGCCGGCATGCTCAACAGCGGTCAACTCCAGATGCTGGCCATCATGCGCGCCGTGATCAAAAAGCCGAAAATCATTGTGCTGGACGAGCCGACGTCCTCCCTGACGGACAATGAAACGGAAACGCTGTTCCGAATGATTCGTCAGTTGAAGAAATCGGGCGTGGCGACCCTGTTTATTACGCATAAACTGGATGAAGTCTATCGCATGGCAGACCGCGTGACGGTGATGCGCGACGGCGCTTTCATATCGGTGAATTTGATTTCCGATGTGACCGAAAACGATCTGGTGGAGCAGATGGTCGGCCGCAAGGTTGAAAACCAGTACCCGAAGATTCATGTAGATCAGGGCGAAGAAATCCTTCGGGTGGAACATCTGAGCGTTCCGCACCCGAACATCAAGGGCAAGAACATCGTTGACGATATCGGTTTTACGCTGCATAAAGGCGAAATTCTGGGGTTCGGCGGTCTGGTTGGCGCAGGCAGAAGCGAATCGCTCGGCGCGATATTCGGCCAGACGGACAAGGGCGTAAAAAAACAGGTCTTTGTCGAAGGAAAAGAAGTGAATATCCATTCTCCGGGCGACGCAATCAAGCAAGGATTGGGTTTCCTGACGGAAGAAAGGCGCAAATCCGGATTTATTCCCGTGTTCTCCATCTGCCACAATCTGACGCTTTGCATGCTGGATAAACTGCCCGGCGGAGCGCTGATCAATAAAAAATCCGAAGATGAAATCGCGCAGAAAATATTTAACAGGCTTCGCGTTAAAGCGCCTTCTATAAGGACGCAGATCATCAACCTGTCCGGCGGCAATCAGCAAAAAGTGGTTCTGGGCAAATGGCTCTTGGATACGCCTAAAATTCTGATTATGGATGAACCGACGAAGGGCATCGACGTCGGCGCGAAGGCGGAAATCTATACCATTATGGGTGAGCTGGCGCAGCAGGGCATGGCGATTGTGCTGATTTCTTCGGATATGAGCGAGCTGTGCGCGATGAGCGACCGCTGTCTGGTGCTCAGCAACGGAAAAATCACGGGCGAATTTGTCGGAGAGGATATTACGCAGGAGAATGTGATGCGCGCTGCAATCGCGTCGTGAGGTAGAGCGCCATGGTAAACAGACAGGTGCTGAAAAATAAGCGGCTGGAAGTGACGATTCGCCTGCCCGGCAGTCAGCCGGAAAGCGAACGATTTGACAGCAGCTGCGTCGTAGAACAGGTTTTGCTGGACGGAGAGCATACGTTCTGCCAGCCGGAACAAAAAATTGCTTCGAGGGTAACCTGTTGGGGATTCGGGCTGAATGCCGAATTTGATATGAACGACGTGGCCCGCAAAGCGCGGAAAGGGGAGCTTTTCCCCAAACCGGGCGTGGGATTGATGACGCAGATTGAGGATAACCGGCCCTACGACATGTGGAAGCACTATGAGATTGCGCGCTATCCCAAGAAATGGGCCTGCGGACCGGACTGGATTGAATTCACGGAGGAACAGCCGGAATGCCTGGGCATTTCATTGAAAATCATCCGTCGATTGAGCTTGCGGGGAAACGAAATTCACCTGCAAACGGAAATCCGGAATACGGGTTCAGTCCGCGCGGAATTTTCCGAGTATCAACACAATTTTGTGGCGATTGACGATCTGCCTGTTCAAAAAGGCTATCGTTTGGAAATTCCTTTTGACCAAACCATAGACCAACTGCCGGAACGGTTTGTTCTTCAGTCGGATTATACGGCACGCGCGGAAAGCAGCGTTCGCGTAGAGGGGCAGACGGTGATTTGGACGGACGGTATGGACGGAAAAGCCTATCACAAAACAACGCCGGCCGAAAAAATTGCGGATCTGCCGTCTTATAGCTGGAGGCTTTTCCGCGACGATTGTGCCGTATCCATTCAGGAAAAGATGGATTTCAAACCCTGGAGGCTGGTGCTGTGGGGCATAGAGCACTGCATCTGCCCCGAAGTTTATTGCAGAATTTGCGTGAATCCGGGGGAAACGCAGACGTATACAAGACAATGGATTTTTGAATCATAACGGAGGAACAACATGAGCAAAAAGGCAATCGTAACCGGTGCGAGCCGCGGAATCGGAAAAGGCATCGCGATGTGCCTGGCCGCAGAGGGATATGATCTGGCGATTTCATATGCCAGCAAAAAAGAAGAAGCGGAGAAGGTCGCGGAACAAATTCGCGAAACGTATCACACGAGATGCTTTGCCTATCAGGCGTCGCTCCAGGAGAAAGGCGCGGGCAAAGCCCTCTTTGATCGAGCCGTGGCGGATCTCGGTGGACTGGATCTGCTGGTCAACAACGCCGGATTGACGATTTTCGAATCGCTTCAGGAAATCAAGGAAGAAACGCTGGATTTGCTGATCAATCTGGATTTCAAAAACTATATTTTGATGATGAGGGAAGCTGCCAACTATATGATTGCCAGCGGAACCAAGGGAAACATTATCAATATTACATCCTCGCGCGGCGAACAGTCTTATCCGGTGGATGGCCTGTACGGCGGTCTGAAGGCCGGATTGAATCGTGCTATCTGTTCTTTTGCGCTGGATGTGTCTCAATACGGAATACGCATCAACAACGTCGCGCCGGGCGCGATTCGCATCCGAACGAGAGAGGAACTGATCGAAGGCGGAAACGTCGCGATGGCGGATTTCTGGGATGAGCTTGGAAACCGCATTGCGCTTGGTCGCTCTGGTTTGCCGGAAGACATTGGCCACGCAGTCGCATTTCTCGCTTCGGATAAAGCATCGTATATCACGGGAACGACGCTCCGCGTGGACGGCGGCCTGATTCTGCCCGGCATGCCGGAAATGATTACGGAAGGGCTAAAGCCGGGAGAATGGCGTTCGGTGGCAAAGCCTGTAAAAAACAAGGGATTTTCGCTGTAAGGCGACAGAAACAGATAAACAGAAAGGAAATTATATGATTACAATCAGAGACATTCGAACGATTGTTACGGCTCCCAGAGGCACTGAGCTGGTCGTGGTCAAGGTTGAAACGTCGGAACCCGGCCTTTACGGCGTTGGCTGTGCGACGTTTACGCAGCGCTGGAGTGCCGTTGTGACTGCGGTTAACGATTTCTTAAAGCCGCTTCTCGTCGGCAAGGCGGTGAACCAGATCAATGACCTGTGGCAGTACATGATGAGCTTTTCGTATTGGCGGAACGGCCCCGTTCTGAACAACGCGATAGCTGGTGTGGACGAAGCCCTGTGGGACATCAAGGGAAAGATGGCAGGAATGCCCGTATATGAATTGCTTGGCGGAAAGTGCAGGGAAGGCGTCGCCGCGTATCGACATGCGGACGGGCGAAACTTTGAAGAAGTCGAGCAGTGCATCCAAGGCTATCTGGATCAGGGCTATCGTTATATTCGCGTTCACTGCAACACGTATGGCGGAAATATGGGGATCATGAACAACAAAAGCGGGTTGCAGTCTTCCAGCGCAAATGCATATACCATGCACAAAACGGAAAACGCACCTGAAGGCGCGTATTATGATCCGGCGCAATATATGCGCAACACCGTCGAGCTTATCGATCATATGCGCGGGAAGTTTGGTTATCAGGTGGAGTTCATGCATGACGTCCACGAAAGGCTTACGGGCATTCAGGCGTTGCAGCTGGCTAAGGACTTGGAGCCGTACAAGCTGTTCTTCCTTGAGGACGCGCTTCAGCCCGAACAAGGCGAATGGTTCGAATATATCAGGAAGCAGACTGCGGTGCCTCTGGCGATGGGCGAGCTGTTCGTAAACCCGATGGAGTATAAGCGGCTCATTGAAAAGCGGTATATTGACTACATTCGCTGCCATATTTCGATGATCGGCGGTTTGACGCCCGCCATCAAACTGGCGCATTTTGCGGATGTATATGGTGTGCGCACAGCGTGGCACGGCCCGTTCGATCTGTCTGCGATTGGTGCGGCGGCACAGATTCATCTGGATTTGGTTTCTCCGAATTTCGGCGTCCAGGAATTCTCGGGTTTTACGCCGGAAGAGCGAGAGGTCTTCCCCGGCGCGCCGGAAGCAAGAAACGGATATGTCTATTTGAACGACAAACCGGGATTGGGCGTAGATATCGACGAGGAAGCGGCGAAAAAGTATCCGCCGACCTTCAGAGATAATTTCTGGCTGAAATGCCGGCTGCCGGACGGCACCTGCGTCAGGGCATAACAACAACAGGGCGGACGCTGCTGGATTGAAGCAGCGCCTGCCTTTTGGAATTCAAGGAGGAAAATCCATGAAGCAATTTCTAATCGGAAGCTATGCGCCGGAAGGAGAACCCAGCATTTTCAGTGTGGAATTGGATGAAGAGAAGCAAAAGCTCCGTCTGCTGTGGGAAGATGGACAGGTTCAGAATCCGTCCTTTCTTTATCTGCATCCGAATTGCCATGTTCTGTACGCGGTTGAAGAACGTGTGCCGAACGGCGGCCTTGCGGTTATGATCAAAACAGAAGAAGGGTGGCTTTTGAAAGAAAGGCTTTTAGCCGGAAGCGCTCCTTGTCATTTGGAAATGACGCCCGACGCACGATATCTTCTGGTCAGCAACTACATGGATGGAACGATTGGCGTATATCGGGCGGATGAAAGCGGAATGAATGTGGTTCAAACGGATTTGGTTCGTCATCAAGGCAAGGGCGTAAATCCGACGCGGCAGGAAGGTCCCCATGTTCATTCGTGCCTCGTGATTGGCGAAAAGATATATTCTGCGGATTTGGGGCTGGATACGATTTTCGTGTATGAACTCAATCCGGCTGACGGAAAATTGGAGGAGTGTGCTCAGATTCATATGCCGGATGGATGCGGCGTTCGTCATTTGGCGCATCAACCCGGTTCGCCGTATCTGTATGCCAATGCGGAAATGGGCGGCGATGTTTTCGTTATCGACCTGCGGGATGGACGGATCAAACAAACGCATCGGGTCGTACCGGCGGATTTTTCAGAAGCGTTCCGAACAAGCGCCATCAAAATCAGCAAAGGATATGTCTGTGTGAGCAGCAGAGAATGCAATGTGTTGGCCATCATGAAGATTCAAAACGATGGAATGTTGGCGACACCTTCCATTTACCCATATGCGCAAAAAACGCCGAGGGATATTTTCTTTGATGAAAAATATGTGATTACCACCGACGAAGGAAGCAAGAGCCTGACGTTGCTTTCTTTGGATGAGCATATGCGGATAAGCCAGCGCGATCGGCTCTTGATTGGAAATGCAATGCCGACATGCATCCAGCCGGTCTAAATTGCGCATTGCCGCAAGCAGAGGAGAGTATCCTGCGGCAACGTGATCGTTTTTCTCATTATAATATGGGTCTATCCCGAATTTTGTGTAAACGTTCTCCGCGAGTGTAAACAGCAGAAACTGGTATGAGGCGGTAGCGGTCTGACCGATGCCGCCTTTTCTCTACCATAACGCCGACGGAACCGGAAGTCAAGGGCGGCGAAGCCGGGCTGCTTGCAGCCTTTACCCTTGACGTCTGGATACGGCGGTGTTATTCGGGCATGCGCTCGGCGAAGTAAATCGACAGCTGTGCGTGGATCATGCTCCAGTCCCGCTGCCGTCCTGTCCATTTCTTCGTGATGTCCACCATCGCCAGGTACAGCATCTTGAAAAGGCTGTCGTCCGTCGGAAAGACTGATCTGGTCTTGGTTACTTTCCGCAGCTGCCGATTAAACCCTTCAATCGAATTGGTTGTGTAGATCAGCCGCCGCACCTCCTGCGGATACTTGAAGTACGTGCTGAGATTCGCCCAATTTTCCCGCCACGACCGTGATATCTTGGGATATTTCGTTTCCCACTTGGTTGAAAATGCGTCCAGTGCGTCCAGCGCTGCAGGCTCGTCAACGGCAGCATAGACGCTTCTCAAGTCCGCCATTAGCTCCTTGATGTCCTTGTAGGATACGTATTTGCTCGAATTACGCAGCTGATGGATGATGCAATTCTGAATTTCCGTCTTGGGAAATACAGCCCCAATCGCCGCAGAGAATCCCGTCAGGTTATCCGTGCAGGCAATGAAAATGTCCTCCACGCCTCGTTTTTTAGCCCGTTGAGTACCGTTGCCCAGTACTTGGCACTTTCGTTTTCTCCTACCCACATCCCCAACACGTCTTTTTTAAGGGCACAACGCACATATCCTTGCTCACTCTTTTTTTCATTTTCTTGTTACGGTCTTTCGGGGCAACAGCCCCATCAAATCGCTTGTAAAGCGATTGTGTTTTCGAAAAAAGCCTGATACGATATTGCCATAAGCAGTGATGTTGCAACACATAGCTACAATCTACAATAGTGAAAGGAGACGATCTCACCAATGCGATGCACCCTTGTTTCCAACAAAATAATCCAAGCCCGTGAACGTTTGGGACTCACACAGCAGCAGTTAGCGGAAAAGCTTTGTGTAACCAACAAAGCCGTTTCCAAGTGGGAATGTGGCGTCACACTTCCTGACATCTCGCTTTTGGTGCCGCTATGCCGTGTTCTGGGTCTGACGGTGCAGGAACTGCTGGATGAATACGACGGCAAATTCGGTAATACCCCCGGCTGCCAGACCACGGAAGATCCTGCGCAGGACACGCTGTTTGCGGCGCAGCAGCACAGCCATTACCTGTATATCGATCTCAAAACCACCTCTACGGTGTCGCCCCATTTGTTTGGCCACAACCTGGAGCATACCAGAGCCAGCATCATGGATGGTCTCAGCGCCCAGATGATCCGCAACCGGAAGTTTGCCGGCGCTGCGGCGCGCAACGGCGTAGCGCTGGACTGGGAAGGCATCGGCGAATGCGTGTACTTTGCCAATGAACACCGCCTTCCCGGTAGCAACGCAAACGAAGCTTATGTATGTCATTACGCGCACAACGGCATGGGGCGGCGTAACGAATGTCAGTCCCAGATGATTCAGAACCCAATTCCGAATCAGGTGAGCGGTATCCGTCAAAAGGAGCTCTTCCTTCAAAAGGACAGGAGCTATCCGTTTGCCGTCGTTGTCAAAGTACAGCAGCCGCTGGATGTGCGCGTCGCGCTCACCAACGCCGATGGTACGCAGATTTATGCGGAAACCGTTTTTCCTGTTCAGCCCGTTCTAGCGAAGGAGGATGCACAGGAAGAGGTGGATGAATGGCAGCGCTTTGAGACGATTCTGACCCCCGGCGTCGACGATGCGCATGCCGTGATAAGCATTACCTACACGGAGCAGGCACAACTGCTCATCGGCGCAGTTTCCATGATGCCGGACAATCATTTCCATACCATGCGCAGGGACACCGTGGAAAAGCTCAAGGAAATCGGCGTGCGTCTGCTGCGCTGGCCGGGTGGCAACTTTGCCGGCGAATATCGCTGGCAGGATATGTTCCTGCATCCCGACAGGCGCGCTCCCATGGAGGGCCACATGGAAAATGAAACGCAGCCCTTTACACACGGCTATGACATGCATGAAATAGACACCGACGATTTTATTGCACTGTGCCGTGAGATCGGCGCGGAGCCCTTCCTCACCATCAATGCCGCCTGGGATTCCCCCGAAGTATGCGCCGCCTGGGTGGAATACTGCAACGGCCCTGCCGAGAGCAAATACGGCAGGCTGCGTGCCCAGCGCGGTCATCAGGAGCCCTACAATGTCAAATGGTGGTCGCTGGGCAACGAAATGGGTTATGGCCACATGGAGGGCGCAAATGCAAATACGCCGGATGGATACGCATCGCTGGTGGAAACGCATGCGCGTGCCATGCTGAAGGTTACGCCGGATCTGAAATTTGTTTCTTCCGGCCCCTATCCGAATCAGGAGTGGGTAGATGTTTCCATCAAGAAGCTGGCTCCCATTGCGCCATACGTTTCTCTGCATACGTACAATTCAGTCCATTGGGACTTCACCTCTCCGGAGGGCATGGAGCGCTGCTATAACGAAATGATCCGCATGCCCATCCACAATCTAGGAATCCTGCGCAGGCTGCATGACATGCTCCCGGAAAAGACATTCATCTCCTACGATGAATGGAATCTGTGGAAAACATGGTGCCGCAATCCTTCCTCCATGGAGGGCATCTTCACTGCGCAGATGCTGCACATGTTCATGCATGAAAGCGAAAAACAGCGCATGCCCATGGCCTGCTACTTTGAGCCGGTTAACGAAGGCGCCATGCAGGTGCATCCGGATCATACCGAGCTGACGGCAACCGGTCAGGCCTTTGCGCTGCTCTCCCGGCATGCCGGCGGAAAGCTGTGTACGGTAGATGGTGTAGAAGGCTTTGAAGTCGTTGCCACCATCGATGATCATCATGTGCTGACCCTGACGATGCTCAACCTGAACTGGCAGGAGGAAACTACTTACTCTCTGAATAAATGCGGAACAATTCTGGAAAGCAAGGTACTTCAGGCCGAAAATCTGTTGCCTGGTACCCCGTTTACGGAAAATCCCCTGATGATTCATGTCAAGGATGATATTATCAAGGCGAAGCTTCCACCCCGCAGCGTTGCCTGTATCAGTATTTCACTCGTCGAATAACATACACGGAATGCAAAAAGAATAAAAGGATAGAGCCTGTTCATTTTTCATCAGGCTCCACTTTGTAGAGTTTGAGCAGTGACAATGCAAACTTTCGTAACAAATTCAGATTCTGCTGTGCAGTTTTGTTCGCAATTCGGCAGTAATCTTCCGAATAATGAACATCCAGCAGCCAGTGCATGCGGCGGACAACCATGGCCTGTTCTTCGTTGACGATCAGGTTACCGTCCGGTCCCTTGTCGTAGACGAGGAACCTGCCGAAGGGAACGGTAACCTTGCCGTCGGCGAACAGCTTGCGCTGGCCCAAGACGTAGTTCTCGGAAATGCTGCGGCTTTCCTCCTGGGCCAGCGAGGACATGATCGTCAGCATCAGCTCACCCTTGCCGTCAAAGGTCCAGATGTTTTCCTTTTCAAAATACGCCTCAACGCCCTTGTCCTTCAGCTTGCGGATGGTGGTCAGGCTGTCGACTGTGTTTCGGGCAAAGCGGCTGACGGACTTGGTGACGATGAGATCTATTTTCCCGTCAAGGGCATCGTCCACCATGTTCTTGAAGCCCTCGCGCTTGCGGGTATTACAGCCGGTCTTTCCTTCGTCTGAATATACGGAAACGAACTCCCAGTCAGGGCGGCTCTTGATGTAATTGGTGTAGTAGTCGATCTGCGCCTCGTAGCTGGTGAACTGCTCGTCCCTGTCCGTAGAAACGCGGGCGTAGGCAGCGACCCTGCGCTTTGCGCCCGTGACTACCGGCCCGACCGCATGCAGCGGAACGGTTGAGGGTATCATCTTTATATTCCTTGCCATTGTGCTGTTCTCCCATCCCTGAAGTGAAGTGTAATGGTCTCGCCGGGGTCTGCCGTAATGTGATCGACCTGCTCAAGAAATGTGGTTTCATCGAAATCGTCAGTATCCATGATCTCAGCGACCATCTGCCTGAGGACGAAGTCAGGATAATTTCTGTTGGTGCAGCCGTGCCGCCTTTACTTTCTGTCGTAGCAGTACCAGGTGACCAGCTTTGACCCGGCGGTACTCTGTACCGCAGATGCCGCAGCGGATGCGCCCGAGGAAGGCATCTGTGCAGGTTGCAGGGTGATGCCAGTCCCCGATGTGCCGGTTCTTCCAGTGTGCGGTCTTGCCGTCGATAGATGCTGCGTTTTCTTATGTTTTCTAGTGTTTTCCCTTGTGTGATAGTGTGTTCCGGTACTGAGGAGGGGTAAAACAAAAAACAGCCATTCAGCTGCAAAAAACTCCGAAATTCACCTGAAAGCCGTCTCCCAGCGACTATTTTTACCCCGTCCCTGAAATAACAAAAAGCCCGAAAGCCAAGTGTTATCAAGGCTTCCGGACTTTTGTTTTTGCAAAAGAAAAGGGGCTGTCGCACTAGCAAATATTTTTTGCTGGGCGGCAGCCCTGCTTTATACCCAAATGGGGGCGAAATCGGTTGTGATTTCGCCCCCATCCCTTATAAACACAGTTCATTCCCAGACATCCCTTTCGGCATGCCTGATTTCAAACTGTTTTGTTTTCAACCATTAAAATCTATGCTGTCTTTAATGAAAAAAGATGACTCCCCGTTCTTCCGGTCTGAATCTTGCAATGAAGCTTATTGATATTTCGTCCCATCGCCAAAAGGATGCTCTCTGCCAGTGCATTTGCTTTTCCTCGGTACAGATATCTTCGAAAATTCATGTCTTCCTTTACATCAGCAAATGAACCTTCGGCCTGAATACTTCGATTCATACGGAGCATCGTTCCATACTCACTTGTGATCCGTTCCAGATCTTCTGCACGTTTTTGACTCATCGTCTTCGAGACCATCAGCACTTTATTACGTTTTTCCATAGGCGTTTTGCAGTTGTTTCCCTTGATACATTCCGTTTTATAAGGACAGCCGGTACAGTCTGGACTTCTGTAATAAGTTTTTACACTGACATATCCGCTGGCTGTTTTACTTCTGCGTTCATTTGTAACAGTCAGTTCCCTTCCATTCCGACAGATATAGCTGTCTCTGTCTGCGTGATACTCCATGTTTTCTCTTCTGCTGATGTCTTTTTTGTATTTTCGGGTTTTCGAAATCTCATAGTTCTGCGGCTTTATATAGGCGGTCTGTCCGTTTCCCTCAATGAAAAGATAGTTTTCTTCACTTTCATATCCGGCATCTGCAACGATTTCTGAATATTTAAATCCTAAGTGACTCTCCATATCTTTCAAAAAAGGGATCAGGGTGCATGTATCGGTTGGACGCGGGCTAATATCAATCCATGTGATGTATTCAGAGTCCACTCCGTGCTGGATGTTATAAGCAGGTTTTAACTGTCCATTCAGCATCGCATCTTCTTTCCTTCTCATGAAGGTCGCATCCAGGTCTGTTTTGGAATAACTGTTTCTATCTCCAAGCGTATACAGTTTTTTCGTATATTCCTTTCGTTTCTCCAGATATTGATCCAGCTGTTCCAGGGATTTCTGCAACTGTGTTTTTCTACGTCCAATTCCATGCACGAACACAATTCCCTCCTGTACTTTGACGCGGCACAACTGCTTTTTTAACCGTTTTAATGTGTGGATGGATATCTGGTCATGGTATACGGTCCTGATTCCATAGAGTTCTTCGCATTCAGCCACAAAAGAAGTTAGTTTTGTGTATAACCGGGCCTGATTTTTCGTAATAGCCCGTTTACATGCTTTTCGGATATCTCGACTTGAGTAGATTCGATTCATTGCTGCATAGATAACGAGTTTCAGCATCTGACGCG
>ERZ779762.1671-NODE-1671-length-11851-cov-4.813496_pt1 | contig 11851 bp, 8 predicted proteins | sample MGYA00511887_ERZ779762 | MGnify/ENA primary metagenome ERZ779762 (study PRJEB29588, sample SAMEA2163052) | human gut metagenome | biome: human gut; feature: human-associated habitat; material: faeces | place: Denmark | collected 2008/2010 ...
AACTCGCGACCCTAACCTTGGCAAGGTTATGCTCTACCAACTGAGCTATTTCCGCGATTGCGGATGCAAAGGTAGATATTTTCTCCAAACCTGCAAACATTCCGCCCGTTTTTTTCGCGAAGAAAACTATACATCTCCTCCACTCTGAAGACATGTTTTTGATTATCAACTCATTCTGTCCCGATAATCTTCGTAAGAAAATTGCCTGAATATTTCAGCCTTCCCATCTTTCGTCCACATAGCAATAGCAGGATGATGGATTCCATTGAACATATTTGTTTTTACCATAGTGTAATGAATCATATCTTCGAAGACTATGCGTTCTCCGATCTGCAGTTCATGATCGAAACTCCAATCTCCCATATAATCACCACTCAGGCATGAATTCCCTCCCAAACGATATACATGGCAACCATTATTCCCCATTTCAGCACCACATACAGCGGGCTGATAAGGCATTTCAAGACAGTCGGGCATGTGACAAGTAAAACTAACATTGAGAATAGCTGTGCGAATGCCGCGACTTTCTACAATATCCACTACTTCGGAAGTCAAAACACCAGTTTGCCAGATAAAAGCAGAACCTGGCTCCAAAATAATACGCAAATGAGGATGGCGGCTACGTAAATCATTCAATAAATGAATAAGATGCTCTACATCATAATCTTTACGTGTCATCAAATGACCACCACCCAGATTCAGCCATTTTATCTGCGGGAACCAATAAGAGAATTTTTCTTCCAAATGCTTAAGCGTACGTTCCAGTTCGTAAGAAGAAGACTCACAGTGGCAGTGGCAATGAAACCCTTCAATACCCTGCGGCAAGGTTTCAGTCAGTAAATCTGCCGTTATGCCGAAACGGGTTCCGGGAGCACAAGGATTATACAACTCTGTTTCTACTTCTGAATATTCAGGATTGATACGAATACCACAGGAAATTCCACTTCCTTCCTTTACCACCGCAGGATAGAAACGGCAAAATTGTGACAAAGAATTAAAAGTTACATGGCTACTACAGCGCATGATTTCCGGGAAATCAGCCTCCGTATAGGCAGGAGAATAGGTATGAGCTTTACTGCCGAACTCTTCCAATGCCAATCGCGCTTCGTATACGGAACTCGCCGTAGAATGCTCGATATATTCCCTAAAAATGGGAAATGAGCGCCACATAGCAAACGATTTAAAGGCCAGAATAATTTCCACCCCGGCACGATCGGCAACACTTTTTATCAGCTTGAGGTTTTTTCTTAATAATTCTTCATCCATGATATAGCATGGGGAAGGGAAACGATCAAAATCTATCATATTTTCTTTTTTATCCGATTATTTTAAAACGGGCAAAACGCAATAAAAGTTGCTTGTCACCCGCATTCTTGAAACGAATGGTAGCTTTAGCATTATCACCCTCACCTTCCACTTTCACAACTTCTCCCAGACCAAAACGTTCGTGCTCAATCAATTGTCCGGGTTGCACTGCCATTGCAGAAGCAGGAGCTGACGAAGAAGCAGGAGTTGACGAAGTCACCCGCTTCAGATTACGTGGAACGCTCGGAGCAATTACCTGCTGCTTAGGACGCTGAGAAGTTTCCTTATTATAAAATGATTCACGTACATGAGGTGAACGAGAAAAACCAGTGCTATTCTCCCGACGGAATGATCCGGACTCATCATCAATCTTACTACTAAGTCCTGCCTCCTGGGGCAAACGCAGAAAACGAATATCTATATCTTTCAAGAAGCGACTGGGACTGCCAAATTCCATTTTTCCATAACGAAAACGAGTACGGGCATACGACAGAAAACAATGTTCTTCTGCACGGGTAATGGCCACATAAAACAAACGTCTTTCCTCTTCTAACGCACGGGGTGAATCCCCTACCATACCACTGGGAAAAAGATTTTCTTCCATTCCCACCACAAATACATTCCTAAATTCCAATCCTTTGGCAGAATGGACAGTCATAAGCGTGATTTTCTCGTCATCTCCATCTTTATCCGAGTCCTGATCAGTCAATAGTGAGACTTCCGAAAGAAAATCAGTCAACGATATATTAGGATTTCCTTCTTCCATACGCATCGCGCAGAAATCACTCATGCCATTTACCAATTCCTCAATATTCTCCTTACGGCTAAGGTTCTCCGGAGAATTATCCTGGCAGACATCATTAATGATACCGGATTGGCGGATAATTTCCGTACCAATTTCATAAGCATTTTTATCCACTATGCCTTCCAGAAATCCGGAAATCAAATCGCGGAAAATCTGTAATTTGGAATGTGTACCCTTATTGAAATTCAGCCCATATGTCAACGGTTCGCATAACACAGTCCAAAGACTGACACCATTCTCAGTAGCCGCAGCAATGATCTTACCCACTGTCGTATCACCAATACCGCGAGCCGGATAGTTAATAATACGTTTAAATGCTTCTTCATCATTCGGATTAACAACCAACCGGAAATAGGCTATCACATCCTTAATCTCCTTACGTTGATAAAAGGATAATCCACCGTAAATACGATATGGCATACCCCGTTTACGCATCGCTTCCTCAAAGACACGGCTCTGTGCATTGGTACGGTAAAGTATAGCAAAATCTGAATAGGGATAATGCTCCGAGCGACGAAGTTCCGCAATCTTATTGACTACAATATCCCCCTCTTCCACATCACTGTATGCCTGAAACACACCGATGGCTTCCCCTTTCTCTTTCTCCGAAAAAACCTCCTTACGTATTTGCCTCTCATTCTTCTCAATCAAACTATTCGCCGCACAAACAATAGTTTGTGTAGACCGATAATTTTGTTCCAGTTTGAAGACTTTTGTATTGGGATACACTTTAGTAAAGTATAGTATATTATCAATATCAGCTCCCCGGAAAGAGTAAATACTCTGGGCATCATCTCCTACCACACATACATGCTGATGATCTTTTGCCAACTGTAGTACAATACTATGCTGAGCATAATTAGTATCTTGATACTCATCTACCAGAATATAGCGAAACTGTTCCTGATAACGCGCTAACACTTCAGGATGATCCCTGAACAGTATAAAAGTATAAAAAAGCAAATCATCAAAATCCATTGCATCCGCCTGCCTACAACGATCCCAATAACGGTGATAAATATCGCGTATTGCAGGCATCTTAGCTGCACGGTCACCCTCATACGCTTCTTTATTGGATGCATACGCCGCAGGAGAAACCAAGTGATTCTTCGCATTGGATATACGCGTCTGCACGATCCCCGGTTTATACACTTTCTCATCCAGGCCCATTTCTTTTATAATAGAGCGCACCAGACTCTTACTGTCCGCCGTATCATAAATGGTAAACTGTGAAGTAAAACCTATATTTACGGCTTCCACATGCAAAATACGCAAAAATATGGAATGGAATGTGCCCATCCATAAATGACGTGCCCGCTGGTCTCCTACTTGCCGGGCAATACGCTCTTTCATTTCACGGGCAGCTTTATTGGTAAAAGTTAGAGCCAATATATTCCATGGCTGATAACCATTCTCTAACAAATAGGCTATTTTATAGGTCAGCACCCGCGTCTTCCCGGAACCAGCACCGGCTATAACCAGCGACGGACCCTCGTTGTAGAGCACTGCTGCGCGCTGTCCTTCATTCAGTTCTTCGATATAATTCGTATTCATGTATGCAAAATTAAGGGATTCTTTTCAGATTCATACAATGTATACGAACTAAAATAATTAAGATAGCATATTACATTTCAGAAAACAGTCCATAAGTCACTGTTTATTATGCACTTCCACAACAAGTCATTCTACATCTTCAAAAAGTTTTATAGATATGGAAGAACATTTATTGGATATCAAACGTTATATTAACAAAAACATAATTCAAGACAAATTATGAATACATTATTAACATCTTTAATGCTTATAATTATGACATACGAAATGCCTAAACTTCCATATGCAAACAATGCGTTGGAACCTGTAATCAGTCAGCAAACTATAGATTACCACTACGGTAAGCACTTACAAACATACGTAAATAACCTCAATAACCTGGTTCCGGGTACAGAGTATGAAAATAAAGATTTAGTAACCATAGTAGCCACTGCACCGGATGGAGCCATCTTCAATAATGCAGGACAAGTTCTGAACCATACTTTATACTTCCTGCAATTTTCCCCCAAACCTGCTCATAGTGAGCCAACCGGTAAATTAGCAGAAGCTATTAAACGCGATTTTGGAAACTTCGATAACTTCAAAAAAGAGTTCACAGCTGCTGCCGTAGGATTATTCGGCTCTGGCTGGGCTTGGTTATCAGTAGATAAGAACGGAAAACTTCATATAACCAAAGAAGCTAATGGCAGTAACCCTGTACGTGCAGGACTTATTCCATTGTTAGGATTCGATGTGTGGGAACACTCCTACTATCTTGATTATCAGAATCGTCGTGCCGATCATGTAAATGCTCTTTGGAGTATTATCGACTGGGATGTAGTGGGTAATCGACTGAAATAAGCAACAACAACCTTATAAACTCTTTTTTTAATGCGCACCTACGGGAATAGAAACTTCCCATAGGTGCGTTTGTGTTTCAATCTAACATATTTTAAAGAAAAACGTTACCTACTGAAAGCATTTATCATTAACTTTGCTAAACATAAACGTTTAACAAATAAAAATGAAGCTCATCATAGTCACAGCGCCCACATTCTTTGTGGAAGAGGACAAGATCATTACAGCACTCTTTGAAGAAGGGCTGGATATTTTGCATCTGCGGAAACCGGAAACTCCTGCTATGTATTCCGAGCGACTTTTGACGCTAATACCTGAAAAATATCATAGACGCATTGTTACTCACGAACATTTCTATTTAAAGGAAGAGTTTGACCTCATGGGTATTCATCTGAACACACGTAATCCTAATGAGCCACATGATTACTCAGGACATGTCAGTTGCACTTGCCATTCTGTAGAAGAAGTAAAAAGTAAAAAGCATTTTTATGATTATGTATTTATGAGTCCCGTTTATGACTGTATCACCAAAACAGGTACTCTTTCCGGTTATACTCCGGAAGAATTGCGCGCAGCTGGAAAAGAAAGAATAATAGATACTAAAGTTATGGCTTTAGGAGGAATTACTCCAGACAATATTTTGGAGATAAAAGATTTCGGATTTGGAGGTGCAGTAGTACTTGGTGATTTATGGAATAAATTTAATGTTTGTACAGATCGGGATTATTTAGGTGTCATCCGCCACTTTAAGAAACTAAAGGAAATGGCGGATTAAAAAGTTCAATTTCCATTAGAACTTCCCATATTCTTTATATTCGACCCCAGCAGGCAAAGTAAAATAGAATGTAGAGCCTTCTCCTTTTTTAGATTCTACACCAATGCCACCACCATAGTGTTCAACAATAGATTTCGTAATAGAAAGACCTAAACCTGTGCCACGAATGTTATAGTTCATCTTCACAAAACGTTCAAAGATAGCCCGGCGACTTTCTTCATCAATGCCACATCCTGTATCAGCTACATAAAAATAAAAGTTATTATTACTCAAACGGCGATATCCAATCTTCACACTACCCTGTTCTGTAAACTTCAAAGCATTTTTCACCAAATTATTAATGACCTGTGCAAAACGTACCCGGTCTATCATTAAACGACATTGAGGAAGTTTTTCTACAAACTCAATCTGAATACCCGACGGACGGGGATGTGCATTTTCTGCAGCACACATTTCCTGAATCAAAGCATTCACATCCACATCTCCATCTTTATATTCCATTGTATTGGCCTCAATCTTTGAGAAGTCCAATAAATCATTAATCATCTGAACAAGAAAATCTTTATTGTCATTGATTTCTTTCAGAAAAATCATTCGTTCTTCTCTACTCAGATTATCAGTCTCAGCAAGTACATTTGTAAATCCGACAATCGCATTAAGTGGGGTACGTATCTCATGGGTCATATTGGCGATAAAGGCATTCTTCAGCTGATTACTTTCTTCCGCCACTTCATTTAATTGTTGCAAAGTCTTCAACCTCTTGGTCTTGTTGATAGACACCACAATCATAATGACCAGAAGTAATAAAATAATTACTCCAAAGCAAAGCAAGAGTATTTCATTTCTTTGATAAAAATCTGATGCCCATAAAATATAAAATGTAGCAAAATCCGGCTTCATAAAGTTGGTTATTAAAAGATAAAAGTGATCCAAATTCTATATGTGGGCACAAATATACTAAAGAAAAAACAAATAACTGATCAATAGATACATGTTTTTTCTAAAAAAGATAGGCTGTAAGCCTCTTTGAAAAAGGTTTACAGCCTATAAATATAAGATTTATGAAGTCTTTTATTTCATATCTTCAATGGCTGCCTGCGCCGCTGCCAGACGTGCAATGGGTACTCTGAATGGAGAACAACTAACGTAGTTCAAACCCACCTTATGGCAGAATTTCACAGAAGAAGGCTCACCGCCATGTTCACCACAGATACCGCATTTCAAATCCGGACGGATAGCACGGCCTTTTTCCGTAGCCATACGTACCAACTGTCCTACTCCATTCTGATCGAGAACCTGGAACGGGTCTACTTTCAGAATCTTCTTTTCCAGATAAACCGGAAGGAAAGAAGCAATATCATCACGTGAATAACCGAATGTCATCTGCGTTAAGTCATTTGTACCGAATGAGAAGAACTCAGCAGAAGAAGCAATACGGTCAGCAGTCAAAGCTGCACGAGGAATTTCAATCATTGTACCTACCTTGAAGTCAATGCTGTCACCCAGTTCAGCGAAAAGTGCAGCAGCTTCTTCGCGAATCACCTTTTCCTGTTCTTTGAACTCATACAAGATACCAGTCAGCGGAACCATGATTTCCGGATGGGTTTCCACACCTTCTTTCTTCAGTTCCAGAGCAGCACCAAGGATAGCACGTGTCTGCATCTGAGTAATTTCAGGATACGTATTGCCCAAACGACATCCACGGTGTCCCAGCATCGGATTATGTTCACAAAGTGATTCTACACGTTGCTGGATATATTGCAGACTAACCCCCATAGCGTCCGCCATTTCTTGTTGCCCCTTCAAATCATGCGGAACAAATTCGTGCAAAGGAGGATCAAGCAAACGGACAGTTACCGGACAACCTTCCATAGCCTGGAAGATACCCTTAAAGTCTGCTTGTTGGTAAGGCAATATCTTGGCCAAAGCTTTGCGACGTCCTTCCGCATCTTCTGCGAGGATCATCTCACGCATAGCTTTAATCTTTTCACCTTCAAAGAACATGTGTTCCGTACGGCAAAGACCAATGCCTACAGCACCAAAGTTGCGAGCTACGCCGGCATCATGGGGAGTATCAGCATTAGTGCGTACCTGAAGTTTCGTATACTTATTGGCCAGATCCATCAATTCTGCAAAGTCTCCAGAAAGTTCAGCAGCTTTTGTTTCTACCTGACCTTTATAAACTACACCTGTACTACCATTCAATGAAATATAATCGCCTTCTTTCAGCAGAACACCATCTATTTCCACAGTACGGGCCTTATAATCAATATTCAAAGCACCGGCACCCGATACACAGCACTTACCCATACCACGAGCAACTACTGCTGCATGAGAAGTCATGCCACCGCGGGCAGTAAGAATACCTTCTGCAACTGCCATGCCCGCCAAATCTTCGGGAGAAGTCTCGATACGTACCATTATGATACGTTTACCGGCAGCATGCCATTCTGCAGCATCATCTGCAAAGAAGACAATCTGTCCTGTAGCAGCACCCGGAGATGCGGGAAGGCCACGAGTTAAAACCTTGGCTTGTTTCAAAGCGGTCTTATCAAATACGGGGTGGAGCAATTCATCCAATTTATTGGGCTCGCAGCGCATCAATGCAGTTTTTTCATCAATCATGCCCTGACGCAGCAAATCCATTGCAATCTTCACCATAGCTGCACCAGTACGTTTACCGTTACGCGTCTGGAGGAACCAGAGTTTACCTTCCTGAACGGTAAATTCCATATCCTGCATATCTTTATAGTGGTCTTCCAACTTAGTCTGCAAAGTATCCAACTCTTTGTAGATTTCCGGCATAGCCTCTTCCATTGACGGATATTTGGCTGCACGTTCTTCTTCGCTAACACCTGCCAGTTCTGCCCAACGTTGTGAACCGATTTTAGTAATTTGCTGCGGTGTACGGATACCTGCCACCACGTCTTCACCTTGCGCATTAATCAAATATTCACCATTAAACAAGTCTTCACCTGTACCGGCATCGCGGCTAAAGCAAACACCTGTAGCAGAAGTCTCACCCATATTACCAAACACCATTGCCTGAACATTAACGGCTGTACCCCACTCATCGGGTATACTTTCCATCTTACGATATAGAATAGCACGTTCATTCATCCAAGAATTGAATACAGCACAAACAGCGCCCCACAACTGCTCATAAGCACAAGCCGGAAAGTCTTTGCCGGTTTGCTCCTTTACAGCAGCTTTAAACTTCTTTACTAATTCTTTGAGGTCTTCCACTTCCAGTTCATTATCCAGCTTCACACCTTTTGCATGCTTCACCTCTTCAATGATGGCTTCAAATGGATCGATATCCTCTTTATTAGTCGGTTTCATGCCCAATACCACGTCACCATACATCTGTACGAAACGACGGTAAGAATCCCATGCAAAACGTGCATTGCCTGTTTTACGTGTCAATCCTTCTACTACTTCATCGTTCAGCCCCAGATTAAGGATCGTGTCCATCATACCCGGCATAGAAGCACGAGCGCCCGAACGTACTGAAACCAGTAATGGATTTTCTATATCACCGAACTTAGAAGACATCAATTCTTCTACTTTTGCTATAGCGTTTTCTACTTCGCCTTTCAACAGAGCAACAACTTTTTCCTGCCCCATCTCATTATATTCGGTACAAACCTCAGTCGTAATTGTAAAACCAGGAGGAACCGGAACCCCGATAAGATTCATTTCGGCAAGGTTGGCACCTTTACCTCCCAAAAGATTTTTCATGTCGGCCTTTCCTTCTGCCTGACCGTTACCAAAGGTATAAACTCTTTTCTTGTCCATAATATAAATTTAAGTTTCTCGATTGTGATTTTTTTCTGTTCGCAAATCTAAGTATATTTCGCATACTAGAAAACTTTTTGAGAAAAAACTTTCTATCAAAATGCAATTTCGACATTGCAATCTTTAATATTTCACTTCATAGAGAGAATTCCCGAAAAAATGTCTATTTTTGCAGAATAATTTATTAGACTGGTGTAAAAGTGGCAAGAAATAGAAAAGAACTTCCCCTACTGGAGAAAGTGACAATAACGGATGTGGCTGCCGAAGGAAAAGCCATCGCAAAGGTCAATGATTTGGTTATTTTCGTACCTTATGTCGTTCCCGGAGATGTAGTAGACCTGCAAATTAAGAGAAAAAAGCATCATTATGCTGAAGCCGTAGCAGTGAAGTTCCACGAATATTCTCGTGAAAGAGCCGTCCCATTTTGCCAACATTATGGGGTATGCGGTGGTTGCAAATGGCAAGTTCTCCCTTATTCCGAACAGATCAAATACAAGCAAAAACAAGTAACTGACAACCTTACCCGCATCGGAAAAATTGAACTTCCGGAAATTTCCCCGATTCTCGGTTCTGAGAAAACACAATTCTATAGGAATAAACTGGAGTACACCTTTTCTAACAAACGCTGGTTGACGGAAGAAGAAGTTAAGCAGAATGTGGTATATGATCAAATGAATGCTGTAGGTTTCCACATCCCCAATGCTTTTGATAAAGTACTGGCGATAGAGAAATGCTGGTTACAGGATGACATATCCAACCGTATCCGGAATACTGTACGCGATTATGCTTACGAGCATGATTATTCATTCATCAATCTGCGTACCCAGGAAGGGATGTTGCGCAATATGATTATCCGTACCTCCACTACCGGGGAACTTATGGTGATCCTCGTTGCAAAAATAGAGGAAGAAGAAAAAGAACTGCAACTGTTCAAACAACTCCTGCAATATGTTGCTGATACATTTCCCGAAATAACTTCCCTTCTATACATTATCAATAATAAGCGTAACGATACTATTACCGACCTGGAGGTATATACTTTCAAAGGCAAAGATCACATCTTTGAAGAAATGGAAGGATTACGTTTTAAAATAGGTCCTAAATCATTCTATCAAACCAATTCCGAACAAGCATACAACCTTTATAAGATAGCACGCAATTTTGCGGGATTAACCGGAAAAGAACTGGTATATGACCTTTATACAGGTACAGGAACCATTGCTAACTTTGTTTCCAAACAAGCCCGCCAGGTTATCGGTATCGAATATGTACCCGAAGCTATTGAAGATGCAAAAGTAAATGCAGAAATCAACGGCATTGAGAACACCTTATTCTTTGCCGGTGATATGAAAGATATGCTAACACAGGATTTCATCAACCAATACGGTCGACCGGATGTTATTATCACCGATCCTCCTCGAGCCGGTATGCATCAGGATGTAGTAGACGTTATCTTATTTGCCGAACCGAAACGTATTGTATATGTAAGTTGTAATCCAGCCACACAGGCACGCGATCTGCAACTACTCGATGCAAAATACAAAGTAAAAGCCGTACAGCCGGTGGATATGTTCCCACATACTCACCACGTAGAAAACGTTGTGCTTCTGGAATTAAGAAATGAAGACTGAGAATTAATCACTAATCACTAACCATTAATCACTATCAACGTGGCAAGAGGAAAAATAGTAGCACGAGCCCGCACTCAATATACGGACTACACAGTAAATGAACCGATGGAACTTATGGAGTTCCTGGCAGCCAAGATGCCGGACGCCAGTCGCACCAAACTAAAATCATTGCTCAGCAAACGAGTGGTGTTCGTAGACAGTGTGATAACCACTCAATACAATTTTCCGCTAAAACCGGGCATGAAAGTACAGATTAGCCGTGATAAGGGTAAAAAGGAGTTTCATAACAAATTGCTGAAGATCGTATATGAAGATGCATATATCATAGTGGTGGAAAAGATGCAAGGTTTACTGTCAGTCAGCAGTGAACGCCAGAAGGAACGTACAGCCTATCATATTCTAAATGAATATGTGCAACGCTCCAATGGACGCGGCAGCAACGTTTATATTGTCCACCGCCTTGATCGTGATACTTCCGGGTTAATGATGTTTGCAAAAGATGAAAAAACACAGCGTACGCTGCGTGATAATTGGCATGAGATTGTAACCGACCGTCGTTATGTAGCTGTAGTTGCGGGAGAGATGGAGAAGAATGCCGGTTGTATAATATCCTGGCTCACGGATCGTACTCTTTATGTATATTCCAGTCCGACAGATGACGGAGGACAAAAGTCAATTACACATTATCGCACTATTAAGCGTGCCAATGGTTATTCTCTTGTGGAACTAAACCTTGAAACCGGACGTAAAAACCAAATCCGGGTACACATGCAAGACTTAGGACATCCTATTGTTGGGGATGGGCGTTACGGACTCGAAGAGGTAAATCCTATCGGACGCCTGGCGCTACATGCCTTCAAATTATGCTTCTATCACCCGGTTACAGGAGAGCTGATGCAGTTTGAAACGCCTTATCCGAATGATTTTAAAAAGTTGTTTCTGAAAAAATAAGAAGGCCTATAATAAAACAGGTCACTTTTATAAAGCGACCTGTTTTATTATTATACATTTTCCATTCTTTTATTCCTGGGCGCTTGTGGCGGAACTGCTCTCCCCGGTAGAGGGATAATAGAGGTTGTTGGAGATGAATTCCAGCTTATCCTTGAGCATCATTTCCAGGTTGGCCACGGCGTGCACCATATTGGT
>ERZ779762.1679-NODE-1679-length-11811-cov-1.949473_pt1 | contig 11811 bp, 9 predicted proteins | sample MGYA00511887_ERZ779762 | MGnify/ENA primary metagenome ERZ779762 (study PRJEB29588, sample SAMEA2163052) | human gut metagenome | biome: human gut; feature: human-associated habitat; material: faeces | place: Denmark | collected 2008/2010 ...
GGCGCTTTGTGCCTGTGACTGTGAGGCGCCTACTACGTTTGGCACGGTGATTGGCTTTTGGCCCGGTGAGAGGGTGACTGTTACTGTGCTGCCCTTTGCGGCCTGTTTCTTTGCTGATGGTGACTGTGCTGTTACTACATCTGCTGCTACACTGTCATTGTAATCTCCATACTCGAAGGTGACACTAAAGCCTGCTGACTCGAGTGTACTCTTTGCCGAGCTCTTAGTCTTTCCGATTACACTTGGTATCTTGACCATCTCTGATGTACTATCACCTTTTCCTGCGATAACTACATTAATCTGTGAACCACGCTTTACTGTATCTCCGGCCTTGACATCCTGCTCAAGGATTGTGCCATCCTTTCCATCTGACTGCTTTGTCTCAAATGCAAATACTGTGAGGTCAAGCTTTAAGCGGTCTACTGCCTTCTGAGCATCCTCCACTGACATGCCTCTGATGTCAATCATCTGGCCCTCTGTCTCAGTCTGTGTCTCTGACTCTGATTCAGACTCGGTCTGTGTCTGTGACTCTGTCTGCTGTGACTCTGAGTTCTTTTTGCCGCCAAACTTAAACACTCCTGCCACTGAAAGTGCAAGATATATGATAACTATTACAATGATTACGGCTGTTACTATACCCATGATTGTGATTGCTTTATCCATCTTTGGATTTAAAAGCTTGCCGTCGTCATCGTCTTCTTCGTCATCATCGTCGTCTAAGAGTGACTCATCATATTCATCATCGTCTTCATCGTCAGCATACTCATCATCATTATCTGCATCAGTATCATCATCGTTTAAGTCCTCTGCGACACCTCTGCCCTCTTTTATCTTGTCAAGCTCATCCGGGCTTATAACCTTGGTCTTGCCACCGTCAACGAGTGGTGCTATTGTGACAAAATCCTCATCAGGATGCGCAAGAGAGCGCCTTATGTCTGTGAGAAGCTCCTCAATAGTCTGGTATCTGCGATCCGGTGTCTTTTGTGTACACTTTAAGATGATTTTCTCAAAGCTGATTGGCAGATCCGGTGCGTAGATGCTTGGCCTTGCAATCTCCTCCTGTAAGTGCTGCAGTGCAACTGCCACTGTGGTATCACCGTCAAACGGCACACGACCTGTAACCATCTCAAACATTACGATTCCCAGTGAGTAAATATCACTTCTGCCATCGACGAAGCCGTTTCTTGCCTGCTCCGGAGATGCATAGTGTACTGAGCCCATCACATCTGAGCTTATTGTATTTGAAGATGTAGCCTTTGCAATTCCAAAGTCTGTCACCTTTACCTTGCCATCTGTAGAAATAATGATATTCTGTGGCTTGATATCACGGTGAATGATATTTTTATTGTGAGCGGCCTCTATGCCCCTTGCCACCTGGATTGCAATACTTGCAGACTCCTTGAATGACAGCTGACCCTTTTTCTCGATATAAGTCTTAAGTGTGATACCCTCGACATACTCCATGACAATGTAGTACAGACCATTCTCGCTGCCTACATCATAGATATTTACGATATTCGGATGCTCAAGTCCTGCTGCTGACTGTGCCTCAGCACGGAACTTGGTCACAAATGAACTATCCTCCGAAAACTCCTGCTTTAAAACCTTTATAGCTACAAAACGGCTCAGTATATGGTCTTTTGCCTTGTATACATCTGACATGCCGCCTGCGCCAACCTTGCTTAGGATCTCATATCGATCCGATAAAAAACTTCCTATCTCTAACATCTGTTATTACCTCGTCTTAAAATGGTTTAATAATCATTACAGTGATATTATCGCGGCCACCGTTTGCATTGGCCATGGCGACAAGCTGTGACGCTGCTGTCTCGATATTATCATTTTGCCTAATAGTATCGCATATTTCTTCATCTCTCACCATATTGGTAAGTCCGTCTGTACACAGAAGAATCCTGTCGTCCTCACATAGCTCGACCTCAAAGAAATCTGCCTCCACATGATCTGCTGCCCCGACGGCTCTCGTGATGATATTCTTGTCCGGATGAACTCTCGCCTCGTCGGCATTTATCTCACCCATCCTGACCATCTCATCAACCAGTGAATGATCCCTGGTAATTTGTCTGATCTGCTCTGTGCCACCTACAATATAAAGCCTGCTGTCACCTATATTGGCCACAAAAAGCTTGTTTCCTATAATAGTTCCTATGACTAAGGTGGTACCCATTCCACGCTTAGCTTCATCCCCACGAGACTCAGCCACCAAAAGCTCATTTGCCTTGTTGATAGCCTCTTTGATGATGGATACCGGTTCATCCCCGGCATTTCTCGATACCGATGCAACCACACGCTCTATAGTGTATCTGGAAGCATAGTCACCGGCTTTGTGTCCTCCCATTCCATCTGCTACGATGAAAAGATTCGGAAGATTTCCTACTGCAGTGTCAGACGAGAAATAAAAATCCTGATTCATCTCACGAATAGCACCTGCATCCGTAATGGAAAACGTCTTCATCTAGTTTATTCCTCTCTCCTTATCTATATGCTTCTTGCGAAGCTGTCCACAGGCACCGTCTATATCTCTGCCCATTTCCCTTCTAATAGTAACATTAATTCCGTTTTTTTCAAGCCTATTTTTAAAAGCCTCTATAACACCCTTGTTGGACTGCACGTAGTCGCGCTCCTTTATCGGGTTTACCGGAATCAGATTTATATGGCAGTTCATGCCATGTACGAGTGCCGAAAGCTCTGCTGCATCCTCGGCTGTATCGTTCACTCCGCCTACCAGGCTATACTCAAAGGTGACTCTGCGGCCGGTCTGTGCAAAATAATATTTGCATGCATCGACCACATCATGTATATCATAGCTGTTTGCAACCGGCATGAGAGCTTTTCTCTTTTCCTGGTTGGAGGCATGCAGTGAAAGCGCCAGCGTGATAGAAAGCTTTTCATCTGCAAGCTGTCTCATGCGCGGTACGAGACCACATGTGGAAACTGTCAGATTGCGCTGACTGATATTGATTCCGTTTTCATCAGTAAGAAGCTCTATAAAGCGCAGCAGATTGTCGTAATTGTCAAGCGGCTCACCTGTGCCCATGACAACCACATTTGAGATGCGCTCTCCTATGTCCTTGCCTATCTGATAAATCTGGTCAATCATCTCAGACGGCCTAAGCCCCCTGACGAGACCATCAAGAGTGGATGCACAGAATCGGCACCCCATCCTGCAGCCAACCTGCGAAGATATGCATACAGAGTTTCCATGCTTGTACTTCATAAGCACACTCTCTATGACGTTGCCATCGTCGAGTGCAAAGAGATATTTTCTCGTGCCATCGAGCTTTGACACCTGCACCTCCTCTTTTTTTAGCGAGATGAGTATTGCATTGTCCTTTAATACCTGTATGAACTTTTTTGAAATATTGGTCATCTCGTCAAAGCTTTCCACATGCTTCACATGAATCCACTCATATATCTGCTTCGCACGGAATTTCTTTTCCCCGAGCGATATGATAAACTCTGTGAGCTCGTCCATATTCATTGATTTGATGTCAGTTAGTTGTTCTTTTATCTGTTCCATATTATTTTTATTAAATCTGCATTTAACTATTGTTTTATAATTCTACTAATTCGAATCAATTTGTTTTTATTAATTCATGATTTACTTTAATATCATAATTTGCTTTTTATAAATCTTGCAATAAAGAATCCGTCACTTCCATGCTCACCGGGCAGTATCTGTTTCATTCCGGTGCCTTCCGCAAAGCTCTTATCCAGCTCAAACTCCGGATGCTTTTCAATAAACCACCTCACATTGTCCTCATTCTCAGCCTCATCTATCGTACATGTACTGTACAAGAGCACTCCGTTTGGCTTCACGTATGTATGCACGGTATCAAGTATCTGTCTTTGAAGAGCGGCAAGCTCATCTACAGACTCAGGTGTCATCTTGTAGCGGATGTCCTTCTTTCTTCCGAGCACTCCAAGCCCTGAGCACGGCAGATCACAAATGAGTATATCTGCCTTTCCCGCCGAATCAGCATCAAATACTGTGGCATCCCACACCTCTGCCGACATATTTTTAAGGCCATGCCTTTCTATATTTTCCTCAATCATATCGACCTTGTTATCGGTCAGGTCACGCGCGAGCACATGTCCGCTTCCCTGCAAAAGCTCAGCTATATGTGTGCTCTTGCCGCCCGGTGCTGCGCATACATCTATCACATAGTCGCCCTTCTTTGGAGCAGCCGTCTGTGCAACAAGCATTGAGCTTATATCCTGCACATAGAAAAGTCCGTCTCTGAAGCTCTGCAAGCCATTCAAATAATCAAATCCAGATATAACAAATGCATAATCAAGTTCATCAACCGCTGTGACCGTCACACCCTCTGCCTCAAGCATCGCGCGAAGCTCATCCGGAGTACACCTGGTCAGGTTTGTCCTGATGCTTATTGTGCTCTTACTGTGAAAGGCCTTGAAAATCTCCTCTGCCTTCTTCTCTCCGTATGCCGCAACAAATCTGTCCACTATCCACTGTGGCATGGAGTACCGGATGCTTAAGGTATCAAACTGTACTGAATCTATATTTCTTGCAATATTTCTGAGTACACCATTTACAAAGCCCGAAAGCTGTGCAAACTTATGCCTCTTTGCAAGCTTCACCGCCTCATTGCATACAGCTGAATCCGGCACCGCGTCCATGTACTTTATCTGGTAGACGCTCATGCGAAGAAGGTTTCTGATGAAGGGCTTCATCTTCCTTACCTTTGTCTTTGAAAAAGAATCTATGATGTAGTCGAGTTGCAGCATATACTCGATAGTGCCGTCAACAAGCCTCGTCATAAAGGCTCTGTCCTGCTTTGACAGATACTGATACTTGTCAAGCACACTACGAAGCACGATATGTGAAAATGCTCCACGCTCATTAATCTCAATAAGCATCTCAAGGGCAAGCTCACGCGTATCTACAGAGTGCTCATTATGCGCTGCCACATTTGATTTTGCCGGTCTGCCCGGTATATTATTTTTGTTTATTTGGCTATTTTTATTATTATGATTATTTTTACTATGATTATTTATCATGATGATGTTTCCGAATAGTTACATATACATTTAATTTTCTAACTAATATATCCAATTTAAACTGCCACCCTGTAAAATCACAGGCAAACAGAATCTAAAACAATATCAGTCGTCACGCCTGCGTCCGTTTGTGATAAGTATGATACGAAGGAGCTGTAAAATAGCAGCCGCCGCACTGGCTACATAGGTAAGTGCCGCTGACTTGAGCACCCTTCTTGTGTACCTAAGCTCGTCATCTGCAAGTATGCCCTGTGTACGAAGCATGACAAGCGCACGTCTTGAAGCATCAAACTCTACCGGCAATGTCACGAGCTGGAAAAGCACTGCTGCCGAAAACAGCAATATGCCTATATCAATAATAAGCCCTGACGAGCGTGTGTTAAAGAACAAGCCGATAAGTATGACCGGCCATGCAAGCATGGAGCCAAAATTAGCTATAGGCACAAGTGCACTCCTGATTGAAAGAGGTGCATAGCTTTTTGCATGCTGTATAGCGTGTCCACACTCGTGGGCTGCTACGCCAAGTGCTGCGACCGATGTGGCATTGTACACAGGATCAGATAAATTCACTGTTTTGGTGCGCGGATCATAGTGGTCCGTCAGACTTCCGGACACATGACGCACCTGCACATCATATATGCCTGCCGCCTGAAGCACTCTTTGAGCCACCTGTGCGCCATTCATGCCTGACATGCTTCTTAGCTGCGAGTATTTATTAAATGTACCTTTAACTCTTGCCGATGCAATCATACATATCACTGCACCTATCACAACGAGTATATATGTCGGATCCCAGTAATAATATCCCATGTATCATCTCTCCTTGCTGCTTATTATAATGCGTGTAGTAGTTTGTCAATAGTTACTTATAATGAATAACTATAATGTGAAGAACGAGCCCTCTTCCACATGACAGCCTCTCAAAAATGAGCCTGTATCCATGCGCTTCTTGCCCTGGAGCTGTACCTCTACTAAAGATAATGCTCCTTTTCCTGTCTGTACATACATATCATTTTTTCCGATATGATAAATACAGCCCGGCTCATAATCATCGCTGCCGTCAATCACCTTTGCACTCCACACCTTAAATGTCTTACCGTTTAAGTGGGTGTATGCGCTCGGCCATGGATTAAGCCCCCTTATAAGCCTCTCAATCTCAACAGCCGGCTTTGTCCAGTCGATAAAGCCAAGCTCCTTACTGATCATTGATGTATGTGTGGCCTCCTCGCTGTTTTGAGGAGTATACTCTGCAGTGCCATCCTCTATCATCTTCATGGTCTCCACACACAGCTTTGCTCCCTCTGCTGAGAGCTTATCAAACAGGCTGCCGCCGGTCTCATCAGGTGCGAGTCTGACTGTACTCTTTGCAATCATATCGCCGGTATCGACGCCCTCATCCATCCTCATGGTAGTGACACCTGTAAACTCGTCACCGTTAATCACAGCCCACTGGATAGGAGCCGCACCTCTGTACTTTGGCAGAAGTGAAGCATGCACATTGATACAGCCGTATCGAGGCATATCAAGAATACTCTTTGACAGAATCTGTCCAAAAGCAACAACAATTATTATATCTGCATTAAACTTTCTGAGATACTCTATATTAGCAGTCTCTCTTATTTTAACCGGCTGGAATACCTCAATACCGTGCGAAAGCGCACACTCCTTGACCGGTGTATACTGCATTGTCTTGCCGCGGCCCTTTGGTTTGTCGGGTTGTGTGACAACCAGTGCCACCTCGTGCCCTGCCTCTATAATTGCCTCAAGTGTTCCCACCGAAAAGTCCGGTGTTCCCATGAAAATTACTCTCATCTTACTGCCTCCCAGATATTTTCCAAGCTCAGATAACAAATGTCATCCTAATGATTACTCCTGTGTATCCTCATATGTCACATCGTGAAGTGCGCCCTCAACCTTCTCCACATAGAGATGTCCGTCGAGATGGTCAAGCTCGTGGCAGATACATCTGGCCAAAAGCTCTTCTCCCTCTATCTCATACTCATTCATATCCTCGCCCATGAAGCGAGCCTTTACATAATTCGGGCGGGTCACCTGTCCAGCCTTTCCCGGTACTGAAAGACAGCCCTCATCGCCGGTCTGCTCTCCGTCAGACTCGATAATTTCAGGATTAATCATCACGATTGGACCCTCGCCCACATCGATAACAACGATCCTCTTTAATATGCCAACCTGTGGTGCAGCAAGTCCTACACCATTGGCCTCATACATAGTCTCAAGCATATCATCAATAAGTGTTACTATCTTTGGAGTCACCTCCGTAACCTCTCTGCAGACCTTGCCAAGTACAGGGTCTCCCTCCACTCTAATAGTTCTAAGTGCCATAATTGCCTCCTTCTATATCTATCAAAATCCACTCATCGGATTGAAATCAAATGAGATATTAGCATTTTTCATTGCCGTATCAGCTTTCACAGCCTGCTCTATGCCATCCTTTATGGAAATGAGCGCCGCATAGTCAGATGTCTTCATGTAAATCACCTTGCGGTATATGTCATTTACCTTGGCGATGGTCGCATCCGCAGGACCGATGAGCTGAATCAGATGCCTATCATCCGGGCTCTGATTTTCATATGCATGCGATATCATCTGCGACGCTATATCGTACACTTGCTGTGCCATGCTGCCGCACTCACTCTCATCGGGTGATGTGACATGTACTAAAAGCATATTCCATACAGGTGGATAGTTCATAAGCCTCCTGTACTCTATCTCCTTATCGTAAAAAGCCTCATAATCCTGCTCTTTGGCAGTCCGTATGGCATAGTGGTCAGGGTCGTAGGTCTGGATAACCACGTTGCCGGGCAGCTTTCCTCTGCCGGCGCGCCCTGCCGCCTGGGTCAGCAGAGCAAATGTGCGCTCCGCCGCATGAAAATCATTCACATGCAGTGACATATCTGCCGCCAGCACACCAACCAGCGTGACATTTGAAAAATCATGCCCCTTTACAATCATCTGCGTACCGATAAGTATATCGGCCTCATGATTGGAAAATGCCTGCAGAATCTTCTCATACGCATCCTTCGCCCTCGTGGTGTCATAATCCATGCGCAGTATACGTGCCTGTGGAAAACGCTTTGCCACCATCGCTTCTATCTTCTGTGTGCCGGCCTTAAAGCCGCTAATGTACTTCGAGCCACAGCTCGGACACACCTTAGGCACCGGCTGTCTGTAGCCGCAGTAGTGACAGACCATTACTCCGCCGCTATGTTCACTGAGTGATACATCGCAATGAGGACATTTTACCACAAAACCGCACGCTCTGCACGACATAAATGCCGATTTGCCCCTTCTATTTAAAAAAAGCATGGTCTGCTGGCCATTTAGAAGCCGCTCCTCCATAAGCTCCTGAAGCCTAGTGGAAAGAATCGAGCGGTTTCCCTCACGAAGCTCCTGCCTCAAATCGACAACCTCACACTTTGGAAGAGGTCTGTCGTCCACACGCTTATCCAGCTCCAAAAGCCTGTAAACGCCTGTCTTTGCCTTGTAATAGCTATCCACCGACGGTGTTGCAGAGCCAAGTACCACAATAGCATCGGACATGCGCGCGTACTCTATCGCCACCTCCCTGGCATGATAGCGTGGCACCGACTCGCTCTTGTATGAATTCTCGTGCTCTTCATCTATTATGATAAGTCCTAAATTTGAAAAAGGTGTGAACAGCGCCGACCGCGGGCCAATCATGATGTCAATATCACCATTCTTAGCTCTCTCAAACTGGTCATAACGCTCACCATTTGAAAGTCTTGAATTGATTATCGAAACCCTGTTCCCAAATCTTGCAAAAAAACGCATCACGGTCTGGTAAGTGAGGGCAATCTCGGGAATCAGCACAATCGCCTGACGCCCGGACTGTATACAGTGTGCGATAAGCTCCATGTACACCTCTGTCTTGCCGCTTCCGGTGACACCCTTAATCAGATAAGTATTTCTAAGTCCAGCGGCAATGTCGCCTTCTATCGCATCAACCACACTCTGCTGCGCAGCATTCAGTACCTTATCATAGTTGTCCACACTAATATGCTCCACAGGATTTCTGTAGCCGCTCTGTGTGATGACCTCGATAAAACCGCTCTGCTCAAGCGCTCTTATAGTGGCAGCCGACACCGACAGCTTGCCTGTCACAAAGGAATACTCAAGGCGCGCCCCATCATCAGCATCAATCAGCGCACGAAAAAGCCTGGCCTTTGCCTTTTGTTTTTTTGCCTCACAAAGCGCAAGCTGCGCCCTTGCCTTTACCTTGTCTATTTTCAGTGCAATACTGCGGCTCACCTGCTCCTTAGCCTGCTTCTTTACAGGTATAACAGTCTTAAGCGCCTGATTCATGGTAGAGCCGTAATTGCGCCGTATCCATGCCGCAAGTGCGATGAGCTTTGCCTCCACCGCCACAGAGTCTGCCTTTATCCCGATAAGAGGCTTTGTCCTTGCCGGGTCGTACTCAGGCTTATCCGTGACCTCAATCACATAGCCTGTGATTGTGCGGCTGCCAAATGGAATATCCACGCACACACCCGGACGGATGTCGCATAAAATCTCATCCGGGATGCTGTACTGAAATGTCTTATCCAGTTTTTCGTGGGATATATCCACAATCACGTTGGCATACATAACTGATACTATTTAACTCCTTCGTATTTCTCCTCGCAGTACTTGCAGCGGTAGATTTCGTTTTTCTCATCGGAAAGCACGAAAATCTGGTCAAGCTCCTGCTCAATTGAAGTGATGCATCTTGGGTTTTTGCACTTGATGACATTTTTCACCTGATGAGGCAGCTTAAGCTCCATCTTGTCCACAATCTTGTCACCCTTTATCACATTTACAGTGATATTGTGGTCGATAAATCCAAGGATATCAAGGTCTAATGACTCTATCGGACACTCTACCTTGATAATATCCTTCTTGCCCATCTTGCTGCTCTTTGCATTCTTTATGATTGCAACTGTGCAGTCGAGCTTGTCAAGCTTTAAATCCCTGTAAATCTGAAGACTCATACCTGCCTTGATATGATCGAGCACAAAGCCCTCATGTATTCCACTTATATTCAGCATATTATCCTCCTTTAGTCCTCAGCCAGTCCAAGCAATGTCAGAATAAGCGCCATACGCACGTAAACCGCATACTGTGCCTGCCTGAAATAGCATGCTCTCGGGTCATCATCCACATCAACAGAAATCTCATTCACACGTGGGAGCGGATGAAGTACAATCATATCATCCTTTGCAAGCTCCATCTTCTCCTTTGTCAGAATGTAGAAATCCTTCAGACGCACATAGTCCTCCTCATTGAAGAAACGCTCCTTCTGGACACGTGTCATGTAGAGCACATCAAGCTCTCCCATGGCATCCTCGAGCTTTTCTACCTCCTTGAACTCAATATTGTTGGCACGAAGCACATCATCGCGCACATAGTCAGGCACCTTAAGCTCCTCAGGCGAGATAAGCACAATCCTCACATTGTCATATCTGATAAGTGCATTGATCAGTGAATGCACTGTACGTCCAAACTTTAAATCTCCGCAAAAGCCGATTGTGATATTATTCAATCTGCCCTTGATGGAACGGATTGTAAGGAGATCAGCAAGTGTCTGGGTAGGATGCTGATGACCTCCATCGCCTGCATTGATTACAGGGATACGCGATTTCTCTGAAGCCACAAGCGGTGCACCCTCCTTAGGATGACGCATGGCACAGATATCCGCATAGCAGGAAATAACCCTGATAGTATCTGAAACGCTCTCGCCCTTTGACGCAGATGACGAATCAGCACTGTGGAAACCTAACACTGAGCCTCCCAAATTAAGCATGGCAGCCTCAAAGCTAAGCCTGGTTCTCGTGCTTGGCTCATAAAAACAGGTTGCAAGCTTCTTTCCATCGCACTTGTGTGCATATTTCTCAGGATGAGCCTCTATATCATTTGCAAGATCCAGAAGCTTGTCCAACTCTTCTACAGAAAAATCCAACGGACTCATTAAGTGACGCATAATTTGCCTCCATTCTTTTTCGCGTAACAATTTTTATTACATTTTTTCTATCATATAATAACTTAGCGCAATATTCAAGTTGGCTTTTACACTTTTTTGTTGTAAAATATATGACAGAATATAACTGTTCTGAACGTTTAGCAATTGTATTGAAGTTTTCATACAATTACGACAATTCAAACATCAAAAAGGAGAATAATATGTCTGTAAATGAATCACAAATCAAAAACACCACAGCCGGCGCAATCGATGATGACGATGCCGTAATCTTTAAGGAAAGAAAGAGACTGCTGTTTCTCGGTCTGCCGTGGACTTTCACAAAATATACCGTCACACCGTCCTTTATCACTGTAGAGTCCGGACTCTTAAGCACCACAGAGGATGACTGCTACATGTATAAGGTAGCTGATGTAAAGCTTACCACATCACTGATGGAGCGCATTTTTAAGCTCGGCACCATAGTCTGCTACACAGGCGACGTCACAAACCCTGAGCTTAAGCTCGTTCACGTAAAGCACTCACGCGAGATAAAGAACTATCTGCTAAAGCAGTCTGAAGCCGCAAGACTTAAAAGACGCACCTTAAACACTGTGGATATCGGTGCGCACGGAGCAGACATGGCAGATTTGGATCATGATGGTATTCCGGATTCTATGGAATAATACAGCCATTGCTGCGCAGCTGATTTTGCTCATATATGTGTGGATCTGAATAGTTACTCATGTCCATAAATAAAAAATGCGGTCGCATGACCGCATTTTATTTTCAGGTAA
>ERZ779762.1683-NODE-1683-length-11788-cov-6.481803_pt1 | contig 11788 bp, 10 predicted proteins | sample MGYA00511887_ERZ779762 | MGnify/ENA primary metagenome ERZ779762 (study PRJEB29588, sample SAMEA2163052) | human gut metagenome | biome: human gut; feature: human-associated habitat; material: faeces | place: Denmark | collected 2008/2010 ...
AAACCGTAAAAGATACCCTGCGGAAACAGATTTCTTCGGTGCTGTACCGTGCCACCAGCTTTGAAGATTTCTCTGACAAGCTCATGCAGCAGTACGGCATTGCCGTCAAGGAAAGTCGTGGACGGCTCAGCTATCTGCCTGCCGGAAGAACAAAGTTTATCCGAGCGAAACATCTCGGTGACAAGTTTGAGAAAGAGCAGGTGCTTGCCGCACTCGCTCAGAACATCCGGCTTGCTCCGACCATCCAGCCTATCGCAACAGACAAGCCCGATAAGATTCAGAAACTGGTGGACATTCAGGCAAAGCTGAAGCAGGGCAAGGGCATCGGCTACGAGCGTTGGGCGAAGAAACACAACCTCAAAGCCATGGCACAGACCTTGATTCTCTTGCAAGAAAAAGGTCTGCTCAACGAGGACGCACTCGACCAGAGAATCACAGAGCTTGACACCAAGTTCCACGATTCGCTGGCGGTGGTGAAAGATCTCGAAGGTCGCATGAAAGCCAACAAAGAGCTGCGCTATCACGTCGCAGCCTACACCAACACCAAGAACATCGCACAACAGTTAAAAGCCGCAAAACGACCCGCAGCCTTTGAAGAACAGCACCGTGCAGAACTGACAGCATACCGGACGGCAGCAGCCTATTTCAAGGCAAATGATATCACCAAGCTGCCCAGCCCGAAGAAACTGGAAGCCGAGTATGCGCAGCTGGCATCCGAAAAGGCAAAATTCTACGAGCAGTACAAGGAAGCCAAAGAGGAACTGCTCAAGCTGAAAACCGCAAAGCAGAATGTTGCGTCCTTTTTCCGGGAGGAAGAACCGGCGCAGCAGGAGAGATAAAGGAGTGTGCGTATGATCAATCTGAAAATCGACCCGGAGTTCCAGTCCCAGATTCCTCCTCTGACCGATGATGAATTTAAGCAGCTTGAAGAAAATATCCTGAAAGAGGGCAAGCTGCTTTCTCCTTTGATCGTTTGGGGTAACACCCTTGTTGATGGTCACAATCGCTATGCGATTCTTCAGAAGCACTCCGAAATCTGCTTTTCTACCATGCCGCTCCGCTTTGCGAACCGTGAGGAAGCCCTCGCTTGGATCTGCAAGAATCAGCTGGGGCGGCGCAATCTTTCCCCCGAACAGAAACGTTACCTGCTGGGGAAGCAGTACGAATCTGAAAAGAAAGCCGAGAAAATCTTTCACGGCAATCAGTACACTTTAGCAAAGAAAAGTGGTGGGTCTCACGATGATACCCACCACTTCGGCAAGAAAACCTGCGAGCGCATCGCAGAAGAAAACGGTGTCAGCCGTGCATCGGTTCTTCGTGCACGGCACTACACCAAGGGCATTGATATCGCTGATACTCTTTCTCCCGGCATCAAGAAAAAGGTCTTTTCCGGTGAGGTAAAATTCACCAATGATGAAATGATCAAACTCGTGCAGAGCAGTCCCGACAAGCGGCAGGATGTGTTTGCCGAGATTATGCACCCGGAGATCACGAAAGCGATGGAAGCTGCTGACGCAGAACCCAACGCTGACAATCCGGTTCCGATGCCCACAGCCGACCCGGAACAGTTCAAGACTTATCAAGTCCCGGACGAGTTCATGCGGGTCTACAAAACCTTGAGCACAGCCACTGAAATGATGAAGAACACATGGAAGCGAGTGCTCAAGAACAATCAGAGCTATCTCTCCGACCCGGAAAAGCAGAAAGTTCTCCGTTTTGCGATGCAGCGTCCTGCCCTCTATCTGAATGAGCTGGAAGCCTGCATGGAACAGATTCTCGCTGAAACCCTTGAAGAAGCTGAAAAGACCGCATAACGACAGGCACTTGTAAGCCATCAACGAGCCACCAGCCGCAAGTGCAGGGCGGAAACTATCCGCGCCCTTGCGCCTGATATGAAATTGGAACTTTGATTTTCTCGCCCGGCTTTGCCACGGTGGGACGATCAAAGGAGCGTGCGTTTGAACAAAAAGAAAAAGTCCACAAACACTTCCCCTTACCCCGATGAAGTCATCGACCGTCTGGCACGGGCATTCTACCCGGCCATCCTTGCCTGCTGGAACAGCGAGGAAGGCCAAAGAGAATTTGCTGCGTGGCAGGCGGAACAAGCTCATCACGCCACCAGTAAAGAAAAACAGAGCGTTCCCGACGGGGCACGCCCTGTTGTACATATCGTTATCGTATGTGGATTTTTCAGGGTGCTTCCTTCGGGGCGCACCCTGTTTTTGTTTTGTCCAGAGAGCAAATTGTGCCATAACATATTATAATCCAGCGCAGCCTTCAAAATGTCTCTACTACACCACAATCTGTGCCACATTCTTGCTAAATGCCCACCTAAGTGGGTGCCAAAATTACAGAGCGTTCCTCTCAGAGCGTCTGCGCCTTCTCTGCCAGAAGATCCCGGATACACTCTGCAGCCGTCCACGGAACAACTACATCCGGCTGAACTCCGCGCTCGTCCACGCCATTCCCTTCTAGTGATGCCATCGTGCGGCTGATGGGATAAGTAAAGCTGAACGCATCGTACAACACCGTTACGGGGTTCGTGTAATCCAGCGTACCCATGGTGGGACGCCCCAGCAGCACGGCTCTGCCCTGCTGTTTTGCCAATTGGACAAAATGTTCTGCCTCCTGCTCGCACCAGGTATCGGTCAACAGAACCACCTTCTCCGGTCCGCGGTGTAGAATGGGCATTTCGGCGGGAACGGGTAGGGCTTCCACCTCATCCACCCAGCCTTTGCCGCTCTGGTTGCGGTAATAGCTGGTCCACTGCTGCGCCATCTGCCGCAGCGCGGGATCCTCATCTACAAGATAGGGCTTCAGCATCCGGATGAGCCGGGTGCAGTTCATTTTCGTGTAGTTGGTGCGGATGCGCCGGTCGCCGAAGATTTCCCCGGCTGTGGTATCCTCTGCCGCAATGTAGGGCAGCAGCGGCAGAAGTGCTTCTTCGTCCTCCCCACGGGTCGTGCGCAGATCGATCACCAGCTGTGTGCAGCCATCCAACTGCGCCTGATGGGCCTGCACAAATGCTTCCAGCACCACCGCATCGTTCAGGGTACCGGGGTTCAGCAGCGTCCCTGTCCCCAGTTCCTGCACAGACGGCGCGGCATCCCCTTCCACCGGGTAGCGAGCCAGTTCCAGCGTTTCCTCGGTGCCATCGGCATGGCGCACCGTGATGTCCCGTGCCAGCTTCAGGTAGCCGTTCCATTGTTCCCGCTCCGGCACATCGGCGGCCAACAGCGGATTGGGCAGGTTCTGCACGATGCGCTTCGGCGCAGTCCGGTTGATGGCCAGCACCGCATCGCCCGGATGCAGGCGCGTTTCCTGTGTTACCAGATCCACAAACATGCCCTCCGTGCAGCGGCGCACTGCAAACCCACGGGAAAAAGGGGGATACGATGTCACTCTGGCTTCCAGCGGAGAGCAGGCCCTTCAGCTGCTGCATCCGGAGCTGGATCTGGTGATTCTGGATATCATGATGCCCGGTATGTCCGGCATCCGGGTGTGCGAGGCGATCCGGAAGCAGAGCAATGTCCCCGTACTCTTTCTCACCGCAAAGGGGCAGGAAGAGGATATTTCTCTTGGGCTGCGGGTAGGTGCCGACGACTACCTGCCAAAACCATTCTCCCATACCCAACTTACGGCGCGGGTCAAGAGCCTGCTGCGGCGGTACCGGGTGTATCAGGGCAAGGGCGACCCGGAGGACGAGGCGTGGCTGGTGCGGGGACCTCTGAAGATCAGCCGCACTTATAATGAAGTAGAAAAGAACGGCCAGCCCATCGACCTGCCAGAGCTGGAATACCAGATGCTCCTGCTCATGGCTTCCCATGCGGGGCACATCTTCTCGGCGCAGAACCTCTACGAGAGCGTGTGGAACGAGCCTTATCTGTACTCTTCCAACGGTACCGTCATGGTACACATCCGGAAACTGCGGGTCAAGCTGGAAGACGACCTGCAGAACCCAAAACTGATCCAGACTGTCTGGGGAAAGGGATACCGCTTTGGCTGATTTCCGGGAAAAGCTGCTCCATGGTCTGCGGGGCGAGCTGGTGCGCGCCATCCTGCTGGCCATTGCCGTATCTGTCCTGCTGTACAATATCCTGCAGCCCATCAGCAAAACTGCACTGCAGACCTACTACCTCAACTCGGATTTTCTGCCGCGCAAGACCGATGCTGTAGGCACCATGCTCCAGCAAAACGTTGCCGAGAGCGGCATTTCCAGCAAGCAGGTACAACAGATGGCCGACTGGTACTCTAACGACGGCAGGCCCGGCGGCTGCATCCTGCGGGTGGAAAAGGACGGCATCGTCATCTATGATTCTGCCCTGAACAACGTGGAGTATTACCGCACCTACAGTCAGGCCTCCAAAACTCTGGACGAAGAAGCCTATCTCCGCACCTACCCGCTGAAATTTTCCGATGGTAGCGCCACCCTTTACGTCTACGGCTACTTTGATTTTTTTGTGGACGAAGCCGTGCGCACCTTTGAGTTCTGGCTCTGCCTGCTGCTGGGCATCTGTATCGTCCTGTGGGCCGTGTGGAAAAAGCTGAACTACATGGAGCTGCTGAACCAGAGCATCCGCGTATTGGAAGGCGGTCAGCTGGACTACAAGGTGCCTGTGCAGGGCACCGATGAGCTGGCACAGATGGCTCGGAGCCTGAACGAGATGAGTGCTTCCCTCAAGCAGCAGATGGAGCAGGTACAACAGGCACAGACACAGCGGTACGATTTGATCACATCCCTATCCCACGACCTGCGCACGCCGCTGACCGCCCAGTTGGGTTATCTGGAACTGCTGGCCGAGCACCGCTACCAGACCCCCGCGCAGCACGACGAATATCTGAACAAGTGTGTCCACAGCTGCCGCAGCGTCATCGAGCTGAGCAACGGACTGTTCCGCATTGCCAGCGGCGAATCCCCTCAGCGGGACCCCAAGCTGGAACAGTTGCCCGCGCCGGATATCTTTCTGCAGGTTTTTTCTGAAAAGCTGGCCCTGCTGGAGGAGACCGGATGGCAGGTGCAGTACCTTGCCCCTTCTTGTACGCCCTGCCTGCTGTGGCTAGACATCGATGCTCTCTGCCGCATTGCTGACAACCTAATCTCCAACCTACAGAAGTACGCCGACCCCGCACAGCCTGTCTGCTTTGAGGTCACCGCCGAAGATGACCGGTTCTGCGTCCGCCTTTCCAATGCAGTGTGCGCCACCCCGCAGGGCGATTCTCACGGTGTCGGCCTGAAAAACGTTGCTGCTCTGATGGAGCGTATGCATGGGCAAAGCAGCTATACTATTGAGAGCAGGATCTTCTGTATCACGTTGCATTTCTCCCGATAATGCACTCTGCCCAAGTCAGATACATCTTTTATCTCACATACGCAAACCCGCCCCGGCTTCCTGTTGCGGAAACCGGGGTGGGTTGTTTACTTTGCAGAGCTATCTGATACACCTGTGCAGTTCCGTGCCATCCGGCAGGAGCCGTGTGGATAGAAGGTGCCGAAAAGCGAAAAATAAAAAGAAGAATAAAAATACTGCTTAAAATACCATTCCAGTTGCTTTTGGAACAGCATTTTTCTTAATCTTCTAACCCATGGCTCCCGGTTACGTTTTTCAAATATTCCTTCGGGTCGCCGTTCAGAATCAAATCCGCATAGTCCAGTGGGTCATTGTAGATAAGGTAGTCCAGTTCCGTCTGCTGCGCCATGGTCACATCCAGTGCATCCTCGACCCCAATGGAGTCAATAAAAATTTTTCTCCCATCTTGGAGAGTCAACTCCACACAGCCGGTGTCCATGTTGAATTTGCAGGCTCTTTCATCGTACTTCATGTTTGTGTCCTTTCTACCTTACGGCACTCTTACCGTGGTCTGTCGTGCTTTCTTATGATAAGGTCTAGGACGTTTTTCGATGGAAGCAAGGGATTCGTTCTGTTTTCCAAAGAATACAAAAAATCCGAACCCTTCTCCTATTGGAAAAAAGTTCGGATTTTGTTGTTGTGGTGCACCTCCAGGGACTCGAACCCTGGGCCCACTGATTAAGAGAAACCAACGTGCAACAATCGTCAATTTTCAGAATTACGCAGATTCGTTATTTTTATCGCTTTATCGTAAATTTGTGTTTTGCATCTGCTGCATCCTTTGCACCTGTTGTCCCCTCTCGCATCCGTTATCCAGCCGTTCCGGTGTGCAAAAAGTGTGCAAAAATGTGCAGAGCCAAAATCAACCCCTTAAAACAGGGATCGGATTTTTATGCAAAGCCGGGAAACCGGTCAGGTTCGAGCCCAAAACAGCAGCTGAAATCTTGCCTGTTTAAACCAAGCATCAAATGTACATTCACAACTATGATTCATGGCAGGGATTTGGACAACTGCGACCTCTTATAAATCCAAAGCAGCTCTTTCTATGTGGACCTTTTCTATGTGGACCTTTCTGGGTGGAAATACCCAGAGGGTTCACTTTTTTTATTTTATCGACAGCGCCTCCATCCGGGCTATACTGCTGTTTTGACATCTATTTGGCAGCAAAACCCTGAAGGATCACGACTCATTATAAAGCGTGACGGATTTCAGACAAAAGCGCACAAGGCTTGAACAAAGCCGTAAGATCACTTCCTGGAGCGACAAAGACTTATACAATCTTTGTTTCGATTGCAGGACCCTTTTCCCCTCTTAATACTTTTAGCGGTATTATGGCCTTGCAAGAAAGAAATGAGGTGAACAATTATGAGCATTACAAATGCGGCGAGAAGATTTGAACAGAGATTTGACGCAAAAGCGGAGCGCTTTATTTGGCATCATCCGCTACTTGGCTCCATCTCCATCTTTGTTGGAATGCCCTTACTGGTTTTGGCGTGTGTCTGTATCAGTACGATCCTTATCGCCTTTCCGATGGCATGGCTTTTGGGTTGGTTGTAATCTTTATTTCATCTTTAAACGCACAAAAGATCACTAATGCCATTTTTAGAGGAAAGGGTTTATGATGTTGGGGACATCAAAAAAGGAGGATAGCTCTTATGCAAATGCTAATTGCACTCATAGGTGTATGTGCGGCAGCAATGCTGCTGTGGTATGTCTATATTTTAATGAAGGGAGATGATCAGGCATGAGCACCATGATTCAGTATGTTTTATACCTTGCCATTCTGGTTGTTTTGGCAATTCCGCTGGGCGCATACATAAAAAACGTCATGAGCGGCGAGAAAACTTTTTTGTCCAAAGTTCTGACACCGTGCGAAAACCTGATTTACAAGGTTACGCGTGTAGACAGAGAAGAGCAGATGACATGGAAAAAATATGCGGTAAGTGTAATGACTTTTTCCGGTATCGGGCTTGTTTTTCTGTTCCTGCTTCAACTTCTGCAGGGAGTTCTTCCCGGAAACCCGCAGAATCTTTCCGGTGTGAAATGGGATTTGGCATTTAACACTTCTGCAAGTTTCATTACCAATACAAACTGGCAGGCATATTCCGGTGAATCCACATTGAGTTATCTCACTCAGGCTTTAGGTCTGACTGTTCAGAACTTTGTTTCCGCAGCTACAGGTATCGCCGTTCTATTTGCATTGATCCGTGGCTTTATCAAGGTGAAATCCTCCGGGTTGGGAAGCTTTTGGGTGGACTTGACCCGCATTGTGGTTCACATCCTACTCCCGCTGAATCTGGTCATTTCTCTGTTGCTGGTAGGCGGCGGCGTGATTCAGAACCTGAAAAGTGCAGAAACAGTATCCCTTGTAGAACCGATTGCCGTCAGTGCAGAAGGCGAAATCCTTGAGGATGCGGTAATTGACTTAGACACCGAAACCGTCACTGTAGATGGCGAAATCGTTTCGAATGCACAGATCGTCACCGAGCAGTTCGTACCGATGGGTCCTGCGGCCAGCCAAGTCGCAATCAAACAGACCGGCACCAACGGCGGCGGTTATATGGGCGTCAACTCCGCACATCCTTTGGAAAATCCCAATGCCTTTACCAATCTGATCGAAACGATTTCCATTCTACTGATTCCGGCGGCACTGTGTTTCACATTCGGTTCTGCGGTAAAGAACAAGAGGCAGGGTATTGCGATCTTTATGGCAATGTTTCTCTGTCTGGTTGTTGCCTTGAGCTGCATCGCCGTCACTGAACAGGTTGGCACCCCCCAGCTTGCACAAAACGGCGCAGTCAATATGTCAATGGCCGAACAGGCAGGCGGCAATATGGAGGGCAAGGAGACTCGCTTTGGCATTGCAGGGTCCTCTACCTGGGCAGCTTTCACCACAGCAGCCTCCAACGGCTCTGTAAACTCCATGCATGACAGCTACACGCCTTTTGGCGGCATGGTGACTATGCTGCTGATGCAGCTTGGCGAGGTTGTTTTCGGCGGCGTGGGCTGCGGCCTTTACGGTATGCTTGCTTTTGCTATTCTGACGGTGTTCATTGCCGGTCTGATGGTAGGCCGTACACCGGAATTCCTTGGCAAGAAAATTGAGCCTTATGAGATGAAATGGTCGGTACTGGTTTGCCTTGCAACACCCATTGCAATTCTGGTCGGCAGTGGCCTTGCCGCCGTAGTACCCTCTGTCATGGACAGCCTGAATAACGGCGGCGCCCACGGTTTCTCTGAGATGCTGTACACCTACTCATCCTGTGGCGGCAATAATGGCTCTGCCTTTGCCGGTTTTAATGCGAATACCGTATTTCTGAATGTAAGTCTGGGACTGATGATGCTCTTTGCCCGGTTCCTGCCCATCATCGGCACACTTGCAATCGCAGGCAGCTTGGCTGGGAAAAAGAAAATTGCCACGACAGCGGGCACCATGTCTACCACAAATGGAATGTTTGTTTTTCTGCTGATCGTTGTGGTATTGCTGATTGGTGCGCTGAGCTTCTTCCCGGCGCTTGCTCTTGGTCCACTTGCTGAGTTCTTTGGAAGCATTGCGTAACGGAGGGTTACAGATATGAGTACAAAACAGAAAACTGCTTTTGCCGACCGGAAAATGCTCGGCAGGGCAATTAAAGATTCTTTTGTAAAATTGAGCCCGAAAACACAGGCAAAAAATCCGGTCATGTTTCTGGTTTTTGTGGCTGCTATTTTGACCAGCATTCTTTGGGTGGTGTCCCTGTTCGGCTTAAAAGACGCTCCAAGCGGATATACGCTGGCGATTGCAGTGATTCTTTGGTTTACCGTGCTATTTGCCAATTTTGCCGAGGCCATTGCAGAAGGCCGTGGTAAAGCACAGGCAGATTCTCTCCGGGCATCCCGTAAGGACGTAGACGCGCATAAGATTCCCTCTGTCTCGGAGAAGGACAGCGTGACCGTGGTTCCCTCCGCTCTGCTGAAAAAGGGGGAACTGGTGATCGTCAAAGCCGGAGAGCAGATTCCGGCAGACGGCGAAGTCGTAGAAGGGGCGGCATCTGTGGATGAAAGCGCCATCACCGGCGAATCCGCTCCTGTAATTCGTGAGGCAGGCGGCGACCGCAGCGCTGTGACCGGCGGCACCACTGTACTGTCGGACTGGATCGTTGTCAGAGTGACCAACGAAGCCGGAGAAAGCTTTCTGGACAAGATGATTGCGATGGTAGAAGGTGCTGCCCGGAAAAAGACGCCCAACGAAATTGCTTTGCAGATTTTTCTGGTAGCCTTGTCCATCATCTTTATTTTAGTAACAGTCTCCCTCTACACTTATTCTATTTTTTCTGCAAAACTGGCAGGAATTGAGAATCCCACCTCTGTAACAACTCTGGTTGCGCTGCTGGTATGCCTTGCTCCTACTACCATTGGTGCCTTGCTTTCTGCCATCGGTATTGCCGGTATGTCCCGACTGAACCAGGCAAATGTTCTGGCCATGAGTGGACGCGCCATTGAAGCCGCCGGTGATGTAGACACTTTGATGCTTGACAAAACCGGAACCATCACTCTGGGCAATCGACAGGCATCGGAGTTCATTCCGGTAGATGGTGTAGATATTCAGGAACTGGCAGACGCCGCTCAGCTTTCTTCTCTGGCAGACGAGACCCCTGAGGGCAGAAGCGTTGTCGTGCTGGCCAAGGAACAGTTTGGAATTCGTGGCAGAAGCCTTCAGGACAAGAATATGCACTTTGTCCCATTTACTGCCGTGACCCGTATGAGCGGCGTCGATTTTGACGGCAACGAAATCCGAAAAGGCGCAGCAGACGCCATGCAGAGTTATGTGACCCATGCAGGCGGAATGTATTCTCCAGACTGTGATCGAGTTGTCAAGTCTATTGCGTCCAAGGGCGGCACACCTCTGGTCGTAGCTAAGAACCACAAGATCCTCGGCGTTATCTATCTGAAGGATATTATCAAGCAGGGTGTGAAGGAGAAATTTGCAGATCTGCGGAAAATGGGTATCAAGACCATTATGATCACCGGCGACAATCCGATCACAGCTGCGGCCATTGCTGCCGAGGCCGGTGTGGATGACTTCCTTGCGGAAGCAACGCCGGAAGGAAAGCTGGCAATGATTCGTGATTTTCAGGCCAAGGGTCATTTGGTCGCCATGACAGGCGACGGCACCAACGACGCTCCGGCTTTGGCACAAGCAGATGTTGCAGTTGCCATGAACAGCGGCACACAAGCAGCAAAAGAAGCAGGTAAGATCGTTATTCTGGATGATAATTTTAAATCCATCAAAGATGCCATCCTCTATGGAAGAACCATCTACCATAACATCCTGAAATTCTGTAAATTCCAGCTGGTGATCAACGTGGCAGCCGTTGTGGTCAGTGCAATCGCACCGTTTTTCGGTGTGGATGAACCACTGAAAGTAACACATCTTCTCTTTGTAAATCTGGTCATGGACGGACTGGGAGCGATGATGCTTGGCAATGAACCGGCAAAAGAAGAATATATGGCAGAAGCACCGCGAAAACGTGATGAAAGTATTGTAAGCAAAAAAATGATGGGACAGATCCTCACAATGGGAATCTGGCTTACCGTGGTAAGCTTTATCTATCTGAAAGTGCCGTTCTTTGTAAATCTGTTTGCAAATGAGGAACAGCACCTGACGGGTTATTTTGTACTGTTTATTGTGGCAGCTTTGTTCAACGGCTTTAATGTGCGTGACGATGGATTTGCAATTTTTGCCGGTCTGAATGAGAATAAAGATTTTATTAAAGTATTTCTGATTATTATAATCGTGCAGGCATTGCTCGTAAATGCGGCGATCGTTCCGCTGGCCCCGTTCCAGTGGATTGGAGAAATGTTCAGCTGTGTTCCGTTTGGAATCAAAGGCTGGATTGCAGTTGTTCTGCTGGCATGTACAATGATCCCGGCAGATATGGTCAGAAAACTGTGCGTAAATAAATAACAGGTAATCCAACAGGGAAAGTGCGGTGTCACGTATGGGATCGCACTTTTTCCGTTGATATAACAGGGGTTTGTACATGAGAGAATTCAGAAGATAATTTCCTTTATTGGCCGAAAGGAGTTTCATGTACTTCAGACGACGACAAACCAGTATATTGCATGTGGAAATGCGGCGAAGCAGCTGCAGAACGATCCGATTATCTGACGGAGCAGGTCAGGCTTTATGCGATGACCGGGCAAAGTAAATATATGGATGCTTATTTTGAAGAAGCAGAAACAAAACAGAGCAGAGAGAAAGCTCTGGATATTTTGAAAAGATATTTTGACGGGACAGAAACTCAGACCGCCCGAATAAAGGAGAGAGTATTTTTAAAGATGCAGACCAGGCACTCTATTATGTAAAAGAATATGGCAGAAAGGGCTGCAGTTTTTATGAATAAATAAAAAGAAAAGAGGTTTTTTCATGGCAATAAAAGAATTACAGGCGTACGAAC
>ERZ779762.1690-NODE-1690-length-11758-cov-2.798684_pt1 | contig 11758 bp, 10 predicted proteins | sample MGYA00511887_ERZ779762 | MGnify/ENA primary metagenome ERZ779762 (study PRJEB29588, sample SAMEA2163052) | human gut metagenome | biome: human gut; feature: human-associated habitat; material: faeces | place: Denmark | collected 2008/2010 ...
AGCTGCCGTTCAAGCCGAAGTACTCAGTCGCGCTGAAAAAACTGCACGGTGAGATAGGCGGGATAAAGTTTGCCCATGGCAGGAGCGGGCATTGTCAGGGCGCGGTGTGGTATGAGTTTCACATTGCGGGAAAGAAACTGCTGTTTTCCGGTGATTACACTGAAAATTCCCTGATGTACCACTGCGACCCTATATGCGACAGAACCGCCGACATTGCGGTGATAGACTGCGCATACGGACGCGACAGCCGCAGCTTTTCGGAATGCTGCAGCGATTTGACCTCCGCTGTTTCCGAGATGAAGGAACAGCACAGAACGATAATATTTCCGGTGCCGAAATACGGCAGGGGAATCGATCTGCTGCGGCTGTTCAACGAGAAGTTCCCGGAAATGACGTGCTGCGGAGATGATTGCTTCATGAGCCAGATGAACGAACTTTATGAACGCCGCTGGTTCATGAATAAAACACTGTATGCCAGACTGTATACTTCCGGGACTGCCTGCGATATACTGTTTCTGAGCGACCCGCAGCGGCGCAGCAGCTATTCGCAGAATATAACGGAGAGCATTCTCGCAAGTGGCGGCGCTGCGATAATGACCGGGACCCCCGAGCCGGATACAGCCAGCGAAAGGCTGATAAAATCAGGAAAAATGAAGTTCCTGAGATATCCGGTACACCAGAATCACGATGAATTCACGGAGCTTGTAAAGCAAAACAAATTCCGCAGGGTGATACCGTTTCATTCGGCTGAACTGTCTGTCGGTGATGGAATGATCGAGTTTTGAAAAAAAGGCGCAGGTGATTTACTCCCTGCACCTTTTATGTTCCTCAAGTGCATAATGTCGCGAGAATATCAAATTTCCGCGCCATTTTTGTTTCACAGCGTCTGAATTATACGAGCAGTGGTTATTCTTCTTCCGGGTACCTTAGTCCCCAGGAATTCCTGAATTCCGTCATCATTTCCATAACGTCGCGGGTGTAATCAAGGCGCATGCATTCGGCGTCGCCGTTTATCGCCATTTCCATGTCATGAAGCTCGTAAGCGAGCGCGTCAGCATTTTCACCTGCCCTGATAACCTCGGTTTTTCCTGAATCAGTGTATGTTACTGAAGCTTCCCAGGCTCTTGGGTATTCCATTATCTCAATATAGGCGTTTTCGCAGGAGACCATGCCCCTTTTCGGCTGCTTTGAGTGCAGCGAAAGCATGACCGAAGCCATCTGCCCAGCATCGTTCATAAGAAGCAGACCAGCCTGCTCGTCAACGCCGGTAGGTGCGTTCTTTACCTGCGAAAGAAGATTTGACGGTTTTTCGCTCATGAAAAATCTGATGAATGACAGCGCGTAAACTCCAATATCCAGCATGGCGCCGCCCGCAAGTTCCCTGTTGAAGAACCTGTTGCTCATGTCGTAATCCTTGAAGCTGCCGAAGTTCATTGTTATCAGGTTTACCTTTCCGAGTTTACCGGAGTCAAGCAGCTTTCGGAGTTCCTTGTATATCGGCATGTGGTATATCGTCATTGCCTCGCCGATAACAACGCCCTTTTCATTCGCGAGCGCCATTGCTTCTGAAAGTTCGCTGCTGTTCAGCGTGATGGATTTTTCCACCAGAACGTGCTTGCCGTTTGCAATCGCTTTTTTCATGAATCCGATGTGCGTGTTGTGCGGCGTGGTGATATAGATAGCGTCAATATCTGGGTCTGAAAACATTTCATTGAAATTGTCATAAACCTTCTGTATTCCGTATTTTTCAGCAAATGCAACTGCCTTTGAATGCGTCCTGTTGCCGACGGCGCATATGTTTTTGCCGTTTTTCTTTAATGCGGCTGCCATTTCATTTGCGATGACCCCAGTGCCAAGTACTGCCCATCGTATTTCTTTCATAGCAAGATCTCCTTAATACGTTTAATTCAGAGTAAATTCTGCGTTTGTTTAAACCCCTTGCATTTATTATAGCACGGAATATCCGTTTTGTACAGTCCGCGACTTCATTAATACAGTCAAAGTTTGACTTTTAGCGGGTCGTGTGATATAATAAATCTGGCATATATGTTCATCTCCGGTGAACTCCCTGAATATCGGCAAGTTATATCAAACGCATAGCTTTTTTGAAAGGTGGCAGGAAATATGGAAAAACGCACCGCATACTACCATCTTCCCGGTCTGTTTGAGTTCTATGATCTGTACAGCGTTTTCCTGCCGCTTTTCCGGGGGCACAGGGAATACTTTTACGACTGGTGTGAGATTGGATCTGTGTATGGCGCTCCTGCGGATTGCGTCTGGGGAGGCGGTCGCGTAGGTTTTGGAGAGCATGAGCCGCGTGAAGTCCTGAAGCTCATGCAGGAATACGGCGTTTCGTCGCGGCTGACGTTCAGCAATTCACTGCTTTGCGCGGAACACCTGTCCGACAGAAAATGCAATGCACTATGCGCGCTGTTCGGCGAAAGTAAAGAGCTGCGGAACGGCGTAATAATCCATTCGGATATACTGCTGGAGTATTTGAAAAAGCGCTATCCGGAGTTTTATTTTGTGTCTTCCACCACCAAGGTGCTGACTGATTTCCGTCAGTTTGTGCATGAGCTCGAGCGTGAAGATTTCAGCTTTGTTGTGCCGGATTTCCGGCTGAACAAGGCATTCGACAAGCTGAATTCACTGTCCGCGTCACAGAAAAACAAGGTGGAATTCCTGTGTAATGAATGCTGCTGGTTTGGCTGCATGGACAGAAAGAACTGTTACGAAAATGTCAGCCGTAAAAATCTCGGGGAAAACTGCCCTGAACATCGCTGTAAAGCCCCGAATGCCGGCAATGGCTATCGTTTTTCTGAAGCAATGAAAAATCCGGGATTTATCAGCGTAAACGATATCCGGAATGTATATCTGCCAATGGGCTTTTCCAATTTCAAAATCGAGGGAAGAGGGCTCGGCAGCGCGGTAGTTCTGGAGTTTTTGCTATATTACATGACCAAGCCGGAGTATCAGCTGAATGTCAGGGAAGAAATATATCTGGACAGCATGCTGGATCTGTTTTAAATCTGGAATGGTTTCAGAGTTGCGCAAACTGCTGATTTATTAATAGAGAGGTAAACCATGAACACGGAAAAAATACGCATACACTATGTTTTTCACGGAAATGTGCAGGGGGTAGGATTTCGGTACAAAGCCTGCTACAGCGCTAAAAACCGCGGCGTGACCGGCTGGGTGAGAAACTGCAGCGACGGCACGGTTGAGATGGAAGCGGAGGGTTATCCGGCTGATATCGCGGCTGTTATACGTGCTCTTGATGAACATTCCTGGGGGTGCATAGACAGCATCGACTCAGAAAATATTCCGGTCGAGGGTGGATATGGTTTTGAGATACGCTGATGAATCAAAGGGCTGTCGCATATGGCAGCCCTTTGATTTTATGGAGAAGATCACTTGGAGTTCATCAAGGTCGCTGCCATAGCGCAATTCAATGTGATATGTTGCGTTCATGCCGTCGTCGCGGAAGAAGTGGTTGAATTTGCCTGTTTCATCGTCGCCGACGTTGTACTGACCGATGTAATCGTGTGTTGGTGGAAATTGTGCTACCAAATAGATTCCTGAGAAAATAGTTATACCTCATCAGTAGCACATATAAACAATATTTCTGAGTTAAAGTCGTTTATAAATCTACGGTTGAATTTACAGAATTCTATCAACTATAATTTGAATGGCACAATTATAATTGGCTTGAATACTACCAGAGATTGTGATATACTGTATGCAACGAAAGGAGATGACGGCAATGGAAAATCAGTTTAACGCCTCGCTCAGGCGTATCCGTCGTGAAAAGGGGCTCACCCAGGAACAGCTTGCGGACGCTGTGGGAGTATCCCCGCAGGCGGTATCCAAATGGGAGGGGCAGAGCTACCCCGACACGCAGCTGATACCCGCGATAGCGGACGTACTTGGAGTCACCATCGACGAACTTTTCGGCAGGGAACCCGCTCCGGAAAAGAGCTTTTACCAGCAGGTCATTGACCATTTCAATGTGCAGGCATTCGACCCCGACGTCAAAGGTAAGGAAATCATGGCAGACGCTTATAACACCTGCCGCGCGGTGCTGATGGGAATGTGCGGCTCCGACGATTATTGGCCGATTTCCGAATCGATTCTTAACAATGAGGGGGAATGCCCGACATACAGCCAGGTAACGCTTGAGACCGGGGTGCTTCAGATGAGGCTGAATGCAAACCTGCAGTACTTTTTCCTTATGCCGGAGCCGAAGAACGGTCTGGACGGTCCGCTGCGCTATGACGAAAACATGGTGAAGCTGTTCAGATTTCTCGCTGTGCCGAATGCGCTGCGGGCAATGTATTACCTTGCAGGCAGGAGCACGATGATGTTCTTCCGCGCGCAGACCATCGAAAAGGAACTCGGGATAAGCCCTGAAAACGCACGTAAGATAATCGACGGCCTGCTGGAATTCCACTTTATATGGGAAGCCACGCTTGACGGAGGCGAACAGACTGAAAAAATCTATCAATACCTGGCAGGCTGCACATTTCCGTTGTTCCTGACGTTTGTGAAAACTCTGCTGAACCGTCCGGGTTCGTTCAATTTCGGGACAAATCAGCGCAATTCCCCGTACATGAAGAATGACACCTACAAGGAGCGTAAAGATGAAAAAGATAAAGCCGGAAAGTAATTCGCTCCACCGGGAATATGGAATTCTGAGCAACTGCGGCTATGCGCTGGGCGTTGTCTGCAGGTATTCCCCGAAAGTGCTGCCGATGATGGCAGCCGGGGTGATCACTGGGGCACTGATGAGCTTTCTGTGGAGCTATATCGGCAAGTACGTTATAGATTTAGTCCAGAAGCAGGCAGAAACCGGCGACTGCGCACCGCTGATACCACTGCTGTGCATTGCGGCAGCGATAGAGATCACTGCTGCTGGACTTAACACAATATGCAACAACAAAATCTGGTTTGGTCTTGTTTTTGCCAGAATGTCGGTGATAACCGAAAAGAACGCGAAAGCCCTCGGCATGGATTACCAGAGCCTTGAGGCCCCCGACATGCTGGATGCATATCAGAAAGCCACGAGTGCCTGCGCCGGCAACGACGTCGGCATTGAAGGGCTTATGCGCGGAATGTACAAAATCGTACAGCAGGCGCTTGTTATGGCGGTGACTTTTACGGCGGTCGTGGTGCTTGACTGGCGGCTGATACTTGTCATCGCGGCGATGTCGTTTGCGCAGTTCCTGTTTTTCAGGCACACGGTGAAGCGCGATAAGAAGGAAGTCTGGGACGTCCTCGCTCCGACATGGCGAAAAATAAACTATATGGAGCGTGTGACCCAGGATTTCGACTATGCAAAGGATATCCGGCTCTTCGACATGAAAGAAGCGCTTGCCGGCAAGCAGCACGGGATACTTGACGAAAAGCGGGAGCGGTTTTTCCACAGCCGTAACTTATGGCTCGGCAACAGCTTTTTTTCGCATGCGATGAGCATTGTTTCCAACGCCGCTATTTACGGCGTGCTGATTTTCTGCGTTGTGGGGCAGAATATGTCCATCGGCGATTTCACGCTTTATCTCGGGCTTTCAGGGACTTTTTCCGCGACGCTGACTGAGTTTCTGAATTCGCTTGGCGGGTTCAGAAAAACTTCTATGGAAACCGACGATTTCCGGTCGTTCCTCGATACGGCAGAGAAATATGAAACCGGGCTTCCGCTGCCGGAGGGCAGGCTCACATTTGAATTCAGGCACGTTTCCTACCGTTACAAGGGCGCTGAGGATTACGCGCTCAAAGACCTGAACCTGACCCTTGAAGCGGGCAGGCGCCTTGCGATAGTCGGCATGAACGGCGCTGGAAAAACCACGCTCATAAAGCTGCTTCTGCGGCTGTACGACCCGACTGAGGGTGAAATACTGCTCAACGGAACCGACATCCGGAAGTTCCGGCGCAGCGATTATTACAGGCTGTTCTCACCGGTATTTCAGGACGTGAAGCTTTTCGCGTTCCCGATGAGCGAGAATGTTTCCATGCTTCCCCCTGAAAGCACCGACAGAAATTTAGCACAGAAATGCCTTGAACGCTCGGGTCTTGGCGAAAAGCTGAAAAGCCTGCCAGACGGCGTGGATACGCAGCTGCTTAAAGTACTGTACGACGACGGTGTTGACCTCTCGGGCGGCGAAAAACAGAAGCTTGCGCTTGCACGGGCGCTGTACAAGAACGCTCCTGTGGTGGTTCTCGACGAGCCGACGGCAGCCCTCGACCCTCTCGCAGAATACGAACTTTACCGCAGCTTTGACGGAATGATACAGGACAAATCCGCCGTTTATATCTCGCACCGGCTTTCGTCTACAAGGTTCTGCGACAAGGTGGCGATGTTCATCGGCGGTGAACTGGTGGAATACGGCACGCATGAGGAACTGCTGGCAAAGGGCGGCGAGTACGCAAAAATGTTTGAGATACAGGCTCAGTATTACAAGGAGGGGTGCGCGAATGCAGCGGAATAAGGAAAAGTCACATGTTCATGAGGTGCTCGCGTTTTTCGTACCCGAAGCCTGGAAGAAATACAAGGGGTACTTTTTCCTGGGTGGGGCAAATGTGCTGCTAACGATAATTGATCCGTTCATAAATATACTCATGCTCCCGCTGATCATAAACGAACTGTGCGGGGAGCGCAGCATAACGCGTCTGCTGGTTTACGCAGCGATACTTGTGGGAGGCGAGCGGCTGATTTCCGCGGGGATATCGACGGTGGACATTCAGCTTGAAAAGTACTCTGACATGTTTGAAAATTACTTCACCGAAAAGCTCAGCCGACGTACCATGGAGCTTGATTTTCAGCTGACCGAGGACAAAAACGCACTCGACCTGCTGCAGAAAGCCCGCGAGGGAATGACGTGGTATTCCGGAGGGTTCACCGGCATAATAACGCCGTTTTTTGCGATAGTCATAAATGTTTCCGTTATAGCCGGAGTTGTCGCGCTGATAGTGATCAACGCGCCGCTTCTTCTGCCGATAATCGCTGTTGTGCTGGCAGTCAGCGTGTTTTCCAACAAAAAGGTCAGCGATATTGAAATTGACGGATACAAGAAGCTATCAAAGGTCAACCGCGTATTCAGCTATCTCGGCTGGGAAATAACGGATTTCCGCTATGGAAAGGATATCCGTCTTTACAACGCAAAGGGCATGATTCTCGGCAAGTGGACTGAATACACCCGTGAAAGCTGCGGACAATGGGGCTCCATTGCGAAAAGACAGCTTCCGTTTCAGCTGATGAAAGTCCCTGCGAATGCGCTTCGGGGATTTCTCACATACCTTATGCTCGGGGTAATGGTCATCACCGGAAGAATGACGCTCGGGGTGTTTTCACAGATGCTTTCCTCCGGGGAAACATTCACGAATTCCATGGAGAGCCTGCTCCGGAATATTCAGGAGCTGGTCAAGCGCACTAATTACGCTTATGAGTACGTGAAATTCATGCGCTACCCGTCTGCGATACACAGCGGGACGCGTCACGTCAGCAGGGGAGGGCACACTGTGGAATTCCGGAATGTGTGCTTCACCTACCCGCACACGGACGTGAAGGTGCTTGACGGGGTGGATATCACCCTCCGGCAGGGAGAGCACCTTTCAGTCGTGGGTCTTAACGGCGCGGGTAAAACGACGTTCATCAAGCTGCTGTGCCGGCTTTACGACCCGACAGCCGGAGAGATTCTGCTGGACGGCGTTAACATAAAGGAATACGACATCGCTGAATACATGAAGCTCTTCGCGCCGGTCTTTCAGGATTTCATGCTGTTTGCATTTTCGATAAGGGATAACATTTCTGCCTGCGGGAACATTTCGGACGACGAGCTTTCAGCGCTGCTTGAAAAGGTGGGGCTTGCCGATAGGGTGAATTCCCTCGGAAAGGGAGCGGATACGCTTCTGTTCAAGCCGTTTGATGAGAATGGCATAGAACCCTCCGGTGGTGAACAGCAGAAGCTTGCGATCGCGCGGGCGCTTCATAAGAACGCCCCGATGGTGGTTCTCGACGAGCCCACGGCAGCCCTTGACCCTGTAGCGGAATACGAAATATACCGTCAGTTCAACGAACTTGTGGGCGGCAAAACCGCGATCTATATTTCACACCGGCTTTCGAGCTGCAAATTCTGCGACAGGATAGCGGTGTTTTCCGATGGCAGGATCGCGGAATACGGCACGCATGATGAACTGTGCGGCAGACCCGGCGGAATATATGCTGAGATGTTCGCGGCGCAGGCGCAGTACTATAAATAAACTTAAAGGGGAAATCCAGCGATTTCCCCTTTGGTGCTATTCTTCCGTATTTTCCTGCGGACGATGCGTCTTTACGAAAAACGCAAAATAAATGATGTGGAACAGCCACACGCCGCCCAGTATAATGCAAGGAACGTATATTTCCTTTGAGAACATTATTGCGAAACCTATCGACATCAGCAGGGTAACGGTTATCATCACCTTGATCTTGGTTTTACGCGTCATTCCCTGACCCTTTACGAAGCTTTCGAGGTCGTTTTTGTAGAGCTTTGTTCCCCTGAACCAGCGGTCAAGCCTTTCGGAACTTTTGGCGAAGCATACCGCTGCCAGCAGCAGGAACGGGAACGCCGGAAGTATCGGCAGAACTGCTCCGAGCGCGCCTAATCCTACGCCGATACAGCCGACGATCACCATAATGATTTTCTTCATGTTGTTTTCTCCAATCTGCGTTTTTCTTTCTTGCTTTCGACGACGTGCCTGATCGCCATTATCGGGTGGCATATTATCATTCGCGGGCCGGAGAACCGCATGACTTCGCGTATTTTTCCCCGCATGTCGGGCTTGTAGCAGTGGATTTTGCAGTTTGAGCAGAATGTCTTGCTTTCCATGAACGGGCACTTGTCGCTTCTCATCGCGGAATATTCCGCAAGAGCCTGGCATTCGGGGCAGAGCGCGGTTTTGGTTCCGTGTTTCTTACGGCAGTACAGTCGTATCATCAGCGCTACTGTTTTCTTTTCGCGCTCGCGTTTCTTATCGGCATTCATGCATGCGTCCTTTCTCTACGCGGTAGACACGGTCTGCTACCGCCATCGTGCTTTCCCGGTGCGAAACCAGGATTATGCTCTTGCTGCGTTTCTGCTGTCTGAGCGCTTTGAGGATAATCCCCTCGTTTATGCTGTCAACATTGCTGGTTGGCTCGTCGAGAAGTATCAGCCCGCTTCCGCGCAGGAATGCACGCGCAAGCCCCAGCCGCTGCTTTTCTCCCGACGAGAGGTCGTCGCCCAGCGCGCCTGCCCTGGTCTTGTAGCCCTCCGGGAGCGACGCTATGAAATCGTGTATTGAAGCCATTCGGCAGGCATTTTCGATCTCCTCCTGTGAAGCCCCGGGCTTCGCAATGCGCAGGTTGTCCTCTATGGTTTCGTCAAAGAGATAAGTCGTCTGGCTGACCATAGTCACATTCTCAAGCAGGCTGGGTTCGCTGATGGCGTCTATATCCGTTCCGTTGTAGCATATCGAGCCGCCGTCTTTCTGCCAGAACCGCAGAAGAAGCTTCAGGAACGTGGATTTTCCGCAGCCGCTTTCTCCGACTATTCCGATTATTTCGCCTTTCTGCGCATGCATGCAGATGTCTGAAAGCACCTGCGTTTCCCCGTCGTATGAGAATGACAGGTCGTCAACATCGAGCCTTTCAAATGTGAATTCACTGCCGTTTTCCACGGGCTGAACCGCAGGTTTTTCTGCGAGCAGGTCGAGGACCCTGTCGCCGCTGGCAAAGGTCTGGGTGAGATTCCCGGGGAGGGCAGAAACTGCAATTACAGGACCAAACGAGCCGAACACCGCGGTAATTCCGATTATCATTCTGCCGATGGAAAGCATGCCGCAGTTCACAAGGACTATGCCGATAACGAGCGCGGCAATGATTATCGCGGAAACGGTGAGTTCAGTTGCGGAAAACGCCCTTGCGGTGTCGTTCTTCATCTTTTTTGTTTCTGCGAGGAGTTCGTCTGAACGGCGGTCAACTTCTGCTTTGCGGCTTTCACCGGCGTTGTTCAGCACGATGTCCTTTATTCCCTTTATGCTGTCGAGGAAGAACGCGTTGAACGCCGCAAATTCCGCGCGGTATCTCACACCTGAGGCTTTCATCCTTGCGGAGGAAACAAACGGCAGTACAATTCCCACCATAATGTAACCCACGAGCGCTGCCAGCGCGATGTACCAGTGCGAGACATTCCCCACAAAGATGAACACTGCAAGCGAAACTATCACCGCAATGCAGATGGGGGAAATGGTGTGCGCGTAGAACACCTCGAGCGTTTCAATATCGGAGGTTATCATTGCGATTATGGAGCCTTTTTTCTTGCTTTCGAGCTTTGCGGGGCAGAGTGTGCGCAGCGCGCCGAAAATCTTGTCGCGCAGCACTGCCAGCAGCCGGAATGCGATGTAGTGATTGCTGTACTGCTCAAGATAGCGCAGCAATCCGCGAAGAACGCCGCAGCCTATAGCAAGCGCGATTATCCACCCGTAGGAAAGCGCGATAGTTTCACCGAGCACTTTAGCTACCCCTACTGCGCCGAAAAGCGTAACCCCCATTGCGCATACAAATCCGAGGGAACCGTTTATCACCGCGAGTATCATTATGTACACTAGGCTGCCGAGGAGCATGACAAGGCTTGCCATTATCTTTGCGCCGCTGCGTCGTATTGCCTTTTCCATTATTCCACCTCCGTGTAGCCGTTTTCGAGTTCCTTCTGCGCCGTGTACAGCGTGGAATAACCACCCGGCAGCTTCATAAGTTCGCCGTGGGTGCCATGACTGCGCACCACGCCGTTTTCCATGTAATATATCAGGTCAGCGGGAACGATGTTCTCCAGACGGTGGGAGATGACAATAACGTTTTTGCTGGCCGAGAGTGATTTTATGTTCTGCATTATCACGGCTTCGCTTTCGATATCGATGTTGCTTGTCGCTTCGTCGAAAATGTAGATATCCTTGTCCGCGACCAGGTTTACCGCAAGGGCAAGGCGCTGCTTCTGCCCACCGGAGATGTTTGCTGCGTCCTCGGTTATTTCACGGTCAAAACCGCCGTTTTCGCGAATGAAATCAGCGAGATTCACCTTTTCGAGCGCGGTCATCATTTCTTCGTCGGTGACGTCCTTTTTCGCCAGCCGGAAGTTCCCGCGGACCGTAGTGTTAAAGATATACGTGTTGCAGCTGACTACCGCAAGCTTTGAGTAATACGCTTCGCGTGAAAGGCTGCCGAGTTCCTTTCCACCAGCGCTGACGGTTCCGGAGGCCGGACGGAGCGCCCCTGTCAGCAGCCCGACTACCGTGGATTTTCCGCAGCCGCTTTCGCCGACTATCGCGGTCATTCCTCTTTGTGGGAAGTCCATGCACACGCTTTTCAGGACTTCACGCCCGCCGTCGTAGCTGAAAGTCACGTTGTCAAGCTGCAGCCCGGCGTTGTCGGGAATTTCGCCGCCCCATACCGGGTCGGGCTGCCCTAGCATGGAGAGAATCTTTTTCCCGGCGCTTGCTCCGTTCATTGCCACATGGAACGCTGAACCAAACGCACGCAGCGGCAGGAAGAATTCCACAGCGACCAGTATCAGGAACAGCGCGGAAACCGGGGGTAATCCATTGTGAGCGGCGTCGTTGACTGCAAACGCGATGCCAAGCCCCGCGCCGCCGTATGCGACGACGTCCATTATAGTGGTGCTTGCAAGCTGCATGACGAGGACCTTCATTGTGATAACCCTGAATTCTTCCGCGCTTTCGTTTATCCTTT
>ERZ779762.1700-NODE-1700-length-11690-cov-3.038590_pt1 | contig 11690 bp, 18 predicted proteins | sample MGYA00511887_ERZ779762 | MGnify/ENA primary metagenome ERZ779762 (study PRJEB29588, sample SAMEA2163052) | human gut metagenome | biome: human gut; feature: human-associated habitat; material: faeces | place: Denmark | collected 2008/2010 ...
ATCTCACAGGAGGCAAAGCCGCACCGCGGACTCAGGCAAAGACGGTCGAGCGGGATAAACTTTTCTGTCTCATGGATGCGGGCGATTACAGCATCTTTGTCCTCCAGACGGGGCGATTTGGTCGTTACAAGACCCAGCACCACCTTTTTGCCATCTGCAACATACTTCAGAGGCTCAAAGCTGCCGGAGCGCGCAGCGGCAGTCAGATGGGAACTTTCGGACCGAGAGAAAGCCATCATACAGCAGCTTGGCTAGTACCGTGCGGCGGGCGGCGACATCAACAAAATGCGCCGGGTGAACTGCGCTGCCAACAAGGAGCGTATCAACGCACAAAAGAGGGCAGCGTATGCGGCGAGGAAAGCCTCGACAAATGAAGAAAATACTGCTACAATAAAAGTGAAAACCAGTAGTTCTCGGCAGTTTGTTTCTGAGCAGCTTTTTCAGAAGCATTATGACAAACATCTGTCTGAGTTCGGCGAGATTTCTAAAGAAAGATATCTGGAAAAGGCAAATGCTCTTGCTGATGCTCCACTTTCCGAAGATATTGTTCAGCTTGTTCGTTCTGATGGAAGTATTGCTAAATATTGCTACTCGACAAATGAATTTGTAGTTGTGACTGCTGATGGAAATATCAGAACGTACTTCAAACCGGAAACAAAGGAGGCTTATTGGGATGAAGAAATCGATCGAAACAAATAAAGCTCTTTGCCCGGTTTGTGGCAAAGCTCATGTGGATGAGTACGACATCTGTGAGGTTTGCAATTGGGAAAATGACCCGGTTCAGCTCGTCAATCCCGATTTAGCAGGTGGAGCAAATAGAATGAGCTTGAATCAAGCAAGAGAGGCTTATAACGCTGGACGCCCCATTCAGTAATTGAACCACGATGCACACGCACCGTGGTTTTTTCATGCCCATTTTTAGGAGAATGAAGAAGTTGCCGAAGAGCAAGACATACGAAGAGTTTGCAGAAAAATTTAAGCCAAAGAAAACCACGGATGACTGCTACACGCCGCCAACCATTTACGAGATTGTGAAGCAGTGGGCCTGCAACGAATACGCCGCCCGGAAGGATGCTATCAATGCGCAGAAGCGGGCAGCGTATGCGGTAAGAAAAGGCTCGACAAACGGCAATGATGATGCTAAAATAACGGCAGTAAAAGATGCCATGACAAAGCAGGTTCTGGCGTTGCCGGAATCGTCGCAGAGTATTCTCAGGGCTTATACAGGTTTCACCGCAACCCGCGTGAATTATGCAATCCGCAACGGTAATATCACGCCACAGGTTCGGGAAACTATTGCTGCGCTGGACAATGCTCTGGCCAACGGCACAATGCCGCAGGATGTCACACTGTACCGTAATACAGCGCCGTCTTTTCTCGATCTTGGCCTTCCAAAGAATCCTACCGAACAAGAATTACAGACTATCGTTCGTGGACAAGGTACTTTTCCTATCTTTACTTCTACGAGTTTTGAGGATTTGCAGCTTTCTGGCCGCGACACGGTTCTTCAAATGCACATTCCTGAAGGGTACAAGGGCTGCCAGTTTCTTCAGCCTGTGGCATTGCCAAAGTTCAAGCATCAGGACGGAGTCCTGTTGCACGAGGATTGAAATACCGTGTACTGAATGTCGGCATAAAAGACGACCGTTATTTTTTGGAAATCGAGGTGCTTCCGAATGTCTAAAATTCTGCGCGAGGAAGATCTCAGCGTGGGACTCTGTGCCCCGCTTTACAGCATTACTACCCGTATTCCGGAATGTAATGTTTGTATCTACCGCATCAAGCCTGGAGAGTGCGAAAAAGTGGGCGTTCCATCGGATGAAATTCGCTTTGGCAATCACCGTGATTGTCCGCATGCTGTTCTGGATACCTCTCATTTTTTATACCCCAAGTACCAAGAACTGTACCCGGAAGAATGCAAGATGTCTGCCAAGAAGTAAGGAGTTTTTCATGGCCAAAGATGATTATGATTTTCTGGTGTTCAAGATCTTGACCTATCTTTACGCCTGTTTCCAGCGCAGATGTCATTTTGAAATCACAGCCTTCATGAAAAGGATAGCCTGTTTAGAGTATTATCAGTCAAAGAAAAAAAATCGTGTTGGAGGTGATTTTACCATGAAAAAGACTGAATCTAAAATGACCGAAGGTGAGCGTGCCTGGATAGAGCGACAGGAGGTCTGGGCAAGAGAACCTGTCAAATTCCAAATCCGAAAATTGAATGAGTACCTCTTGAAACCTGGCGCAAAGCACGCAAAAGAGTTTTTGATGTTGGGTACATAGAGCAGGACATTGAGAAACTGGCTACCGATATCTTTGAGCAATACGATGAGGAAAAGCGAACCGACTTCAGAGCCAAGGATGACGGCGCAGAAAGTTTCGTTGTTTATATGCAATTAGGGAAAGAGGAACGCAAGAGTTTTATAACTGTCTGGCTGAAAGAGCCTGGGAACGCCAAGCCGCGATTAACTACAGCATACAGAATAAAAGACAAGGAGGGGGCAAAGGGAAATGGAACTGTTCGACCATGTAAGAATCAAAAGGAACGGCGTTACGGGAATCATTGTAGATATTTCTAACGGTGTATACATTGTCGAGGATGACATAGAACGTGATCCTGTAGACAGCACAGGTTATTATGGCCGTTGGCCCTTGTATGATTGCAAGATAAGCGACTTGGAACCTGTAACAGACTAACGCAACCACGATGCACACGCACCGTGGTTTTTTCATGCCCATTTTTATGAAAAGGATTCAAGGAGGACGACATGGAACTGAAAGACACTGTAAAAGGCATGATGAGTGACGACTGCAAAGAGCGCATGGCAGCCGAGTATCACCAGACCAAAATCCGTTACGAAAAGCTCAAAAAGCTGAATACCAGAATCTCAAGGCAAAAATAAATCAAGCCGTCAGACAGGGTCTGTCAGCAAGGCCCCCGCCTAATGAAGCCCTGTCTTCCCCCGTCCTCTCCAAAGTGCGAAAATAGTACCATGAAAAAATGTATTTTTGAGAGTAGTCTAAAAAATACAGAAACGCAGCAAGGATGACCCCATGGAGAAGCACGCATTGGCAGTATCTCCTGACTTATTCCAATGGCAAGTATTCTTCCAGCCGTTGTCGGATCAGGGGCAGGTCCGGCACCAGCACGGACATTCCACGAATGTTCGCACTATAATAACAATCGCTCGCCGGGACTGTGTGGGAGCTTATTGATATCGAAGAAGCCAAGGGGAGCAGCCGGTAGACTAACGACAATATTTCGCTATCCGTCAAGTCCGTAGTCAAATATGGAAGTGCATTATGCGAGCCGTAGGCGAAGCATGAAGCCGTCCCGGAGGGAATGGTGCACCAGATCGTGCCTTCTTAAAATAGAGCAATAAAAAAACGCCCTACACTTTCGTGTAAGGCATTCTTTGGTGCACCATCGGGGACTCGAACCCAGGACCCACTGATTAAGAGTCAGTTGCTCTCCTTAGTTGCGCGTACTCATAGTTTACCACTTTTCCCTCTAATGGGTCGTTCCTTATGCGTAAATGCCTTGCAGTCCGTACGTTTAAGAGCTTTTGCACCACTTTTTTTATATTGTTTCACAATTTCGTTTCGATTGAATACTTCAATCGCGCCCATTGCTCTTTGGTTTACAATGTTTTTTAACGCCTTGGAATCCCCATCATCTGAAAGAAAAATTGCACATTCTGACACTAAACACATGGACACTGAATGTATCTCTCCTAGACTGTTCTGTCTTATCCAAAATGTAAAAACATCCTTGTCCTCAGGGAACCTTCTCCCCATCAGTGCATTATACAGTTCAGGCACCAAAAACATGTAATACGCTTTTTTCCCCTCATCCCCTTGAAATATGTCATCGAAACTTACATATTCCACTACATTCTTATCAAAGATTGCCTTTATCCCTGGTCTATCTTTAAGCAATTCTTTCTCATAAACAAGCGGATGCATTATTCCATGAATTTGTAGCGCCGCAAATATTTCTCCAAGTATGTTCTCAGGTGACATCGTTCCTGTTTTTATTTGTGCCACTTTATTAATAAAGTCATTATCGACAGCAGCCGAGTTTTTATCAATACTCATTATCTTTCATTTCCTTATAGAAAGCTCTCAATCAATAAGATCATCCATCTTCCTCTGAGTTTCTTTTTTTTCCATCTCAAAGGTCTTTCTTATGTTATCTATCTTATCTTGTGCTATCGTCCCCAACTTGCCTGCCCGTTCGAGCAATACTGGGTAATCCGTTATATACTTTTTATTCGTTGGATTCTGAAATTTTATATATCCATTATCCCGAATGATTTCTTTTATTCTTTGGTCTGATATTTCATAAACTTTACAAGAAACATACTCATCGCATATCTCAAAAGAAATCCAAGAATTGTCCATTCTCTTTCTTCGATGTAAAAGGGTGGATTATCATGGGATTCATGATTACCATAGGTATCTTGACACGCACCCTGCATGTACTACCAGAAGCATTTATTGCTGTATTTTATACAGGATTGTCAGTAGCCCTAATTACAACCGGTACCCGATTTATATGGTACTGGTGGAGAAACAGGCATCTACTAGTCTGATAAGTCATTCGGTCTACAGAGGTTTCCACGATGGATGCTGTTTTCCCCTCGCACAATGTCAGCGAGAGCCTCCCAAAAGAAACGACAGCATCACCAATCACTCTTTCAAATCGTATATCTCAAGAAATGTATAGGCTACACAGGTTGGTACCACTAGCAAAACGAATCAACGAAAAATCATATAATACTACGCTACCGTTTCCACATCGGGCAAATCAGACATACCTGATTACAAATTGTTATAAGCCCCGGAACAAGTTGTTGTCATTGTATGGACGGCATACAGTCCGGCAACCTTAATGCAGTACATCTGCACCGGTAAGCTCCACAATACGTTCGGCCACAGTTTGTGTGTCCCTGCGCGGAGAAGTAAGCCACAAGCATCTTACTTTTTTCAGCCGGATAATCGAAATCACTCCAGTTCTCTCCACTTCCTAGCTTTTCGGGCATTGTTAACTGTTCTGTTTCTGGTGCGGAAGTATCATTGGGAAAACATGCTATCACGCTGAACTATTGATTGTCATATTCTTCATCTGTCGCAACATAAGTCAATATGTCGTGTTTGAAAAAGTTAACGAAAAGTTACAACTCCTTGTCGAAAAACTCCATTCCCCCCTAACTGCCGTACCCACATACTCCGGCACGTAGTAGATTTTGATGTGTGTTGCATCGGAAATAAAAGTCAATTCCTTGTCCTGTGTACCCGTGACACGGCTATAACATTGTTCCGTTGTATAATAAGATATCAGCAATGCTACCAACTATCATCAGTAACGTCTGATTGAATAGATTTATGTTCTGTACTCCGTCGGATTGAAACCGAGATTCTGTTGTACATAACGGCTGAGATAGGCTTGTGACGAGAAGCTGAACATATCGGAAATCTGCACGAACGACAATGACTTATCACTCAACAGGCGTGAAATATCAAATATTGTATAACGGTTAATCCAATAGTTGGCGGCATATCTGCTCACCTTTTTTAACACTTCCGACAAGTATTTCGACGTAATGCACAAACAATCGACATAATAAGATACCTCCCTGTGTTCGCGGTATGTACCATCCTCCAGCATTCTCAAGAAACGATGTATGATGGAGGCATCTGCGTTGAAATGTCGCTTTCATCATAGATACGAGCATGAAAATCGAAAAAATCAAGGATAGCCGTCTGCATGGCGTTGATAAGCATTTCACGGTAGAAACGATGTTCAGTATCCTTGATACACAACTCAAGCAGTTCAAGATCTCGACGACAGACAATCTGCTGTTCAAGCGAGAGGTGCATGACAGAGTTGAGGAAAAGGCCAGTTGTCCTTTCATTCCATAATTGCTCTAAGGTTACATAGTTCAACAAATCCAGACTTCACATAGATAATCTTGGCACAGAAATCCATTGAAACTTCTATATTTTCAATCATTTTCCGCTTGCGGATAATCGACAGATCGCCAGCATGCAACTCAAAATCCATTCCGTTGAACCGATATCAACATCCCCCTCCCAAACAGAACAAATGTGACAAATACTCCTCTTCGGCATCGGTCGGAATCCGGGTAGCCCAATCGATTACCATAATATCTTTACACTCTTCCATACTTTTATACCGTTTGCTTAATAAAAACAGAAATAACCATAAATACAGAATCTCAAGCGACTGCTGCTATAAAGCCATTGCATTTACATTTTTTAATAATTCTACAATGGAATAGTTATTTTTTATGGGCGATCCTCCGAACACTTCGCTCATCTCCATCATTTCAAGTTCAATATCTATCTCCTTTACTTTTTCATCAGTCATGTGAACATCAGCAGCACCAGCATTTTCTTTAAGCCGGCACAGATGGCACGTTCCTAGAATAGGTATAATCCATGGACGTTTGTTCATCGTCCACGACAGCGCGATTTGCGACGGGATGGCATGGTATTTTTCCGCCAAACGGTCAATAAGAGAAAACAACGATTCATTCTGCTCAAAACTCTTCATCTGGAATTGAGGCATAACGACACGGTAATCCATTCGAACATCAAATCGTGTTTCAGCAGTATAACATTTCGTAAGCAGCCCGTTTGCAAGTGGCGAGAAGGCCACAAGGCCCATGTCTAGTTCTTCAAGGAGAGGGAACATTTTTCGTATTGGCGAGCCATCATCGAATAGTGGTTCTGCACAGCAATAACGGGACAAACTGCATGAGCGCGACGTAGATACTCTTCAATAGCTTCTGAAATGCCCCAGTGCAGGATTTTCCCATCACGGATCAGATCGGTCATCACTCCTGCTACTTCTCCGGTTCAACCTTCGGATCAATATGATGCTGATAATACAGATCTATACGATCAGTACGCAAATGATGGAGTGATCCTTCAACCGAACTGTAGATAACTGAAGGCTGCAAATCGGGAATCACGACATGTGTACCGGCTACGCCAAAACCATCAAACTATATGCCGAATTTTGAGGCTATCACAATTTGGTTGCGGAACGACTGCAACGCTTTTCCCAACAATTCTTCATTACCATTCGACCTGTCCTGTGTACCATACATTTCGGTCGTGTCAAAAAAGTATACCCCATATCTACGGCATCGGTCAATAGTTCCGTTATTTTACACTTATCGGCAGGCGCACCGTAGGCATGACTCATACTCATGCAGCCCAGACCGACGGCCGATATCCTCAATCCACTCAGTCCTAATGTTCTGTATTCCATACCATCTTTTCCACCTCTTCCTGCGTAGCGTTGAAAAAGCGTTTTTCTTTATTGAGCGAACACATTTGTTCCATTTTCTTGTTATTCAGTTCGAAATCGAAAAATGGCAATATTCTCCTTGATATAATCGAGGTTCGATGCTCCGGGAATGACAGAGAAATCTCCTTGAATATGCCAGCGAAGAATTATCTGGACGGGAGATTTACTATGTACCTTGGCCATTTATCGGATGACAGACTGAACAACGCACCATTAGACATCGCACCACCCAACAGAAACCAACAAGTAATGTGAATACCATAAGGTTTTACCTTGTCGCGTATGGCCAACCGTTGAGCGTAAGAGTGGCATTCGATCTGCAATACTGCGGGTTTTACACGCGATTCGATCATAATTTTCTCGAACGCCTCGTCATTTGCATCGAAATTACTGATTCCCAATGCACGTACTTTTCCCATATCACGCCATGCACCCACAAAATCGCCGGCTGGCTGGTGAACAAATCCAATTGCATGTGTTCCAATATCTTATCTATAGCCTCTAATGTCTTACTTTCGCCATATTCGGTCGGCCAAAGTTTCGAGGTGATCCAAATTTTCTCACGTGAAATACCACTCTCCTTTACAGCTCGTCCCACTCCGGCTTCATCATTGTGCATGAGCAGTATCGATATGTCAATAACCGATCTTCAAAGCAGTAAGGCACGATTGTTCACATATAGAACCGGATGATTGCATAAAAGTTCCCAAACCGAATTGCGGCATCAACACACCATTATTGAGTTGTACCATCGGTACATTAGCGACAGTTTTACAAATATCCTGTGCGGAAACAAAGATGCAGCCCATCAAGGCCACACACACTAGCATTGCAATAAACTTCTTCTCCATATTATATTTCTAATCTGTTTTTAATAGTTTCACAGTACAAAATTAGCGTGACTTGCCTATGTTATATTTACAAGAAATACGGATTGAATTACATTTTTTCAGTTTTTGAATATAAAATTACTTATATCCGCAAAAACAACAATAGAAACAGAAATTTATATAACAACTTCCTGAAAGAAAAAGTGTAATTTTGTAGAAGAAAATAATCAATCATAACAAGAATATGAATACAATAAAATTGAATAACGGTGTCGAAATGCCCCAGATAGGTTATGGCGTCTATCAAGTTTCTCCGAACGAATACGAACGTTGTATAAGCAGTGCTTTATAGATCGGTTATCGCATGATCGATACAGCACAAGCATACCACAATGAGGAAGGTGTAGATAATACCATACGTAAAAGTGATATCGACTGCAAAGAGATTTTCCTCGTATCAAAAATATGGATTTCCAACTACGGTTACAAAAAAGTGAAAGCCTCTATCGACAAAAGTTTGGACCGCTTACAAACCGACCACATTGACCTAATGCTCCTGCATCAGCCGTTCTGTGACTGATACAGTGCATACCGCGCACTGGAAAAAGTATATAAGGAGGGAAAGCTTCGCGCCATAGGCGTCTCAAATTTTTACCCTGATCATTTCATCTATATCACTAACAACATGGAGATTGTTCCAGCTGTGAATCAAGTGGAAACACACGTATTCAACCAACAGACTGAACCGCAAAAGAGTTCGGCACGCGCATCATGTCGTGGAGACCGCTCACCCAGGGCCGTAACGGTTTCTTCACGAATTCAATACTTGCCGAAATCGGTAGCAAATATGGGAAAAGCATAGTACAGATCGCTCTGCGCTGGTTAATCCAACGTGGCGTCATCATCATCCCCAAATCGATTCACATAGAACGGATGCAACAAAACACCGACATTTCCAATTTTGAGTTGACAGACGAAGATATGGCTACCATCGCCACACTCGACATGGGATACAGCCTCTTTTTTGATCATTATGATGCTAAAACCACCCATATGTTTATGGAATAGAGATAAAATAATACTACTATAACGACGGTTCAACAGTTCTGATCGTGTAGAATCAACACAAGACGATGAACAAACTGGTTAAATCAAACTAATAAAAAACAATCGCCGCAGAAATAGATGTATAACTCCCTGCGGCAATTGTTTTATTGTAATATCCAAGTGCATCGATCTATCAATTGTTTTTTACTATCACTGGCACGTACTTCTATTTCATTCCTTCCTTTTCTGAGAGGGACCTCCTTGAACAAACAAACTTTCAAACTGTCCGGCTTCATCCTTCTACACTGACAGTCATTCACTATCAATATCACTTCTTCTACATTCGAAAAGACCTGTACATCAACGAGCGGCTTCACCCGATTCACATTACGACGCCCTGCGATATAAATCATAGGTTCTGGATTCCAATTGGCCCGGTAAAAATAATAAGCATCCTTTTTAATCTTACGATCATGAGTTACCAGTCCTTTGTCATTGATGCCCGAACGATCCCCCTCCATACGATGAGCTGCACCGAAATCAAACATATTCCACACAAAACTAGCCCACACATACGGACGTTCATTTATTATTTTCCAATTCTGAATGTGATATTCTGTTTGCCAATTCTCTGGATGCCACCAACTTCCGGGAACAGTTTGTACCAATGAGTCCTGCTGATGATAGATACTAGCACCAGCACCATATTCGCTGATGGCAATTTTTATTTCGGGATGGTTCTTATGAGTAGCATCCAACCATGTGGCAAGCGTAGCCGGTGTGGCCCCATACCATCCATCATAGCGATTCCAAGCTATATGATCAGTAATGAAATTCAACGCGCCATCCTGATTACTTGCAGAAGTAGTAGGACGAGTAGGATCCTCCCGATGTGCCATAGCATTCAACTCCTTTATATACTCTACAGGATTGTCTCCCTGCTCTTTCAATTCATTGAACAATCCCCAAAAACAGATACTAGGATGATTGTAATGCTGGCGGATCATCTCTTTCAACTGCTCCTTACCATTTTCGCGGAAAGAAGGCTGATCAACAAAACCTTTATCAGCGTATCCTCCCGGCCCCACAAATGGAATCTCAGCCCAAGTGACAATGCCATATTTATCCATTAAATCATACATATAGGTAGCTTGTGGATAATGTGCCAGACGAACGGCATTCACCCCCATATCAAGCATGATACGAGTATCTTCCTCGTGATGCACCGGATAAAGAGCATTACCCACTTCCGCCCTCTCCTGATGACGGCATACACCATGCAGCGGCAAATGTTTTCCATTCAAGAAAAAACCTTTATCGGGATCCGTGATGTAATAACGTACCCCTAACGGCTGTTCCACTTTATCCAACTCTTTTCCATCTTTAATCAAGGTCACCACCGTCTGATACATGAATGGATCCTGCGTCCCGTTCCAAAGACGCGGATTCTTCAGTATGAACTCTATATTCTCTACCTGTACATCTGTATGAGGAATCATACTTACTTCCTTCTCCGTTTCATACACAGTCTTTTTTCCATCATTAACCTGCAACCGGAGCACTGCTTTTCGGAGTTCTCCCGTTCCATTAGAAAGATTGATGCGTGCACAAATAGCTGCCTGTTTGTCCGTAATCTGTTGCTGTATGAGATAAACCCCAGACGATGCATAATCTAACGGAGAGATACACAGGTTATCAGTCAGCAACAGATGTACATCCCGATAAATGCCACCATAAAAATTAAAATCACCGACCAATGGCATTACATCCAACTGCTCGCCATTATTGACACGTACCAGCAATGTATTCTCTTTTCCATATTCCACTTTATCGGTTATCTCGAAGACAAAAGCTCCATAACCGCCCCGATGCTCACCTATATGTTTACCATTTACAAAGACATTGCTCACGCAATTCGCTCCCTCAAAACGTAAAAAAAGCCGCTTACTTTGCCACTCGGGACGGATGAATATTTTTTTAGTATAATTACCTATTCCCCTCTTGTAATCGTACTTACCACCCAAAGCGTCCTGTGCATTCCAAGTATGAGGCAAGTCTACCCTACGTGCAGCATTAGCATTTACTTGATGGGAAAAACGGAAACTCCAATCCTGATTGATAAGCTTATCTTCTCTTTGTGCCAACATCTGCATACTGAAAGCTGCGGCAAACAATACAGTAAAAGTTCTTCTGAGGTTTTTCATATGTATTTTTATTATTATACTTTGATTTATGTTCCAACAGCAAAAATAGATAAAAAACTTGAGAGACCAACTAAAACACAGAAGAATAGTTGAATACAAAGAAGATAAAAGTCAAAACCGCCGTGAATAACTTTTCTTCTGATATTCACAGCGGCATATATTATAACTAGAATAATAAATCAACACATATCCCCTCAGAGATTTTTCCAAGCATTTCTTAGAATATTTTGTATAAAAGCATGCTAAAAAATACCGATATAATTACAAATA
>ERZ779762.1705-NODE-1705-length-11666-cov-3.383257_pt1 | contig 11666 bp, 9 predicted proteins | sample MGYA00511887_ERZ779762 | MGnify/ENA primary metagenome ERZ779762 (study PRJEB29588, sample SAMEA2163052) | human gut metagenome | biome: human gut; feature: human-associated habitat; material: faeces | place: Denmark | collected 2008/2010 ...
AAGAAAGCGGTACGCAGCGGCTATGACATGGATATTATCCCGTCTGACCTTGCCACATTCGGCAACGAAGCAAAAAATCTTTTGCAGGATTTACAGAGCCGCAATGAACGAATGTTCCTGCTGACGTTCCTTGTGGTGAACATGGCAGACACGAAGCGTAAACTTGACAATGATATTTTCGCCACGGCGGGCATTGCACAGAAAAACAACTGCGCCCTTACCCGTCTGGACTATATGCAGGAAGCGGGCTTTATGGCGAGCGTTCCGCTTGGGGAAAATCTTATCCCCATTCAGCGGGGACTTACCACATCAAGCACCGCTATTTTTATTCCGTTCATCACGCAGGAGCTTTTTCAGACAGGCGCAGCCCTGTACTACGGACTGAACGCACTTTCTAACAACATGATACTCTGCGACCGAAAGCAGCTTAAAAATCCAAACGGGCTTATCTTGGGAACACCGGGCAGCGGTAAATCCTTTGCGGCAAAACGGGAAATGGCAAATGCCTTTCTCATTACCGACGACGATATTATTATCTGCGACCCGGAAGCCGAGTATTTTTCCCTTGTGCAGCGTTTGAACGGTCAAGTTATCCGGCTGTCTCCGACTGGCAGGGGCATTGACGGAAAGCCCCAGTATGTGAACCCTATGGACATAAACCTCAACTACTCCGAGGACGACAGCCCGCTTGCCTTGAAGTCCGACTTTATCCTCTCCCTGTGTGAGCTTGTTATCGGCGGCAAGGAGGGCTTGCAGCCCGTGGAAAAGACCGTCATTGACCGCGCCGTAAGGAATGTGTACCGACCGTTCCTTGCCGACCCAGACCCGGAGAAAATGCCTGTCTTGGGCGATTTGTACGACGAGCTTTTGAAGCAGCCAGAACCCGAAGCCGCCCGTATCGCGGCAGCATTGGAGCTTTATGTTTCCGGCTCTTTGAATGTCTTTAACCACCGTACCAACGTGGAGCTTGAAAATCGCCTTGTCTGCTTTGATATTAAACAGCTTGGGAAGCAGCTCAAAAAGTTAGGTATGCTGATTGTGCAAGACCAGGTATGGAACCGAGTGACCGTCAACCGGGCAGAAAAGAAATCCACCCGCTATTACATGGACGAATTTCATTTGCTCCTAAAAGAAGAACAGACCGCAGCCTATTCCGTGGAGATTTGGAAGCGTTTCCGTAAATGGGGCGGCATACCGACAGCAATTACGCAGAATGTCAAGGATTTGCTTGCGTCCCGCGAGGTGGAGAACATTTTTGAAAACTCTGATTTTGTCCTCATGCTCAATCAAGCGGCGGGCGACCGGGCTATCCTTGCAAGGCAGCTTAATATTTCCCCGCAGCAGATGAAATATGTTACCCACTCCGAAGCGGGCGAGGGACTGATTTTCTATGGGAATGTGGTGCTGCCGTTTGTTGACCGCTTCCCGAAAGATACCGAGCTTTACCGTGTAATGACAACAAAGCCGGAGGAAGTCGAGGGCGCATAATGCGTCCTCTGGAAAGGAATGGAGGTGATACTGCATGAAAGACCCATTGAAGCCCCGTGATAAAATCACGCAGAAAATGAGCCGTGACGGACTTATTGAGGTAAACGAAACCAAAGAAACCGCCGAGCGTATCAGCCGCCGGGAACAGGAAACGGATTTTTCCAAACAGCCGGAACAGGCAGCGCAGGACACGGCGGCACAGCTTACCTCTCCCGGTACTTTTCCAAAAAACGATACCGGAAAAACAGAGCGCGTCATGGAGCATATCGGCGCAGCGCAGACCCGGCAAGCGTCTAAAAACGCAGTACGACGGGGGCAGGAAGAAGCCGCAGCTAATGTGAAAACGTTCCGGCTGCAATTTACCGCCGAAGAATTATCCAATCCGGAGCTTGAAGCATATATCCGAAAATCCAAGAAAGCGGCTGACAACTTGGACGCAGCGCGGGCAGCTCTCCCAAAGGAAAAAGTGATTGTCAAAGAGCGTGTCTTTGAGGAAGCCAAAGGCAAAGGTAAGACCCGCCTGCACTTTGAAGAACGGGAAAAGCCCATGCCAAACGGCAAGCACCATAAAAATCCGCTGTCCCGTCCGGCACAGGAAGCGGGAATATTCGTCCATAACAAAATACATGAGGTGGAGAAAGACAATTCCGGCGTGGAGGGCGCACATAAGACCGAGGAAGTCACCGAGCGCGGCGCAAAGTATGGGGCAAGGAAAATCCGTGAGGGCTACCACAGGCATAAACTGAAACCCTACCGGGCAGCGGCAAAGGCAGAAAAAGCCACGTTCAAGGCAAACGTGGAATTTCAGTATCAAAAGTGCTTGCAGGAGAACCCGCAGCTTGCCGCGTCAAACCCATTTTCCCGGTACTGGCAGAAACAGCAAATCAAAAAGCAGTATGCAAAGGCGGTACGGACTGGCGGCATGAAATCGGCAAAGACCGCAGCCGACCATACCCAAAAGGTAGCGAGGAAAACCGCTAAATTTGTGACAAGGCACAGGAAAGGTGTTGTGCTGCTTATAGCTGCGCTGCTTCTGTTCATTATGACAGCAGCCGGGGTATCGTCCTGTTCCTCTCTGTTTTCCGGGCTAATGAACGGCGTACTTGGAACGTCCTACACGTCCGAGGACAGCGACCTTGTGGCAGTTGAAAATAACTATGCCGCTATGGAAAATGAGCTGCAACAGCGGATTGACAATATCGAGCATGATTATCCCGGCTATGATGAATACCGCTATGACCTTGATAATATCGGGCATAATCCCCACGCTTTAGCTTCTTATCTGACCGCACTTTTGCAGAGCTATACCCCACAGAGCGCACAGGCTGAACTTGAACGTATCTTTAATATGCAATATACCTTGACGCTGACCGAGGAAGTGGAGATACGCTACCGCACCGAAACAAGCACCGACCCGGAAACCGGGGAAACAACCACCGAGGAAGTCCCTTATGAGTATTACATTCTTAATGTGTCCCTTACCAACCGGGACATTGCCACGATTGCCCCGGAGGTTTTAACTGCCGAGCAGCTTCAAATGTTCCGGGTGTACTTGGAAACAAGCGGCAATAAGCCCCTGCTGTTTGGCGGTGGCTCTGCGGATACGTCCGCGTCCGAGGATTTAAGCGGCGTTCAGTTTGTAAACGGGACGCGCCCCGGCAATCCGCAGCTTGTGGAGCTTGCAAAGGGGCAAGTCGGAAATGTGGGCGGTGCGCCGTATTGGAGCTGGTACGGATTTGACAGCCGTGTTGCATGGTGCGCCTGCTTTGTTTCTTGGTGTTATGGACAGGCGGGGGTATCCGAACCGCGCTTTGCCGCCTGCCAGTCGCAGGGCGTTCTGTGGTTTACCTCTCACGGACAATGGGGTGCGCGGGGCTATGAAAATATCGCTCCCGGCGACGCTATCTTTTTTGACTGGGACTTAGACGGAAGTGCAGACCATGTAGGGCTTGTCATTGGAACAGACGGAAACCGCGTCTATACCGTAGAGGGCAATTCCGGCGACGCTTGCAAGATAAAGAGCTATCCCCTTGATTATGCCTGTATCAAAGGCTATGGACTGATGAACTGGAACTAACACTTGAAAGGAGTATTGACCGTATGGCAACAAATAAAATTGACCGTATCAATGCGGAAATCGAAAAGACCCGCGAGAAAATTTCCGAACAGCAGGCGCACTTGAAAGAGCTGCTTGCACAGAAAACGGAACTTGAAAACCTGCAAATCGTACAGCTTGTGCGCTCCATGCGCCTTACCCCTGCCGCCCTTACTGACCTGCTTTCCGGCGGCGGTATTCCCGGCATGAAAACTGTACCCGAAGCACTCACCAGACAGGAGGACACCGACCATGAAGAATAAACTATTTTTCCGCAGCTTTCTTACGTTGCTTTTTGCCCTTATCTGTATGGGCGGCGTTTCCGTGACCGCGTATGCACAGGGCAATGATATTCCCACCGACGACAGCGGCGTTATCGTGGAAACCGAGCCGCAGTCCCTTACCCCGGAGGGAAATATGAGCCTTGTTGATGATATTTCCGGCGAAGCGTCCGGGGATAAACAGTTTATTGTTGTAAAAAGCAAAGGCGGCAACTATTTCTACATTGTCATTGACCATGCAGCCGAGGGCGAAAATACCGTCCATTTCTTAAATCAAGTGGACGAAGCCGACCTCATGGCGATTATCGGTGAGGAAGAAACTACCGCCCCGGCAGTCTGCACCTGTACGGATAAATGCGTGGCAGGCGCAATCAATACCACTTGCCCGGTATGCTCTGTGACGATAAGCGCGTGTACGGGCGTAGAAAAACAGACCGAGCCGGAACAGCCCGAAGAAACGCAGGAAAAGCCAAACAGCAATATGGGCGGTCTGGTTATCTTCCTTGTGGTGGCAGCTCTTGGCGGTGGAGGTGCGTTCTACTACTTTAAGATTTGGAAACCGAAACAGAATGTGAAAGGCAGCACAGACCTTGACGAGTTCGATTTTGAAGATTATGACGAGGACGAGCCAGAAGAAACCGACGATACAGGTGGCGGGGAAACGGAGGACGAAGAAGTATGACCTTTTTTACCGACAGTCCTTTTGAAAAAATGATGATACAAAGACCTACCGGGCGGCGTGAACCTACGCCGCCCGTTTCCGTCTCTCCGGCTTGTGCGTCCTGTCCCTATCGGGGGCAAGCCCCTTGTGTGGGCTACTGTATCAAAAATTTGTTATCGAAGTCGTCAAAATAGACTCGACCATTCAAATATGGTACAATAAAAAGAAAAAGAGGTGCGGTTTATGGAGAAAAAAACTTTATTTGAAATACCTATTTATTCCATGAGCAAAAAAGAATTTAATAGGCGGTGGGATAAGCAAAAACAGAAATTACACGATACTTACGTTAGTCATGGACATTCCGAAGAAGATACACAGTATTATGTATCACGTTTTAGTTTTCCGCGCAGCTTATGGGAATATAATCAAATCATAGGTTATATCAAAATCTCTGTTTCCAGACATGACGTTTGGTTTGACATATATTGTTCTCTCGATAAAATTTATTATGCTGACAGCAAGCAGAAGCATTTTATACAGAACATTCAAGCAAACGGAACACATTTTTATTCTTCTAAGCCTGATAACAAAATAATTAAAGAGGAAATATTCAAATGGTTAAAGGCAATCGAAAAAGACCACCTCAAGAAAAGTTTTTATGTTGATTACACTGCCTTTAATAATATCATTGAATATGTAGATATTGAACAGATAATGAAAACATTATAGCTTTGTTTATTTCTGTAACGGCAAATTTCTTTATGAAATTTGTCGTTTTTTTGTACTTAAAAAGGAGGATTTACATTGAATTTAATTATTGCAGAAAAGCCGAGTGTGGCACAGAGTATCGCCGCCGCGCTTGGCGTAAAAGAGAAAAAAGACGGATATATCGAGGGCGGCAGCTACCTCATTTCATGGTGTGTCGGGCATTTGGTACAGCTTGCGGAAGCTGCCGCCTATGGGGAACAGTACCGAAAATGGAGCTATGACAGCTTACCTATTCTGCCCCAAAACTGGCAGTACACCGTAGCCGCAGACAAAGGAAAACAATTCAAAATCCTAAAAGAGCTTATGCACCGCGCCGACGTTTCGGAAGTCGTGAACGCCTGCGACGCGGGACGCGAGGGAGAATTGATTTTCCGTTTTGTCTATGAAGTTGCCGGGTGTAAAAAGCCCATGCGCCGCCTGTGGATTTCCTCAATGGAGGACGCAGCTATCCGCAGCGGCTTTGATAACCTCAAAGACGGGCGGGATTATGACGCGCTCTTTGTGTCTGCGCTCTGCCGCGCAAAGGCAGACTGGATTATCGGTATCAATGCAACACGCCTGTTTTCCTGCCTGTATAACCGCACCTTGAACGTGGGGCGTGTCCAGACCCCAACCTTGAAAATGCTTGCCGACCGGGACGCGGCTATCTCTACATTCAAGAAAGAAAAATACTACCATGTGCGGCTTACCTTATCCGGCACAGAAGCGGTAAGCGAAAAGCTCTCCGACGCTGCCGCAGCGGACGAACTGAAAGCAGCCTGTGAAACCGCACAGGCAGAGTGTATTTCTGTGACCCGTGAGAAAAAGACGGTATCGCCGCCGAAGCTCTTTGACCTCACCAGTTTGCAGCGCGAAGCAAACCGTATTTACGGCTATACCGCGAAACAGACCCTTGATTTGGCGCAAGCCCTTTATGAAAAGCGACTGCTGACCTATCCGCGAACCGACAGCGCATTTTTGACCGACGACATGGGCGGTACAGCGACGAATATTGCCGCGCTGCTCTGCGGAAAGCTGCCGTTTATGCAGGACGTATCTTTTACCCCGGACGTGTCCCGCACCCTTGACAGTAAAAAGGTGTCCGACCACCACGCAATCATTCCTACTCTGGAGCTTGCGAAAACCGACCTTGCAGCATTGCCCGAAAGTGAACGGAATATCTTAACCCTTGCCGGAGCACGCCTGCTGTTTGCTGCCGCCGAGCCGCACAGTTATGAAGCAGTCACGGCGATATTTTCCTGCGCGGATAATTCTTTTACGGCAAAAGGAAAATCGGTACTCTGTGCCGGGTGGAAAGACCTTGAACGCCGCTACCGTCTGACACTGAAAGGAAAGCCGGACACGGACGACGGGGACAGCGATTTTGTGTCTGATGTGCCGGACTTTACCGAGGGACAGACGTTTTCCAGCTTCTCCACAAAGGTAACAGTTCACGACACGCAACCGCCGAAGCCCCACACGGAAGCAAGCCTTTTGTCTGTTATGGAACACGCCGGAAGCGAGGACACAAACGCCGACGCGGAACGCAAAGGATTAGGCACGCCTGCCACCCGCGCCGCTGTCATTGAAAAACTGGTGAACTCCGGCTTTGTGGAGCGCAAAGGCAAACAGCTTTTCCGTACAAAAAATCCCTCATTCCCACGAAGGACGGCTGCAACCTTGTCTGCGTCCTGCCGGACAGTCTGACTTCCCCAAAGCTGACTGCGGAATGGGAAAATACGCTGACGCTGATTGCAAAGGGAAACGCCAACCCGGAGGACTTCATGCAGGGCATTGAAGCAATGGCACAGGAGCTTGTGAAAGCCTATCCATTCCTTTCCGAGAAAGACAAGGAACTTTTCAAGGAAGAAAAGCCCGTCATTGGAAAATGCCCGCGCTGCGGTTCTCCCGTCCATGAGAGCAAGAAAAACTATTATTGCTCTGACCGGGACTGCACCTTTACCATGTGGAAGAATGACCGTTTTTTTGAGGAGCGTAAAACTGTCTTTACCCCGAAAATCGCCGCTGCACTCTTAAAATCCGGCAAAGCAAGTGTCAAGGGGCTTTATTCCCCAAAAACGGGAAAAACCTATGACGGAAACGTGGTTTTAGCCGATACAGGCGGGAAATACGTCAACTACCGTGTGGAACTGCCAAAGAAGAAATGACTTGAATAGCAAGCATAGGAAGTGTGTACCCACTTCCGTAAATTCCCCCTTTTCTCTCACCGAGGACTGCGGGGAATTTTGCTTGTTGGGATAATCCCAAACCCTTATAAAACCCTGTAAAAATCTTTGGCAAAAACGCGCCGCTTCCGTTGTAGGCTATGCAGCCGCAAAAAGCCGCGTGAAGAAAGGAGGTTTTTCACTTATGGCAAGTTTACGGAACACCGTAAAGGACTATCAGGACGAGCTAAAAGACGGTATCGCATGGGTGGCGTTCTGGAGAGAGGGGCGTTCATGGAACGACGACTATTTCTATCTGGAGCCGGACGACGCGATACAAGCCCTTGACCGGAGCCGCATGGAAGAAATCAGAGAAGCAGACCCCGCCGCTGTCATGCTCAATTCCTACTACTGCGGGCATTTGGGCGAGGATATGAACCTTGACGAACTGGCGGCGGGTGTGCGCTGGCACTATGAAAATGGCTACAATCAGCTTTCCGATTTTCTGGAAGCCCACGACGACAGACTGCCGCCGGAGGTTATCGAGGAAGCAAGAGCCGACGCCCACGCTGCGGGGCTTCCCTTTTCGGAAAAGCCCTACCGGGACGGGGAGGAACCCGACCCCTATATTTTTGACGGGAGCATGAGCATTGAGGACTACGAACTTATGCACCGCCTAATCGACGAAGAAAGGAGCAGACAACAGATGAGCGAACAATTTTCCGTTTTAATTGACAGTCGCACCCGTTTTGAAACAGGCATACCGGGCGGCGTGTGGCTCTCCATGCCGACTACGACGGAGCAGCTTCACGAAGCTATGAAAAGCGTCGGCATTACCGCAAAGAATCCACAGGATTTTTTCATCAATGGATTTGCAAACACCGAACAGCAGCCCTTTGACGTGCCGCTTCCCGTTATCCAGAGCGCAAGCCTTGATGAACTGAACTATTTAGGCAATCTGCTTTCCATGTTAGGCGACGAGGACAGAGAGAAATTTGCAGCGGCGGTCACGCTTGGAGAATACGCCGGGAACATCAAAGACCTTATCAACCTTGCACAAAACCTTGACTGTTACTGGATTTACCCCACCGTACAGAATGAAGAAGATTACGGGTATTACCTTATCGACGAACTGGACGAATTGGAGTTGCCCGAAGAAGTAAAAAAGTATTTCATGTATGAGGAATACGGGCGCGACGCTTCCATTAACGACGACGGTATGTTTACCGAAAAGGGCTATATCTACAACAACCGCAACACCTTTACAGAATGGTACGACGGGCGCGACGTGCCGGAGGAATACCGGGTAACGCCGCAGCCCCCGCAGCCGGAAAGACCCGACCCGTCAAAGGTAGAAATGGACGCAGCCGCGCCGGGGCAGAGAACCGCGCAGACCGCAGAGCAGCCACAGGAGCCGCGCCCGGTTATCCCTATCGTGCTGACGAGCGAGAAGCCCGCCGAAAAGCTCAAAGAGATTACCGACCGTCTGGAACAGGGCATTGCGGAACTCTTTGACAGCGAGCGTTACCGGGAATATCTGAAAGTCATGTCAAAATTCCATAATTACAGCTTCCGAAACACCGTCCTTATCGCCATGCAGAAGCCGGACGCTTCCCTTGTGGCGGGCTTTTCCGCTTGGAAGAACAACTTTGAACGAAACGTGATGAAAGGGCAAAAGGGAATTAAAATCATTGCTCCGTCACCCTATAAAATCAAACAGGAAATGCAGAAAATCGACCCGCACACGCAGAAGCCCGTTATCGGCAAGGACGGGAAGCCCGTCACCGAGGAAAAGGAAGTCACCATACCCGCCTACAAGGTGGTATCCGTCTTTGACGTTTCCCAGACCGAGGGAAAGGAGCTGCCGGACATTGCTGTGGATATGCTGACTGGGGACGTGGAATGCTTCAAGGACGTTTTCGCAGCCCTTGAAAAGACTTCCCCTGTCCCTATCGGTTTTGAGAAAATCGAGGGCAATTCACACGGGTATTACCATTTGGAGGAAAAGCGGATTGCCATTGACGAGGGAATGAGCGAGCTTCAGACCATAAAAACCGCTATCCATGAAATCGCCCATGCGAAGCTGCATGATATTGACCCCAACGCCCCGAAAGAGGAACAGGCAGGCAGACCAGACCGCCGTACCCGTGAGGTACAGGCAGAAAGCGTCGCCTATGCGGTCTGCCAACATTACGGGCTTGATACGTCGGACTATTCCTTTGGGTATGTCGCCGGGTGGAGCAGCGGACGGGAACTTGACGAGCTGAAAAGCTCCCTTGAAACAATCCGCAGTACCGCAGCGGAAATCATCAACAGCATTGATGAGCATTTACAGGAAATTCAAAAGGAACGGGACAAGGAACAGGCACAGAAAGGAACAACCATAGAAGCCGCCGAGCCGGATAAAGACACCTTTTCTATTTACCAGTTAAAGCGTGGTGATGAAACGCGGGATTTCCGTTTTGAACCGTATGACCGTCTGGCGGCAACTGGACATACCGCAGAGCAGACAAATTATGACCTTATCTATACCGCCGAGCTTGCGCCGGGGACTTCCCTTGAAGATATTTATACCCGGTTCAATATCGACCACCCGAAAGATTTTAAGGGACACAGCCTTTCCGTTTCTGACGTTGTGGTGCTTCATCAGAATGGACAGGACACGGCACACTATGTTGACAGCAGCGGTTACAGGCAAGTGCCGGAATTTTTACAGCCGCCGGAAAAGGAAAATCCCTTAAAGCACGTCGAGGACACTATCGAGCAGAACGACAACCATTTTGACGGGATTATCAACAACACCCCGTCCGTGGACGAATTGGAGAAAAAAGCAAAATCCGGGGAACAGATTTCTTTGACCGACCTTGCAGACGCAATCAAAGCAGAGAAAACGCACGGCAAGGGTAAAGAAGAAAAGCCCTCTATCCGGGCGCAGCTTAAAGCGGATAAGAAAAAGGCACAGAAGAAAACTGCAAGGCAGAAATCACAGAACTTGGAAAGGAGCTGACGCATGGGAAAATTGAGCAAATTTGATGATGTGGACGTGTTTGCTTCCCTTAGTGCAATCTTGAAGCAGAACACAGGCTTTTATCAAAGCGATTTTGACATTGATAAAAGCATAATCACGCAGGCGGCGGCAAGCCCACAAAAAGAGGATAAAACCCTCTTGTGGCTCTGCCGCCCTATGGGAACACATTGCTTTCGAGAGCGCGACGTGTTTCTAAAGGACACAGCACCTCACAATACTTGGCGGTTTTATAGGGAACAGACAAGCGACCGTATTCTTGCTTACGCAATCGAGCTGACAGGTACAGAACATGGGAAAGTCAAAGGTAATCTCTATGAGCTTGACTATGCAAAGCATTATGAGCGCGTCAAAGACAAGGAGCTTGCCGCCGATACGGTGCGTCTGATTTATGAACACGGTACACGGGATATACCCGCCGGACAGTATTTTGCAGGCAATCCCGATACGCTTTACGGAAAATTTGAACGCTTTGAAGCTATCCCCAACGACCCGGACGCGCTGCGATTTCTCTTGCAGGAGGAAAAGCACAGCCGGGAGCAGCTTGCGCCGGGGGATTTCAAAGCACATATCGCCGTTTTGCATGACGGGTTGATTGAAACGGAAGCGCGGCGCATTGTGGCAGAAATGAAGCGGCGCGATACGCCGAACAGTCCCAACAGGACACATTTCATGGTGGAGCTTTCCAACGCATTTATGCAGCTTGCGAACAGCAAAGATTTAGACCGCCTTTTTTCTATGCTGCCATATCAGACACTTTCCTTTTCCAAAATCGAGGGCAGACACGGGACGTATGCACTGATTGATAAAAACGAAAGCAGGAATAAGGATATACGAAAGCCCCGTCCCTCTATCCGGGCACAGCTTCAATCCGAAAAGGAAAAAGCTGTCCCGAAAAGAACAGCCAAAGTAAAAAAACACGATTTGGAGGTATGACTATGAAGCATTTTACCGTGGAAGAAACAAACCTTTTGAGTATTTACGCGGACAGCAGCAAACCGGCATTGCTTAAAAATATCCGCGCCGCGCTACCATACATGGACGCTGATTTGCGGGAACTTGCAGAAAGAACCATGCAGAAAGTAGGCGCACTGACCGAAGCGGAATATGCCGAGCTTGCCGTTTATGCCGCTGATGAAGTATGAGCGGGATTAAGCGGCTATCGCCGCCCCAGAGCCGGAAAGTAAACAACCTTTTGCGCCGG